>Ga0181389_1000277_pt1 | contig 21419 bp, 21 predicted proteins | sample 12SPOviralmetaG_FD_130121 | JGI IMG/M metagenome (GOLD analysis project Ga0181389, IMG submission 130121) | Marine viral communities from the oligotrophic San Pedro Time Series (SPOT) site, San Pedro Channel, CA, USA - 12 SPOT_SRF_2010-06-29 | ecosystem: Environmental > Aquatic > Marine > Strait...
AAATGAAATTGTAAATTGTAAATTGTATATGTAGTTTATTTTTTATAAAAAAATTACATTTGCTTTAATATAAATGAAATACAATAAAGAATACAAAAGATCTTCTTTTGAACCATCTATAGTTTCAAATAATGCTACTAGCGGGGGGTCTAGTCATTATTCTAAAGAACTTTATAAAAAAAAGGAATCCAGTAAAAAACCATATTCGGTTCTACAAAGAGTTGAGCCTAGAAATAGAAAGAGAGTAGAAAACTTTAATGACGATTGCGATTTTTTGATAGATGAATGCTTGCGGTACGGAATGGATGATGAGAAATGCATGATGGCGGAAGAAGAAGGCTGCTGGGACGCACCTCAGCTCCAGGCGATAGGTCCAGGCGTCGGCAACAACCTCCTCATAGCGGAAGATATTCGCCCCAACACGGCTCAGCTCCAAGCGATAGGTCCAGGTGGCGGCAACAACCTCCTCATAGCGGAAGATATTCGCCCCAACACGGCTCAGCTCGAGGAGATGCCGACGACGTCGCGCAATATTCTCGCGTGCCCTATTCCATCACATGGGGGTTTTATACAAGAGTACGCTTCCCCCGGAGGGGAGTATTCGTTTTTCGGAATACGGGGTCGAACACCCGGAGTTTTAGCTGGCTACGATTCCTCTGCGGGCAAACAGCGGGTCTTTCCTAAACAGTCGATGTTTGAAGAATCTAATTTAATTAGCGTTGGTAATTTTAATCAAAAGGCCACCACGGGAATTAGTCAGGAACAATATGTTAAACAAAACCCGGTTATAGACCTTAAAACTACAGTGGGTGGAAAAAAATTTAATATAAAACTTGCACAATTGTATAGACCTAAGCTTGGAGAGTGGGATGTTCTTGGTTTCAAATTATTAACTGGTAGGTACCCAGGTAAACCACAGGAATTTGGTTATATACAATGGTTTAAAGATGACTTTAACTGCGGTATTTCTGATGTATATCAGTTCAGATTAGGCAATAATGATATCTCCCAAGAATATTTAAATAAATTACCAAAGGATTCCTGCCCGCCCTGTCCGGACATACCACTAGCTAATACTTCCGCTAATACTTCCGAGGACGATAATTGGTGGACGGATTACAATCAATTAATGTGGAAGGATGATGAACATTATAATTCTTGGAAGAAAAAGTTAGATTCTAGAGATGGGATCCGTGGAGACTTAAAAGACCTACCAGGACCTGGTAAAAATACTTGGGATTGGAATTTGATCGATTCTGGTCACCGGACAAATCATCCCTTTTACAACAGAAAATATCCTGATGAGGATCCGAATTCGGAATTTCATAATTTTAAAGCGGGTAATATTAATATACTATACCACTCAAAACAAGCATACCAGGAACTAACATATGAAATTCTTAATGGAAAGTTAAAAAATGCAACTAAGAAGAAAATAAGACGACAATGGTTAATTAAATTAATGGGTTTTATAAGTAAGGCATTTCTTGATGTATTTCAAACTGCAGCGAGACGCCTAGAATCTATACTCGACAAATTGATGATAGAAACGAATGGACAATTAAATGAAGAGGAACTTAATCATATTGTTGCCGACTTTGTGCGCGTCATTGATAATCACATAGTGGTAATGGTTGATAATTTAACACTTTTAGACTATGTATGGGACAGCGCGCAGCTGGATGGTGCCCATGACCATGATCCCGACTCGTTTTATAGTATACTCAAGGATGAGATAAAAGTATGGACCAGGGATACCATTGCTGAATATAGAAACCAAAGCGCCTCTTACCGTGTGAAAAATCAGGGAGGTGGTAACTTCACACTAGTGAGAAATGAGGATGATGAAATGGATGATTATGACACAGAAGAAGACGACGTTCCCGAAGGTGTAGCACTTGCGGCGCAGGGCATGGGCTCGGCGACAAATCTGCCACCAGTAGGCGGTGGAGACATTGTAGCTTGCAGTGATGCCTTAAAAGCGTGCCAAGATGGGGTACAACCGGCGTGCGTATATTATACAGATAATTGCGTAGGCGTGGGGACAGCAGTCCTTGAGGGTGCTGGGAGAGCGGACAAGCCCGAGGCGGCGGGGACAAACCTGCAACCAGTTAGAGCTTTTCCTACAAAACAGAATACCGAAATATTTAAAAGGATTTCTAAACTATTAATCACTGCGATTATAAAAGATGAACCAATCCCTAGCGAAATAATAGAAATATTCAACTCTGCCCGTGTTAGGACCGGGTTCATTTCGCCTGGCACGGCGGAGGACGCGGCTACCCTCCTTTCTCACCACAATGAAAAGATGAAAGAAGAATTTGGAGAAAATGCTCCCCAGCTTGATATTTCTACATCACCAATGTCCAAATATTTTACTGTAATGTCGATGGTAGCAAATCATCCAAATTTTGAACAACAAATGACAGGAATTAAGATGATTATGTCGTATCTTAGTCTCCACATGAAAGGAGAGAGTGAGTGGATTATTGAAACATTTAGAGAACTATTAGATAGTAGATATAAAAATACTAAACCTATAATATTTGCAGTTCAGATGATAAAAAAATTAGGAGATGTTGTTAAAGCATCAGAGGGTGTGAGTAATACCAATGTGGCGGATACTGTTGCTGCAGCGGGTGAGCGCATCGAGGAGCTGAAGGCGCGAATAATAACCGGGCGAGCGCGCGTCACGGAGCTGGAGACGCAACTGGCGGCGCGTCCCACTCAAAGCAAACTGGTGTCAGTTGAGACAGAGCTAGAGACGGCACGAGGGAACATAACAGCACTAGAGGGTGCTCTGGAGACGGCACGAGCGAACATAAAAACACTAGAAGATCAGCTGACTACGGGGGATGAACAAGCGATGGGGGCTCTCGCAGAGCTCGCCAGTCACAGCAGCGAGACTGTTAGTTTGAAGATGAAACAGATAGAAGACTTGGGTGAAGAAATAATTTCTTTAAAAGCTCAATTGGAAGAGGAAAAGACGAAGACTAACGTACCTGCAGACGTCGAAGAGCTTATAAAAGAAGAAAAAGAAGAATGTATAAAAGAAGTAAATATATATAAAGAAAAAATAATTGAAGAAGTAAAAAAGGTAAATAAACAGTGGGAAAAGGATATAGAAAGCAAAGACAAGACGATTAAGTATATTGCAATAGGAGCTGGAGTAGTTATAGTTCTCTTAATACTATTCCTATTAATGAAATAAATACATTACATTTGAATTAAATTAAATTAAATTAAATTATAAATATAAATAATTATGTTATATTTATAATATAAATGGATTGCCTACAATATCATTATAAGAACGAAGAAGATGCTAAAAAATATAAAATTAAATGTGAAAACATGACATTTCCTAACTTAAACGACGTGGAAAAATTCAACAATAAAGAACTTCTAGAGTTCATTGATAAGACATATTCTGACGATGCTTTTCCGGAAGATAGTCCATTTACATTTTCAGATGATTACATAAACCTAGATAATTCTTCTATATGTAAAAATTCTGATATGTCACTAGGTCCTCAGCAAAAATTTATGGGACAAATAATGGGACCTTCGAGTAATTTTAATAACATTCTAGTTTATCATGGTTTAGGATCTGGAAAATCATGTACTTCGATAGTAATAGGAGAAGCCCTTAAAAAGTCTACATCAAGTAGAGTTATTTATGCAGTTCCAGCACCTCTTGTTGATCAATACTTTGAAGAGATAGCAGGGGAAATAAGAAACGGTTCTTTTTTTTCATGTCCATCTTTTTGTTTAACCAAGTCTCAAGAAGGTGATGAATCTACAAGAAATTTTTATGTTTCAGAAACTAGAAATAATAATCTTATTAATTTACAAAAAAAATTACAGACTGAGATTTCAAAATTAGATGAGACAGAAATGTTAGTTGAATTAGAAGACAATCCTATTAATAGAAAAAATTTTGTGACTCAACAAAAAAAGGTAGAAGTTAAAAGATTTGAATTGGCTAGATATCAAGATAGTATAAAAGATAATATAAAAAAGACATTTGAAATTATAAGTCATAATAAATTTATAGAATCTTTATACAAAACGGGTACCAACAAGGAATTTATTAAAGGTACAAAACTTACATCAAATGATTCTGCGTTATTTAAAAAAAATGGACTATTGATAATAGACGAAATTCAAAGATTAGTAAGTGCAGGAGGTACATTCTATAAAAAATTATATGATGCAGTAAAGTATTATTTTCATCCAAGTCTAAAACTGGTTTTATTGTCAGCTACACCGATATATGATAATCCTTATGAACTAGCTTTAACTGTAAATTTATTAAGACCTAGAGTTCCTTTTCCTATAACTCCAATAGATTTTTACGCTAATTTTATAGGAGAAATAAAGACGAAAGATGACACAGATGTATGTGAAAAACAGTCCTCACCTTTAAAAACGTGGATAACATCAGAATCGTGTATACTAAATGATGAACTTATTAAATACATATGTTCTGGATATATATCTTACTTCAAAGGAGGTAATCCTAACGCATATCCATACAAAAGAGTTATAACAGTTAATCACGGATTCTCAAATAAACATAAAACAGATTATATAGATGCTCTTGCATCAGATACTAAAAGAGATAGAGAAATGAATTTAGAAAAAAATCAGTCCAGTAACTATGAAAATATACTTATGGGTAATTACGATAGAGATGAAGATGATAAAGTTACTGGTATATTTATCACAACTCAGCAATATTCAAATATAACACTTCCCAGGATAGGAGGCGGTGTAAATAAATCTCTAGCTGATAAAAAAAAATCGTTGTCCGAATTCAGAAGAAATATGTTATCTAAAAGAACTGAATCTATACGCGATATTATAGAATATGTCAAAGAAGTTTCTGTAAAATTTGCATCTATAATAGAAATGACCCTTGATAGTAAAGGTCCTGTATTTATATTTTCAAACTGGTTAACATACGGTGTTGAACCCTTGGCTATTATATTAGAAACCCTGGGATTTTCTAGTTTTAAAAACACAGAGGGATCTAATAAATTTTTTATATGGAATTCTTCAACTAAGACACAAAAAGGGGGTGAGGAATTAATAAAAAAAGCTAGAAATACATTTAATTCACCTATGAATTCAGATGGTAGTTTACTTAAAGTAATACTCGGGACACGTTCTGTTATGGAAGGTGTGTCTTTTAAAAACGTTAGACAGGTTCATATAACAGATCCTTGGTGGAACGAATCTAGGATAGAACAGATTTTGGCACGTGCTTCTAGGTATTGTAGCCATTCTGGTCTTGAAAAGGAAGAACAATATGTAGATATATATAGACACTATTCAGTTTATCCAGGTAATGGTGTGGATGATGAAGCTGTAAAAAAGATCGGGGGTAATTATAAAGGGTTTGCAGAAGATAGCATAGAAGAACGAATGTTACAATCGTCTCTTAAAAAATATTCTATTAACAACGATCTTGAACAAATAATTAAAAGCTGTTCAATCGATTGTAATATCAATAAAAATGGAAATATAATAAGATTAGAAGAACATTGTATTCCGGTTGGTATGGGTATGTATCAAATTCATTATAAAAATCCTTCTAATGGGAGAATGTACATTAGAGATGGTATACCAAGTATATTAACATTTGAACAAATAAAAAATAGAGAGTATTCATTTCCTAGAAAAGATCTACCTCTAAGGTTTACAGAAGCCGGTAATCAAGGAGGTAAAGATGGTTATAGTATTATTACAGTTTATGAAGATGATCCAGATTTTCTTGACGAAAGTATTATAAATGAAGATTTAAATTTATTAGAAAATATAACTCCATGGGATTCGGATAAAAAATTATCAGAAATTGATATAGAACCTAATCTAAAAAAATACATCACGAATTTATATAAAAATTATAACTTATTACCCATGCTAAGAAAAGATCATATGAATGAAATAGGAGACGATAAAATAAGTTTTAAAGATATTACAAGAGCTAATACAGGGGAACTAATAGATTGTATAAAAAGATTAACAAGTTCTGATACATCAGATGATATTCTAAGAAAAAAAATTAATAGCTATTTTACAATTAACTCTAAGAAAGATAATTTAACTAAAAAGGTTCTAGAACTTATAAAATATGGCGATTACGAAATGAATCAATTAGATGATTTAATTGATATTGCTATGCAACATCCGGATTTTATTAAAAATCAACTCAATATGTACAAAAATAAAACTTAAAATAAAATATAGATGTATATTAAAATGAGTGCCGAAACATTAAAATACTTCGACAAACTATCAAACGAAAATATAATAAATTGGATGATTCAAAATTTAACAGAAAGTCAAATAAGAACCTGTTTAAGTAAAGAAGGTTCTAAAGATGTTTCTAAAATTCCTGGAGGATCTGGAACAAGGGATCAAAATGAAGCTGCAATGGATGTTCAAAGGATATACAGAGGACGTCTAGCGCGTAGAAGAGCAAGCGCTCCAACACAATCTTCAGAATCTAAAAGCATCTTAGAAGAATTATACTCTAAATGCGAAGGAATGGGTTATGTAATAGCTGGTGTAGAAAGCGATATTGTAATTTACTATCATTTTAAAGAATTTGATTCTGATGTTGATATTCAGGCAGGTATTAATAGAGATATTGAAGACGGGGTTGCTACCTGGACATACAATACAGTTCCATTAGATGTATTTATGGATTCTCGTTGTGAACCAGATGAGAGAGAAGTTTTTCAATCTTTAAGAGAGGATCCAGATAATAGTGATAATTTTTCTCCGGTTCCAGATGATATATACAAAGCGGCACAGGATTATAGAAAATTAGGTTTTGATCCACCAGTGGATATTTACAGCGTTAGTGGGGATTCCCCGGATGTAGAAGATATAGAACCAGATCCACAATATATAATGTCTGATACTATGATGAAAGCAATAAATACTCAAAAGAAATCTGTAGAATTCATGAAAAAAGAATTTAATGATGACTCGGATTATATGAAAATGTGGCCAATTTTCTTTGTTAGTGTAGACGATGATAATAAGATATCTTATTTATTTCCTCAGGTAAGTTCTGATGATATAAAATTTTCTATGGCTAAATTAAATCCAAGATTACTAAATACAGAATGTAAAAAAATGACAAAAAAAATAGTGTCCGATATAAGAAGTAAGAATATAACAAATGTTATGGATAAATTAAATTCTGCTTTAAAAGAACAAGATGATGATACTATATGTAGAATAAAATTTAATTACGATGAAAAAAATCATTTTACTTCCTTCGGTGAATCATATTATGGAGATGACTCCGATTCATTAAGTGGCGATAATGATAGTAATTTCGGAGAAAACTCCGAATTTGAATGCGGTAATCGTGAAAATGAAAACAATTTCGGAGACTCTGACGATGAAAACAATTTCGGAGACTCTGACGATGAAAACAATTTCGGAGACTCTGACGATGAAAACAATTTCGGGGTAAAAAGAAATAAGGGTAAAACATCTAAAAACCCATTTGATATGTCCTCTATGTATGAAGGGCTTGATGATGATATGGATTATTTAGAATCTTCTGGAAGACCTATGATAACCGGAATAAAACCGACTATTACAAAACCGAAAAGAGTAAGTGATATGACTATACCTGAAATAGAAGAAAGAATGCTTAGAATGCATGGAGCTAAATATGTATCAGAGTTTAAGCCTGAGAAATATAAGACGAGAAGTGGAGGAACAAGTGTTAGATATGTAAAAAGAAATAAATGTGTTAGTACAGCAGACTGTACATGTACTCCTAGAGTTATGAATAGAAGTCTTTCACAATATGGAGATTGCCCCGCCTGTGTTATAGCAAAATATGGAGATATACCTGAAGATACAACCCCCGTATTTCCTGAATTTAATACAGAATTTGGAGAAAATGACGAATTGTTATTTTAAATTATTTTTGCTTAGATTTCATAGAAGGTCTTTTCTTTGATATTCTACTTCTATTTAAAGTCTTAGTTATTGAAGAAATATTAGGAGATAAACCCATATCTTCTAAATCTTCTATTAATTTATTTGCATTATATTCGTCAGCCATCTTAATCATTTTAGCCTGTTTTTCAACCTGTTTAATCCTGTAAAAATCATACGCCCTGTTATACATTAAAATGAGTCTTATAAATTCATCTTGAAATATATTTATCCAGGTACTATAATGACTATTTAGGTATCCATGGAATTTTTCTTCATCGTAAAAATATGTTTCAAGTAGATTTAAGAATATAGGAACTTCAGAGTATATTATGTCTTCAATAGGAATTCCCTTTTTAAAAATACTTTTGGAAGAAGACATTTTAATAGAATTTATTATTTCTGACTTAATTCTATCCATTATATAATCTAATGTATAGTATTATTTTTATTTAATGTTATTTATTTTTAGTAATATAATATAAAAAAAACGGGGATAATTCTATAATTATATGAATTATCTAGAAGTATCTTATATTGGGTCAGCATGTAATAAAAATAGATATGAACCAGTGGATAAGACTATATTACTTTTACTCTGTAGAAATAACCCAAAACTTATTAAAAGACAATTATTTTTAGAAGGGATTATAATTGAATCTGATAAAAAAACATATGATAATGAATTAAAAAACATTTATTCTGGTTATAAAAAAAATATAACAGATGTATCAGAATTAAAAATTGTTAAAGATGAAATATTAGATAGATTAAAAAATGAAAACGAACAAATAACAGAGGAAGATATTTCAATGGCAGAAGATTTTTTACAATCATCTCTTAAAAAGGATTGTGGGATTAACAATGAAAATCCGGTTATAAAACAGATGAAATATACTAAAGGTAATAATATGATTTATAGATTTAAATATAAGGACTCGTGGGAACTAAGAGGTTTTCACGATGCGTGTAAAGATGATGTTGTAATAGAAATTAAAACTAGAATGAAATCTATAAACGTGAGAAAAAACGAATATGACTTGTATCAATTATTTGGTTATCTGCTAGTAATGAATAAGACTAAAGGTAAAATTGTTCAAAAGTTTAACAATGATATTTTTGATTCAGAAATAGAAAATGATATTGAATATGGTCTAGTAGATATTACCCAAAAAAAATGGGAGACTAAATTTAATATATTCAAATCTGAATTAACTTATTTTTTTGATAGAGTTGATTATATTTTAGAAGATATTGAAAGCCGTTTTTATATAAAATCTGTTTTTAAAAACAGTGATATACCTATTGCAAAAATAAAAAACGAGGTTCCTAGTAATATACGAAGTGGATATGAAAAAATTATAAAGACGTTATTTTAAAGGAGTTTTACCATCAAGTGTAATTATATTAATAATGGGATGTTTATCAGCTCTTTGTAATATTTCAAGCGCTTGTAATTTTTTATTTTGTAAATTACCTCCGAAGGCCCTTGATAAAGAAACATCGGTTCTTATTAACATTTTTTTACAAGTTGTATTTATAGTTGAATAACTTGAATGACCCATAACCACATGTTTAACATTATAAAATTTCATTAATTGTTTTGCTATTTTAATACACTTACCGTCTGTTATATTTCTTTTATCAGAATATTCTCTTGAAAAAATGGGATTATCTTCATCCGTATTTTCAAGATATTTAGGTATTCTTGAATTACCCATTAACCACGAAGCTACATCTTTATTTATTTTATTTATATCAACTTTTCCATTATGATCTAAATTATATTTAATCATTGCATCAGTTATAGAACCGTGTATAAATAAAAATTCTCCTACTTGTATAACCATTGGACGAGTTCTTCCAAATAGTTTTCCACCTTCTTTCCCGGGTAGTAGAAATTTCTCTCTATCTAATCCATGATATTTAAAAACGTCTATATCTGCCTTTTTAACATAATCTCGAGTATATTCTTTATTATCATTTTTAAAATAATATGAATATAACTCGTGATTTCCTAAAATAGATATCACTCTACCACCCTTTAACTTAGCTTGAGAATCTAAGATAAGAATATATAATATTATCTCAAGTTCTCCAGATTCTTGCATGTATGTTTTATTCATTTTAATACCAGGTCTTTTACCATCCATAGTATCTCCCATTTGTATAACATGTGTAGAACCTCCAATCCAATTTCCATTTTTATCTATAACCTTACACATATATAAGAGTCTTTTAAATATTGTAAAGTCTCCATGGATATCTCCAATTGATATTACTCTATTAACACTCATTTCGTTATATTATTAACTATTTTTTAAATATTTTATTAATGTTATTATCATTCGGAAGACCAATATGTACTTCTGAACCATATAACACGGTTGGGAAATATAAACCAAGTGATTTACTATCTTCAATAAATTTATTTACGGTGATTGTAATAGATTCTCTTTCTTCTTGTGAAAGTTTTGTAAATTCCTTGTCATATTCAAGACTACCATTTTGTTTATAATTTATAATTATATAATCTTTGTAATTATTCAACTTATCTTTTATTTTAGTACAATATGGACAATTTTCTCTACTCAATACAACAACCTTTTCTGTTATCATAGGAGTGATTAAAATATCATCTGGTTTTTTCGCAACTCTTTTATACTCTGAAAAATTTGAAAAAGATACATTTAAAAAATATACCGCTACCAATGATAATATTATTATCAAGAGGGATATAGACACTTCTAGCATTTTAAAATTAAATTATAAAAAAAATTACAATAAATAACACATAATAAGAAATATTATCATAATAATTTAAATATAATATGAACGTGTTTGTTATCGAGGATGATAACTGGGACAACTATGCCATCATTTCAAAATACATATCTACAAATTATTTTCCTGAAACTATAAAAATACAACATGTATATAATAAACATCTACAGATTGTAAGTAATATATGCACTGATAACAACTTTGACATCTATAGAAGACAATTAGATAAAATAGATCCTAAAAAGTCTTATTATGAAATAATAAAAAATATGAACATCTGTATAATTTTTCATAATTTCATTGAATATACAACACCGTCTTCTTTTGTAATAAAAATATGCGAAGAAAATAATATTCCATACATCATTGTAAGCGAACATGCTAAAAAGTGTTTTCTAAACGGCGAAATATTCGAAGGTAAATTCAAAGGAGCTCTTAAAATAGCATACGAATCCGGAGTTAATAAATGTAAAAATTTTAAAATACCAGAAATGGAAAAGTATGTTATTATAAATAACACTGTTGTAAAAGAAAAAAAATCGCTAAATGAAATAAAAAAAACTATCCATAGTTCTTATGAAAAAATAAAAAATGATCGTAAAAATAAATCTATTATATTGATTGATGCTAATTAAAATACATTATTATTATGATCTAACTGTTCCCTGGCACAACTTATTCCAGATTTATATAATTTAAATATATATTCATGTGTTAATTTTTCTGCAGCATTTAAAATGTCTTGAGAACTATTATCACAGTCACATTCTATAATATACAAACTATTTGGTAGATCATTTTTTATCATACTTTTTATAACTGTACCCATATATGTTTTACTAATATTTTTTAATATTATACTATATCCTAAAATACAAATCTCCTTCGGGGGAGACCCTATTATATTTTTTATACACCCGTCTATATAATAATCTTCTTTTATTTTTACGGGTGGAAATATAAATGGTACACTCATTGATGCTATAATAACATCTTTTAACTTAACATCGGGGAAACACCTTTTATTAAAATTAGTATAACAATATGTATTAATATTTGTTGCATATATATTTATATCTACATTGTATTTATCTGAAAACTCTTTTATAGTTAAATCTTCGTCGTCTCCTAAAAATGATATAAATGTATTTAACAGTTTATCATCTAATAAAGATTTATTACTCTTTATTTTTGAAAAATCATATGTTATAAGTTCAGATAGTTCAATTTTCATAAAACTAGATAGAATTTTTGTAGGAGTAAAACCGGATATATATAATATACCAATAAGAGATCCTATAGAACAGCCATAAAATCTCTTTATCTCTAATAATTTATTTTGATGAAGATATTCTAATGCACCGATAAAACTAAGACCATCTATAGCCCCTCCTCCGATAAATAAATCATTCATTGATTATTTTGTCAGAAATGTTTTATTTATTAAAATATTTACGTATTTTTTATGAAAGTTGTCCTGTAGATATCGATTTTTCTTTTGCCATTTAGTGTGATGACCATAGTCCCAACATAATGAATGAGCTAGCTCATGTAGTAATGAATTAATTATTTCACCTGCTGGAACGGGGGTTCCATCTCTATTATATATTTTAAATCCTAATTCACGTCCCTTATCATAATTCCACGCCATTAAATTAGGATCCATATCTATCAATTCTCTATAACTCGTGTTTTGTAATTTAATCTTAAGAAGTTTAGAATCTTCTGGATCTATATTTTCATCATATATTAAATCAACAGAGATGTCTCGAAGGACATCAAGTAACTCGGCCGTTTTTTTGTCTCTAGAATAATATCTTCTACCCGACTTTGCTACATGTGAATTACGACAAGCTCCAACAAAAGAATATATAATATATAAAAAAATAATAATAGCTATTAATAACATTCTTTATATAATATGTTAGATATATTATTATTTTTTTTAGGTATTAAATCGTGGGATGTCAATTTTTTCCCAGTTAGACGTCATACAGTAAAAGAAACCTTGACTAATAATAATCTAAGAAACTCAAAAACTGTAAATACATTAAAGCTTATAGCAGATGATACACCTTCACCTAAAATGAGCACATATCAAATAAAAAGAAATTCTAATTTAAATACACGGGATAAAATATTTTATATATTTTATAGCATTTACTCTATAATAATATTTCTATTATTAAGTATACAACCCATTTATACTATATATAATTTTTCATTAGATAGATCTGATTTAAAATTCTTAACATCGTTCTTAACCCATTTAAACGTGCCCGTGATATACGTATGGGAAAAATTGTACTTTAGGAGTGATCATTTAGATAAAAGAATAAAATGTAAAAAACTTAATAGAGGATTGATATATTTTTCAGCTATTTCAAGTATAATAGTAAACTTTCTAGATATAACATCATTTTATAATAATTATTATTGGACTTATTTATTCAAAAATGAAATCTTGTTTTTTAGTTTTATATTATTAGAGTGGATATACTCAAGACTGGTAATATTCTTGTATGCATTTTCATTTGTATTTGTAATGGATTCTCATATATCAACTTTTAAAGACTTTATAACAAACTTACAAATTAACGAATGGTGTGAAGAATGTGATTCCCCCCTAACAAAAATAATAAAAGATGTAGTTATAATAAGAAAAAATATAGAAAGTACTATATCTTATTATAATGATATAATTAGTATTACAACGTTAATGGGAGGTTTATCGCTTGCTATTTTTATAAGAGAACTTATACCACCGAATGCAATTGAAATTAGAGATATTAAACTTGAAGATCATGATAGATATCTAATACACCCTAATATAGTATACATATCTTGTCAAATATCTCTTCTAACTTATATGATGAAATATGCTATGCAAAGGAATAGGGTATTAAAATACATTAAATCTATAGAATTTATAAATAAATTTCTATCTAAAATACCAGATGAAAAAATTCATAAAAAAACTAACGGTAAACTAGACATTGTTACTTTAAATATAGCAGACTCTTCTTCTACTACTCTTGATTGGATTATTTTGGGTAATATACTATCAGAACAGTGGTTAGATTTTACAATATTCGGAGTATCTACTTCAGATGGGAGTCTAATTAAAAAGAGTTTAACGTTCAGCTCTGCTCTATTGTTTGCTATAAGTTTTTTACAGAATAATAATTAACTTAAATAAATAGATTATATCTATATATAGTTAATCTATGTTACCATTTAAACGTCCTCAATATCCAGAGGAAGTTGAACACAGCGATCTCGTTTATCAAATTTTATCATGGGAAGCGTTTGACGAAGATATCGAACAAGACTGTTCGGGTGATGAAGAACCTGATCCTAATGTAGTTGATAAAAGATATCACATTTACACTTTTGGTGTAAATGAATTAGGAGAATCTGTATGTGTCAGATTCGAAAATTATAGACCTTATTTATTTGCACTGGTCCCTGATAAATACCAGGAGTCTTTCACTGATTATTCTAAGAAAGAGGTAGAAAGATTTATTCGCAATAAGCTATTCAAATCAAGGGATGATCTTATTTCAGTTGATTTGGTAGAACGTAAAAAATACAAGGGTTTTACTAATGGTAAAAATTTTAAATTCTTAAGATTTGTTTGTAAGAATCTTTATACCTTTAATAGGATAAGATACATTCTTAATCCAAAAGAAAAATCAAGGCTTCCAAAAATTCCTAATATTGATAAAATTTATCCTCTAAAGTTTGATCTATATGAATCTAATATAGATCCCTATCTTAGGTTTACTCATAAGATGGAAATTAAAATGGCTGGATGGGTAAAGGCAAAAAATCTTACGCAAGATAACGAGATGTCAAGATGTCAACATAGTTACATATGTAATTACCAAAATGTAAGACCTTATGATAAACAGGACATTTGTAACTTAACTATTGGATCTTGGGATATTGAGGCATTTTCTTACTCATCTAGGTATGAAAATTTAAATGAATTCCCTAACCCAGAATACCCACTTGACATCATTACCCAAATTGGCACGAGTTTGTATAAATTTGGAACAAAAGAACAAATTAAACATGTTGTTACAATTAAAAGCCCAATTGATAATGATTGTGATCCAGTAGAAGGAGTTGTAATAGAAACCTATGACACAGAAAAGGAACTAATTGAAGGGTGGGTAAAATTTATCAGGGATACAGATCCTGACATCTTAGTTCAATATAATGGTTATGGGTTTGACTGGAGTTATTTATATGCAAGAGCTAAAGTATTAAACATCGAATACGTTTTACAAAATCTTAGTAGAATAAATTCTAAACCAGCTGAGTTTTTTGAGAGTCGTCTTAGCACATCTGCTTATGGAGACAATACAATGAAATACATGAAAACACATGGTATTACTCAGTTTGATCTTATGTTTATTATTAAGAAAGAACATAAACTAGAATCTTACAAGTTGAATAGCGTTTCTGAACACTTCATTGGAGATTCTAAGGACGACCTTAGTCCAGCAGATCTTTTTAAATATAACACATCAACCAAAGATAAAATAGCACTAGTGGTTAAGTATTGTGCACAAGACACCTGGCTTCTTATAGAACTCATTCTTAAACTCAGGATTATAACTAATATGATTGGTATGTCTAATATTACCATGGTTTCTATGCAAGATATCGAACTTAGAGGTCAGCAAATTAGGGTTCATACTCAAATTGCATACGAGACTAAGAAAGAGAATTTTCTTATTCCAACCACAGATTACAAACCCGCTGGAGAAATAGACGACGATGAAGACAATTTCGTGGGTGCAACAGTTTTAGATGCTACACCCGGTGCTCATTTCGAACCAATTGCAGGTCTTGATTTTGCTAGTCTATATCCTTCTATTATGATTGCTCACAACTATGATTACTCTACAATAGTAGATAATCCAGAGTATGACAATCTGGAAGACATTACATATGAATCAATAGACTTTGGGGAAGGTCCTGTGAAATTTGTACAAAATCAACAGGGTATTATGCCTAAGATTCTACAACGCCTATGGAAAGAGAGAAAAGACATTCGCAAACAGATGAAAACATTAAATTCAGAAGACTCATTATATGCTGTTCTAAATGGTGTACAGCTTGCTATTAAAGTTTCTATGAACAGTATTTATGGGTTTACGGGTGCAAAATATGGCAGGCTTCCAAATAAAAAGATTGCAGCGGCTGTAACGGCGAGTGGCAGAAACATGATTGCGCATTCAAAAAAATGTGCAGAAGAATGGTATGACTGCGAAGTTGTTTATGGAGATACTGATTCTATCTATGTAAAGTTTAAGAGTGACTTAAAGGGTCAAGATCATATGAATTACGTATTTAAGGTTGCACCGGAATGTGCCGATAGGATCTCGGCTACATTTAAAAAACCTATCGAACTAGAGTTTGAGAAGGTTATGTATCCATTTGTATTGTATTCTAAGAAGAGATATGCAAGTCTATTCTGGACAAACCCTTTAAAATATGACTACATCGATTACAAAGGAATTCAGGTTGTAAGGCGAGACAATTGTGCATTTGTAAGAAATAATGCTAAAAAGATTTTCGAATACATCTTCCTAAATGAAAAGGTTCTAAAATACACATTCGATACCGTAGATGAACTTATAGAAACGTCTAAAGAATTTGCCAGAGATAAAATCAGAAAATTGATAAATGGAGAGATTCCAATGAATGATCTTTTATTGTCAAAGTCTCTAAGAACAGGTTATGCATTCGATCGTAAGGCTATCTGTAATGAATGTACTAAAACTTATTATGAGATAAATGTAGTCGGTAAAAAAGAAATGGACATTACAGTTCTTTGGAAAAAACCAAACGAAGATAACAATTCTAAAGAAACTGTCTTACAAGATTTTCTAAAAAGAGACCACACTTGTCCTAATTGTTCAAAACTAACCACATTCAAACAATGTCCAGCTAATCTTCCTCATGTGGCTTTAGCTAGAAAGCGCGCAGAAAGAGATAAAATGGATATAGTAAATTCAGGTGACCGAATTTCTTACGTATTTGCCACATACGACAGTACAAAACAGTTTGAAAAAGTAGAAGATCCAGATTATGTTAGAAAGAATAATATACCAATTGACTATCTTTACTACTTCGAACACCAATTTAAATCTGTTATTGAAACAATATTCGCGCCAATGATGGATAATATTCCTGAACTATGGCTGGACATTATTCCAGCAAAACAAAAAAAAACACGTGTAAAAAAAGAAAAATAAAATAAACGGGTATAAAGTAATACATCATAATATATTATAAAAACATGTCTACCGCACTAGCTATTAATCTATTTTCATCTTTCGGTCTAGTGACGCCACCCCCTATGTTGCCGGGTTTGTCGTGGCGTTATGTAGGATCTGTTGAACCCCTTAAGAATTTTGACCCCTTGAAAATTGTAGAGAATACTCCAGATAACAGGCTTAAGTTTATTCGTGAAGCGGAACTTATGCACGGACGAACAGCAATGCTAGCAACCGTGGCAATTCCCTATCTAGAGTCTTTGGATCAAACGGGTTCCACTCTAGGTATTAATTATCTAAGTTCTCTTGACGCTTATCATCAACTACCTTTTTGGTTTGCTCTTCTTAACTACGAAACTCTCAGAATGGGTGTAGGATGGGTAAATCCTTTTACTGATGACGGAATTGATCCGAATAAGACTTTTACACTAGAACCTAATTATCAGCCTGGAAACCTTGGAAAGTATAATATGACAAGCATTAGTAATGATCTTTTGAATAAGGAACTAAGCAATGGGCGACTTGCAATGATTGCTTTTGTTGGAATTGTAGGTCAGGAACTAGCACAGGGTAAGCAACTATTCTAGGTGTAAATCTATTTATAATTCTTAATCTCTATTTAGAGAAAAAACAATTATAAATTTTACAAAAAAACATTCAACTTAAAAAAATATTTTATAATATATTATACGGGCTAAATGGAGGCTAGATTCAAAGATTTTCAAACCGAATACAATCTCAATGATGAAGCTATGGCTAAAATGCTAGGACTTTTTAATGATGCTTTTATTGAAATCGCCCATAAACTAATTAGTGATGCAAAAATGACTAGTAACGTCCCAACAAAGAAAACCTCTAGTTCTAAAAATACTGGTTGTCCCTCGGTAAAAAGATGGGCAACAAAGATTGCAGCCGAGTATGCACAAGAAAACAATTTGACACTTGATGATTTTGATATCGAGACTCTAAAGGATGGTAAGATTACAAAGAGCGATATTAACATTTACCTAAAGGCTAACAAACTAGGAGCTAAAAAAGAAACCAAGAAAAACACTCCTGTTGTTAATAGCGAAGAAGAACCCTGGTATAAAAGCCCAGGTAAGCAAAAGATGATTAATAAGTGTTGTGGAATGAATAAATCAGGGGATCCGTGTAAGCAGCCTGGAACAACAAAACCAGAGGGAGCAAATAATTTTTACTGTTTTAGGCATGGTATAGATTGGAAAAATTTCGAAGTATCTTCAGACTCTGACCTAGAGGAAGAACCGATTGATAAGGAAATCGTGTGTTCTATTGTAGATTCTGAATAGATTTAAAGAATAGGTATAGATATGTATTATGTATTATGAATTTTAAAGATTATTTGAAACTTAAAAAAATAGACGCCGAGACGTATTTTGATGATAAACTTAAGATTTGTAAGGATCTAGATACATTACCCACCGAACTAGTAAATTGTAAATGTTGTAAAAAACACAAATTTAACTTCCCCACTCTAGAGTGTGAATTACCTACGTTAGATAAACCAGAAGAATATAATACCTGGGGGTGTGATTGTGATTGTCCGTGTAGACATATAGCTAGACATTTGTGTAGAGAATGGGATCTTATAAATGAAGTAGACGAAATTAATACAGAAACAGAATCGGAAGATTCTGAAGAGGCCGATAGTGATGATTCAATTAATGATTTTATTGTCTCAGACGACGAAGGAGAATATAAATTTACTAAAGAGGCAAGAGCTGAACTAAGAAAAATAGTGGATCTTTTTCAAGGCAAAAACAAAAAATAACTTAAAGATAAATCATATAAATTATCATGAACAATGGATCCTCCTCCATTCAAAACTTTTATAGTATATATTATTATTTGGGGCGCTTGGATATTTACACATGACATGCTTTCTAAAAAACATGATATTGATTATGCTATTAAATTAGATGATATTCTATACAAAAATTTATCAGAAACGGGGTTCCCATTTGGTCCTAGAGAGTTTTCCGATTTTAATATGGTATAAATACTTATACAAGACTTAAGATAAATAAAAGGGGCACTAGCTCAGTAGGCAGAGCGCAAGACTTTTAATCTTGTGGTCATGGGTTCGATCCCCATGTGCCCTAGTTCCCTTTTTATTTATTAAATTTATTATATAATGGTATATTAATAATAATGTCTGATCTAGAAATATCTGATATAGAGTCTAATCTAGAAATGTCTGATACAGAGTCTGAATCTTCTAAATCTTCTGAATCTGAATCTGAATCCGACTCGGATGAGAATAGTAATATACCCATCACACAGTCCGTAGGAGAAGGAATTGAAAGCTCTCCTCTTCCACCATTTTATAAGAATCTTAGAATAATGGTTCCGGCAGTTATCATTATTGTTCTTATGTTAATAATCTTTATCATGTATAAGAGAAACAAAAGTCTAAACTTAAAACAAAAACTCGTAAAACTACAAATGCGTCAACAAATGGCGCAGCAATAAATTAAGATATGTTATAAACGCGTTTAGTAACGCTTATATTACAATGTCTTATTTTTAATCCAGTTGGATCTTTTGTATTTTGATTATACGGGCAACCGCCAATTTTAAGACATATACTAGATGTTTTAGCTCTAGTGGTTGGTGTACATCCAAGATAAGAACTTATAAGATACACAAAGGAACCAAATCCTATTATATTTATAAGCATTCTCTTTAATATAATATTTAATTACGCCCTCCTTTAAACTCCTAGGAGTCGTAATTAAATATTATATTCAACTTGTAAACCTGTATAGTACTTTACTATTATACAGACTCGCATGAAAATTCATTCTCCTTCTAGAAAAAATAGGTCTTAAGTGATGACTAAAAGCAGTTGCCCAATTATCATAAAATTTAACCCATTCTTTCCATGGTATAACAACTCCATCATAAGAAGGTTCATTCAAATGAGCGACGAGAGCAGGCATACCAGCATTTCGGCGTTCCATAAATGCTGTCCACCCTATAATAGGCCATTCAGGTCTCAATTTTTCTACAATCTTAGAAATGTATCGTCCGTTTGTTCCCCTAAAATCAAATATCACCCCTCTCCATGAATATCCCCTATAGGCCTTCTGCATGTAAATACATGCACGAACCCTTAGAATATATACTTTATAAAATTTCTGTATAATACTCGCATATGTGTTGTAAGGTGAAAAATCTACTATATCGGATTCACTGTAAAATAATGTAAGAGCTGCTTTGCCTGCGAGTGTTGGGATAAACATTTTCATTACCCAGCCTTAAGAACTCCAAAGAGTTTACTGGGTGTTTTATATTATTTCTAACTTTCAGAAGTTGTAAGGACCTCCATTCCATCCTCTATTTCCTGGAAATCCAGTCTGTCAAGCCATGCGGCCCTTTCAACTGGGCTGAGAACAGTTGTAAAATCATCAACCTCTCTTGGACTTCCCTGAGGACACAGCGAAACAGGTTCTCGAATCTGTCTACAAATGAATCTGGCGTTGTGTCTACAAGGACATACACATTCATCCTTATAATTTTCATCAGTTTCACTCCAAGGTAACTCAAACCATGGTTTAAGCGAGGTAGGTCTATTACTCATATGCCTTGGACAACATTCACAATTTACACAGGATATAAGTTTTTCTTCCCATGTTTTACCGGGTATGGCTTCAAATTTTTTTTTGAGCTGATTCTGCATAATAGAAGCCGCCGAAAGTATATCGCCTCCGTCCCAATTATCGTCGTCCATAGTATTATATCCTACATATAGAATTATTTTTTAAATACACTATTTTTTAGCAAACTTTAAATCTTTAATATATCAACCCCGGTTTTATTAGATAATTCAGTAACTAGGTCATCATTCTTATATTCATTTATATATTTAATTTGTTTTATACCAGATGAAACCATTAGTTTCATACAATTATAACAAGGTCTATGTGTTATATAAGCACAACATCCATCAGAACTTACACCTCTCTTAGCACAATCTGTTATTGTATTCTGTTCTGCATGTATTATAGCTACATTATGATTATCTTTTATCACCGACTTATGATCACACCCTGATATATAACCATTATAACCCTGTGCTATAATTCTATTGTCCTTAACAAAAATACATCCAACTTGAAGTCTTTCACACGGTGAACGACTGGCTGTTAACTTTACTAAGGATTTAAAATATTCTTCCCAACTAGGTCTTTTTTTATATTCTTCCATTATTAAATCATTTGGTTTCTTTTTAAATACTCTTTTTTTTCGCAATAAAACCAGTGATTTAATAATTACATCAAATTACATCTAATTACATAAATCAAAACGGACTTGGCTTATACCCACACTACGGGTATATTTTAT
>Ga0181389_1000283_pt1 | contig 21240 bp, 38 predicted proteins | sample 12SPOviralmetaG_FD_130121 | JGI IMG/M metagenome (GOLD analysis project Ga0181389, IMG submission 130121) | Marine viral communities from the oligotrophic San Pedro Time Series (SPOT) site, San Pedro Channel, CA, USA - 12 SPOT_SRF_2010-06-29 | ecosystem: Environmental > Aquatic > Marine > Strait...
AGGATTGCAAAATGCATTGCAAAGTTATTCTTCTCTTCTGGATCTAACTTTAAGTCAAGTGGAATAAAAAAATCTTGATTGTAATTAATCTCTTCTTGTAGGTTCCAAATTAGATTTTTCTTGCCCATATAATTCTCCAGCAATCCAGAAAGGAACACACATTATTGTAATAATCAAGAAGTATGAACCCAAGAAAATATAAAACCCTAACACCATTCCTATAACTATTGTCAAATAGAAAGTGTTAAGCATATAAAACATTATAGTATATTTGTCTGTCATTGTCAATTACTTATTGGAAAAATAACAGGCATACCTTTCGTTTTCTCTGATGGAATCATAGTTACTTTTGCTCCTGTACCAGAACCAATAATACATGCAGTACCTCTGTCTGCTGAAAATTGTACAATAGTAAATTCCCCATTGTCTCGATTTAGAGAGACAACATAACTAGTTCCTGCTTGATCCTGGCCGTCTCCAACAAATACTGGTAATTCGTTATATTTGTTTTTGAGATTATCAACAACTATTGCCGTGACTTGGCAAATCACTGGTTTAAAAGATTGTTGTGGCTGTGGTACGACCGGTTGCGATGGTGCTTCCGGTTTAATTTCGTTATCAGTTGGGGCGGCACTACTTTGACTAGCAAAAGCTATTAATATACCTATCATCATAGCAACCGCAATATTAAATTTATTCATAGCGGCTCCTTTGTGCTTACACTTTATTTATATTAACATGTTGATGATATAAACCTAAAGTTTATGTGTTTAAAGCATACGAGTTATGCTTTTGCTTTTGTAAGACTTAATTGTGCATATACCTCTGACGGCCTAGCACTACTAGGAACTAAACTTATGCTAAGACTAGAGAAATGTCCTGCTTCTATCATCTTAACAAACTCGTCACCTGTATTAACCATCACATATTTTAATTGTGGAAAGTTAATGCCTAATAATCCGTCCCATCCATAATTTGCTTTATAAGCCTCATAGTTTGCTTTACCGTACATTCTTTCTGCTACAACCGGATCGTCTTGCATCATTGCGGCAACAAACGGAGCTGGGTCTTTAAAGACTTGTGAAAACCATTTTGTAAGTATATCTTGTCTTTGTTTCTTCTTTTCAGGATCGTTAAGTGGAAGATCTAATGCAAGGTAAGGAACTGCTCGTTTAAGTCCAAGTCCTTTACCACCGTTCTCAAAGTGTTGGGCCATACTAGGAAGTTGGCTCCAGTATTCTTTTGCTACTATGTTAGTAGGTCCACCTTCACCAAGACGTCCGCCTCCAGTAGATGTTTCGGCTTTAACTTCAATCCCTTTACCTGCGGCTTCAATATCTCCACCATCGCTTTTTAATCTGATTTTATTAGATAGCATAGCAAGTGCATATTCACCAGGGCCTTTTTGTTTTTTACCTGCACCTAATGTTGCCATAGATTGAAATACTCGTGTTGCTGTTTCGTCACCGCCAAAGAAGTCTCTAACACTTCCTACACCCGGATTAACAATTTTGCCAACATCAACAACATTGCCTTTTTCTAGTTTGCTTAGAAATGTACTTAGGCTTTTATAATTAACACCTGCATGGAATATAATTTGTGTAAGTGTTTTTAAAAGAGGTTCAAGTTGGAAAGTATCATCTTCTGTTGGAGGTCCAAATGCTTGTGCAATCTTACCTGATATATCATCATTATGCAATGTTCTAAAAATTCTATCAAGTATCTCAGCATCCTGTTCGTTATCTGCCTGAAGGCCAGAAATCTTTGCAATAATAGCCTGTTTAGTTTCTTCGTCTTCTTTAAGTAACTCTCTTAGTAACATATACTTTAACCTTTATTCTTAATAATAATCTTTTTTGTTTTTTCTAACTTCCTAATACGGTTTTCTAAATCTTCAACCTTAGATGTTAGTTTTGGATTTATCTTTTTCCATCCCTCTGGATCGTGTTTAAACCAAGTCCAACCCCATCTGTCAACAAGAAAATTTAATATGTTATCCCATTTGGTAAACACCCAAAATGCAATATATGTATCTTTAACCCAAAATAGAAACAAGGCTCCAAAAATACTTCCAGCAATACCTGTGTATATCCATAGCCTATCAGTTGCTAATTGTGTTAACATATCCCACATTACTTTTCTTCTCCGTATTTATAATCAAACTTCATGTTAGCAACACCTTGTTGTGCCTTTTCAATTACATCATCAGCAATATCAGGTCTGTAACTCTTTAGTGCATTTAAGATTGCACCTATATTATCTAGGTCTGTTGCTTTTCCTTTATCGCCAAATAATCTCTTGGCAATAGTTTCTGGATCTTTTGTAGCTTCTCCAGTAACCTCATCTACTAAACCATTCTTAAAAGACCATTTTAAGTTTGGATTAATACCTCTTGCAATAGCACTTTTAAGTATATGCCTAAAAACACCTTTTGCTGATCCTGGCTCTCCTCTTCTAGACCACCTAGCAAATTGTCCATCTCCTGGTGTGCTAATGTCTAAGTCTACTTGTAAGTATTCGTCAGTTCCGGGAATGGGTGACATAACTGCAAGACCGTCACCTCCCTTTTTAATATGTGTATCTTGGATGCCTGCTCCAAGTAGTTTGCTAGTCAACCATTCCCTGAACTTGTTCATACTAACTTTAGCATCTTCACTAGGATCAACTTTCATAAAGTCAGTTGGATCTAAGTTAGTGTCACCATCGCCTGTAATTTTGTTTGGATAGATTGTACTCCCTGTTTTATTTTTAATTAAGTCTATGCCTAGACGTGAACCTAATGCTTTTAGGGTGGCATCTACTTCTGCTGTCGTAGCATTCTGTTTAGTAAGAAGTTCTTTAGTTGTAGGGTCCTTGAACGCATGTCCACCTTCGTTGATAGGTATACGTCTTATTAAAATAGTTTCAACATCTGCTGTTGGTACTAATAGATCCCTGAGTAACATATCTACTTCTTCTTTTTCTTTTTAATTTCTTTATTAAAAGAAATAATCATCTTATCTTTAGTCAAACGACCATCGAGTTCAATATTATGCTCTTCTCTGGCATATGTGTCAAGTGCTTTCTTTGTCATCTTTTTTAGTTCGGTTGAAGTCTTGGCTTTAGTAACCAAAACAATTGGCTCAGTAATAGCAGATGGTTTTACCTCTACTACTTTTCTATAAGCCTTAGCAAGTTTCTTATCTTCTTTGGTTTCTTCTGGTCCACTGAAAAAAGACTTAATTGCTTTAAAAAATCCCATTGAATTATTCTCCTATCTTAATTCTATACTTATTTAGCAAGTGTAGACCTGCGTTGAACCCTGTAAACTATCTTTTTAGAAAACGACTTGGATGTTGCGGCTTTAGCTTGAATGCCATGTGTAGCATGTAATGCTGTTGCAGGGTATAAAATTACAGATCCAGGAACATGCCCAAACATATGAGTCGGTCTGCCAACTCCGTATCCTCTTCTCTCATGTACAGATAAAGCATTATCAGGGCTTATGGTTTCGTAAAATAGTAGCTCGCCTGCTTCAGAGTATGCCCATTCTTTATTAATATGAACTAACAAAGAATAATATCCATTATCCTCAATTTCATCTTCTCTCCAATCCTGATCCCAATCTCTATGTACACCGTTGCTTAAACCTCTAGCATTGGCACCAGCGATACGTCTAGTTGAACTAGACTTGCCATTAGCATATGCTACAAAGACAGGAGTTGGATCTCGTTCATCAAATTTTCCATTTGGCCCGGTGTCATCTCCCCAACCTGGAATATCCATATTATCTTTATCGTACCATATATGCCTAGCACCGGATACTTCTTCGCCATGCCCATCTAATGTAAGTTCATTGTTAAAGAATGTTTTATTCATATAGTCAAATAGATTCCAGACTGGAAGTGCTCTTCTTTTAACACTAGTTTCGTCCCAGCCGTATGCTTGTCTAACAATACTACGCAATTTAAGAATACCGTCGTCTTCTTCAGGCAGGAGATGGTGGTGTGGCCACAAACCTTGCTCATTAATTCTTGCTTTTATAAGCAGTTGCATGTTTAGGTTGGTACTGTGTATTTTTTTTAATTGGGCAAGTTTTGTTTCAGTTAGTAATCCTTCGTTTACTGCTTGTTCATATGAATCATTTCTTTCTGTCATTGCATACCAATCTGTGTTATTGACATGTTTGTTTATTTCGTCTAATAATGATAGATCTTGAATCTGATAAGACTCAATTTTAGGTATACCCATTGACAACTCCTTTAACTGCTAAGTTTATTTATGCGTTAAATATCCAAGCCTTTGCTTCGCCTTTGTTTAACATTAATCCTGTTAAACGAGTATTACCACCTATTAATTCTAAACCACCATCTGGCCAACGGGCAATAATAGGTAATTCAACTCTTTCTTTATCTAGAGCTTGTACAAATCTTTTCTTCTTGTCTGCATCTAATTCGTGCCATGTATTTCTAAACTTTTCGCCGGCATCTGTATTGTACATTAAATTAGATAATGCATCATTAATATTAATTATTCTTCCGCTACTAGCAAGATCAATCCATGCCTCTTTACCCATTTTTTCAAATTGAGGATAACGCATAGCTTCTTCCCATTCGCTATCAAAATCTGGTCGAGTGTAATCTATATCTTCTGTAACAGGATAACGTATCATAGTTTCTCTATAACGAAAGTCTTTATTTCTTCCTTTGTTAGGAACAAACCCAAAACGTTTATAAAATTGTGTAAGTCTTGTTTTAGATCCACCGTAAGTGTTATCTGGTGTTAGTGCGATAATAGCACCTTCTGCATCTGCTTTGTCTGTTAAGTCGTTCATTACCTTAGAGCCAATACCTGTATTACGCAATTCTTTTGGTACAGCAATTTTACTTAATACATAACCTTTTTTAGCATCTCCGTGTAAGCTGACTTCAACGTCATTAAGCTCTGGGTCCTCTTTTACAGTTTTATTGTATTGCTTTGTTAATGCTTTGCGTCTTTGATGCTTGGTAGGCTTTTTTGGTTCTTTCCAGTTAGGTAGTTTTGGATCTATAACTCTTAATGCTACTGCATCTTCATTTATCTGTCGTATTCTTTCAATAGCATAGTTTCTACCGGTTACAGTATCTACCCATTCCCATTCGTTATTTTCTAATTGAAAAATACTCCACTCGCCGGCATGTCTTAAATTATTATTGAGAAATTTTGAAACTTTGTATTCCTTGCCATTGTAGTCTAGTAAGTATGCACCATCTTCTTCAGGATGCTTTTTAATTTTGCCTTCTGTTAGTTTAGGATCTTGCCCTGGAGTAATATTAAAAACTTTATCTAATTTTGCTCTAAGTTCAGCAATGGTATTTTCATCTGCTTGATACTTGAGGCCAATGCCGCCTGCGTGAGCCCATGCTTGTATGTTAGCACCTCTATCGTCAATTAATATATTAGCACTACCATCTGGATTTACTGCATACTTCTCTTTTGTATTTGTAAGTATAATGGTTTTAGGTTGTGTGCTTAATTCTCTTTTAATCCAAACTTTCTTCCATTGTCCGCTATTCTCATGGTCGTTACGCAACGGAGAGCTATTAATATGATACTCTCCAGTATATGATTTTGCTAAATCAACTAGTGTATTAGCAGTAGGAAACTTAGGAAGTGTGTTAAAGAAATCAGTTCCTATCATATCATCTAATGTAGTATTAACTTGATCAGGCGGAATATCTTTCCAATTTTTAACGCCTGCCTTTTCAGACCATGCTCCAAAGAAGTCTGCAAGTACGCCATCCATGTCTAGATAAATTTTAGTGTTATTATTGATCATACTGTATTTAACCTACTAGCAACTTTCCCCAGGTATCAAACTCCGCTTCCCCTGGCGCAATTTTATCTAATCCTAAATCCATAGGATGAATACAAATGTCTCTATTACATACTACTGCATCTTCTAATAACTTAAAATCATCTATACGACCGAGCTTGACAAACTTACATACACTAGACCATACCTCGCCACTAAAATTAACATCAATTGCTTGTTGCCCAGCTCTGCACTTCCATCCATTAAACCAGTTTTGTCCACCTTGTTTAAATGTTGTTTCGCTAACTTGCTTAATAGTAGAAGTACTTCCGTCACTAAAATATACAAAAGAGTTTTCTTGTTTAAATTTAGACTTTTCTCTTTTACGAGTTGCTCTATAAATTATGTTACGTTCTTTCATCCATCTACTCTGCTCTGCACTATATTCGTAGATGTGTCTATTTCTTTTATGACTATTGTCGTGTAAAGGCCAAGCATGTATATACTTTTGAAATTTAGGATCTAAACCATTAAACATTTCCATAGTTCCTTTTTCCCAGTTACCTGGATCGCAAACTAAGTTAAATTGAGTCTGTACTCCAGCAGGAACAAGGAATTCCATTTTTTCATTAATCTGATCCATGTTTGTTGTTTCATGATGTAATGATATATTCATTCCAGCAGGTAATGTTTCTAGCCCTTCCCAAAACTTTAATGGTCGACTTAGATTAGTAGTAATACATACATCACTACCCATATCAACTGATAGCCTATGAACTATTTCTCCAAACCTTTTATGTACTGTTGGTTCTCCTCCAGATAGCATAATATGTGATCGTCGATTGTCTTTTAATATATCATATTGCAATCTATGTAAGAAGATATCAATTTCTTCATTAGTAGGATGTCCAGGTTTACGGCCCATATGATAATCTCCGGCTTTTAGCCATGGAGGGCAGTAAGTACAGTTATAGTTACAGAAGTCAGTTAGATGCCAAAACATAATAAATGCATTGCTGGCTTTTTTAATTTTAATTACTTTTCTGTTAGATTGTGATTGTTGTTCGTTATATTGCATTTCATTCCTTTGGTTGGCCGGTGCATATGTACTTACCAAACCCCGTCAAGCGAGGCCCGCCTCGCTTTACAGTATTTTTATAAGCGGTAGCTTAAATTTTTTTATTAGTTAACTACGCACTTTTATTTAATACTTGCTAAAACCACGGCACCTATACCGTACTAGTGTAGTTAGTATACAATGATCCGGAGTGTTTGTCAACCTGTATCTGTGTCTTTTTCGTTTGAGCGAGTCTTTTGTGTGTTCTACTGCTATGTCATACTTAGAGTATGCCTATAGCTCTTGCCGACGAGGTTTCGCTGTCCACTAAAATCAAGACGTTAATCCGTCAAGTGGTCTAAAACTTTAGATACTTTTGTGCTATGTCTGGATAGTGTTCTAGTATATGCTTGTGTAGTTTAGCTATTGATTCTTTGGTGTTGACAAAGTAATTTGCAAGATCTTCTGTGTAACGCATTGCATATTCTCTATTTGTCTCAGCTTCAAAGTACTCTTTTAAATTGTATTCTACTTCGTTGATACAAATCTTTTGTTTAACAAACAAATCATCTTTGGTTATTATATTACTTGATGTGTCTTGTGAAATAAAATTGTACAAGCAATCCAGTTGTAGTAGACGCACTTGCATAAAGTTTTCTTTTATTCTTTTACCTTCTTCCGGCTCAACAGGAGGTTTTTTATCCTGATAGTTATGTACTGTACCTTCAGTTTTGTATTCAAGTAGTACAGCAAGTGAGAGTACACTTCTGCTGATATCATTGGCTATTATAATAATGTCATCCCTTTGTGGTGTTGAGACTAACATGTGTTGTTGTAAATTTTGCTTGACAAAGAATGGACGTTCTGTATTTGGAAATATTTTTACTACAAAAGGTACTCTGTGCTTTTTTAGTTTTTGTATATACTGCACACGATGATTATACTCTTCTATTATACTGAGCAATAAATCTTCTTTGCTGTTGAAAGTTCTAGTGACTTCTTTTAGAGGATGTCCTACGGGATCTCCGTGTGCAAGTCCATATCCCTTGCTCTCCCAACGTTCTTCGCTACGAACTAGAAAATCCGGATCGTCAAAGTCCAAATCAAATACATCAGTGTCTACAACGCAATAGGTATGCTCAACGGCTTCTGTGCGTTCATCATGTATAAAGTGCTGAACTAGACTTTGGTAAAAGGGTCTCCATTTGTGTTCGCTGTCTCTGCCTCTGTCTAACCATGCAGGCAATCCTTGTTCCTGCTTATTATTATGCATAGCACCAAAATTTAACCACTCTCCTAAATCAAGAACCTGTGGTGTACCATGCACATTCTTTTGTAGCCATTTGTATATTTTAAGCATGGCCGTGCTACCGCTACGTGGATGGGAATATATTATCATTCGAATGTTATCCCATACTTGTCTACTATATCTGGATATCTAGAAGTTACAATATGCTTGACTTGTTTAACTATTTCTGCAGAGTTGCTATGGTAGTCTTCTATTGGGTTTGCATAAGGTATAGGAATTTCTTTATAAGAGTCTTTCTCTGCATACTCATCAAAGGATATTGTTTTGCCTTTGTGTGAAACTGCATTGTCTTTGAATAGCTGTGTGTTTGTGATCACAGTTGAATCTTTACAACCGTGTCTCAGTTCATGATATAAGGCTAGTATTGCTCCTAGTCTGTTTCTTACTGACACTTGCTGTATCTCAGGAGGATTTGCATCTGGTACTAGTGGCTCGTATTCAGCCGTTTCGTAATTGTGTGCTCTTGCTTTTAGTTTGTAGTTGTTTAGTAATGCTCCGCTCATTACACTACGAGCAGGGTTAGTTGCTAGTAGAAAAATATGATCGTATTTCCTAAAGTCAAAACAATCATCCAACAGAGGCGGATACTTCTTGATCTCGGGTTGACGATCAGGTTCAATGAGTCCTATCTCATAGTACTTGCTTCCTTTGTCTATAAAATGGCTGGTCCCGTTACGCAGGAAATGTTTACATGTAAAAGGTATTTGATTGTTGTGTAAATGATCAATATACCGTACTCTTGCTCTAAGCTGATCTAAAATTATGCCGCGCCAGTTGTCTTTGGTAAACAATATTTCTTTCTTAACCATTGGCGACTTCCAGCGGCCTGCCAAATATTCATTTATTCCATCCTGCCAGTTATTGTCTACTGGAATATCATATACTCCTTGGTCTAGTACATTTAGATTCCACAGAAAAGGTTCTTTGTTTTTGCCAATTATAAAATGTTGTATAACAGGAAATGTATTAAAGTGCCAGCCATTATTGTTGCCGTCTCCATTGGAGCCAAAGTTTAAAAACTCTGATAGCCTTGTTCCAACTCCGCCTTTGTACGTTGGGTTAAGTGCATAATGTAGCATTCTGCAAAATGCACTACTACCGCTACGAGGATGTGAAATCACTATCATGCTGTTACTTATTTCTTAACGTGTTATAGAGTCCGTATGCTCCTAATACACCTGCACAAAGTATTAGTGCGAATGCAATAGGACGATCTACAAAAATCATAAACGATCCGTCGCTAAACATCATTGCTCGTCTAAAATATTCTTCTAGCATAGGACCTAGTATAAGTCCTAACATCAACGGTGCTACTTCTAATCGTAACATTAAACATATGTAACCTGCAAGTCCAAGCACGGCAGTTATCACAACATCATTTACATTGCTATTAATTGAGTAAATGCCAATACAACAAATTGCAATTATGATAGGATACAATGTATTGTAAGGAATACGCAATACTGTTACCCATATCTTAATAAAAGGAATGTTAAGTATCACCAACAGTAAATTACCAAACAACATGCTAATTGCCAGTCCCCAAAACAGTTCAGGCTCTCTACTAACAATATCCGGACCGGGTACAATACCTGTTAGCAACAATGCACCTAGCATTAGTGCCATTGTAGCATTTTCCGGAATGCCCAATGACAACAATGGAATAAAGCCTGTTTGACTTGCGGCATTGTTTGCACTCTCAGGAGCGGCTACACCTTCAATAGCACCTTCACCGTATTCAGCATCTTTATTGCCATACTTCTTGTCTACAGCATAGGCCGCATAAGAACTAATAGTACTACTGCCTCCTGGGATTAGTCCAAGGAAAGATCCAATAAAGGATCCTCTTATACTTGGTGGAATAATACGTTTGAATTCTTCTTTACTTGGAAATAGTTGAATAGTTCCTTTGTATAGTTGCATTGCTTCATCTTTAGTTATGTTCTTAATGATCTCCGCAAATGCAAATAATCCAATAGCAACAATAGGAAACGATATACCGTCTTCTAGTTCATCAAAGAACGCAAAACGTATTACCCCGGTTTGTATATCTGTTCCTATAGTTCCTATAAGCACACCAATAAAGCACATGCCTATCCCTTTAAAAATATCTCCTGTTGTTAATATGCCAACACTTAAAAAGCCCAAACCTATCAATGCACAATACTCTGCTGGTCCAAACTTCAATGCAAGTACACTTAGCATAGGTGATAACGTTACCAATAGTATCGTAGCAAACACACCAGCAATAAAAGAACTAAAGCCTGCGGCAAATATTGCCGGTCCTGCTTTGCCTTTTCTAGTCATTTTGTTTCCGTCTATGCAAGTCATTACTGCACTACTCTCGCCAGGTGTGTTTAGTAATATTGCAGTAGTGCTTCCGCCGTATTGTGATCCGTAGTATATTCCTGCTAACATTATAATACTTGGTATTGGACCAAGTCCGTATGTTACTGGTAGTAGCATACTAATTGTAGCAGTAGGACCAAGCCCTGGTAATACACCTACAAGTGTTCCTAGTACAATACCAAAGATACAGTACAGCCAAGTGTAATTGGAAAAGACCGTTTCAATTCCTAAGTATACTAGTTCCATATTACAACACTCATTCCTAAGCCATATTTAAATGCCACTAGTAGTGCTATAATAAAAAGCCAACTTACTAGAAACCATTTGAGTTCATATTTCGGATTAAGTAATCCACTACCACTCATTATTAATCCCAATGCAGTAGCGGCACCAATATACGGCCAAGCATAAGACATTCCTATAATCAATGCTGTGATAAAAATAGGTCTAGCAATCTCAAAACTAACAACACCGTATGTTGTTGTGGCTATAGATCTTAACACTTGTATTACACCTAGTACTATTAAACCAAGACTAATAAAGAAAGGAAACCACCCTGGACCCATTTCTTCTATTGTTCCTGTTTCGTAAAAGAGTAATCCGTATGCTCCGAAGAACGTTCCTACTAATAAAAACACAAATCCTGTCAACAGGTGTTCAACGTTACGAATAAACATACACTTATGTATATCGGTTATTCCAACTAAAGATACCAATTATAAATATCAGTATGCACCTCACAATAATTATAGATCATGTCAATATCACATATAAACTAAATGACAATCCAGTAACTAAAAAGTTTATAGAAATTGCAGACTACATGAAAGGACAACCAATTCCTGATTGGACAACATGGTGGAGACCTAATCTAGGTGAGCTATCAATGGAAGAGGAATGGAATAAACTAATTGTGTTTGCAAATAAATGTAACTTACCTATAAGCGATCAGTATGATGCAAAAGTATTAAATGATTTACACAGAGACTTCCATGCAAACGTAGAACCTAGTAATTCTGTAATGGAGGATATGGCCGCAGTTAACACACAAATACATTTAGTAGAATCTGTTGCAAATATACAATCTGCACCAAGTTATAGATGGACACCTAAGTTTGGAGCATACCAGTATAATAAAGATATGCATTATCAGATACCTTTAGAGTATAGCGACTATCAATACTTTAAAGAATCTGAGTATAGTAAATTAATGATGGGTTATAATACTGTGGGAAAGAATATAGGACATTGTGCAATGGATAATGATATAGATACAGTTAAGCAGGATATGGTACGACCACAGTTACATGCTAGTTGTGAGATTATTGCAAACCTTAATAAGCCTAGTTGGGTATCAGAAACTTACAATCCAGCTCCATTTAATAGTGTGGGCAAAACAGAAGAATGGATTGAAAGAAATAATTTACATAGTTATATTGACATGAGTTTACCTTATAATAAAACTGGCTCAATGACAGCAGAGATAGGTGATTTAGAAACGCCGTTGTCTGATGAAGACTTATCGTATATTTTTAAGAAACAAAGTATTACAGAAATAATAAGAGACTAAGGACAAATCATAGGAGGCGGGACTGGTCTTACATCTCTAGCCATTTCACATGCATATTGTATTGCTGGAATTTGATGTAAGTGATGTGATGCAATTAAGAAAAGAGCACCTAATAAAAAAGCAAATAAAACATATAGAATTATAATTCTATTATCTGTAAAAAGTTCCTGTAGCTTCAATCCCATGTTCTAGCCTTTTCATAACAAGTTCAACATCGTCAGATGTTTGATATCTAATAACTGTATCGTACTCATTATTATGTATGCCTTCTATTAGGATCATTTCTCCCAAAGCATTAAAGACTGCAAACTCATATTTGTTAGGATCGTTTGGTTCTTTAAGCACAGATAACTCAAAGCCGTTAATCTCTGTTCTGGCTCTAATTAATGGTAACCCATTTGGATCTGCTTTAAATTGTAAATCATCAAATTTCATTTTGTCTCCTTTATATAATGAAATGGTAAAACTCTAGGCTTTACTTTTGCAATATGCTCCATGTGTGCATCTGCTTCTTGTTTAGTTTCAAATTGTGCTACTGCAACTTCATCCTCAATTTTAGGAATATACATAACTTTATAATTCATTTTCCATTTCCCAAACATTGTAGACATCTGTAAATGCACCCCACATAGCAGAATACTCGTTAACATGTTCTTCTCGCCATGCCATCATTTCATCAATTTGTTGTTTAGGAATTAAACCTATTTCTTCAACATTATAAAAGTCAACAACAAACTCTTCTACTGCATTATATGCCTCTCGTTCAATGTACTCTTCAACTTTGTACATTCTTGGCCAATCAAATTTTTCCATTATAACTCCTCCTATACTAGTCTTGGAACTCCAACACTTCAATCATTTTTTGTAATTTGTCTTTTGCTTGTCTTATATTTACTGCAGGCACCCATGCTTGTCCTACACCATGGGCATCATCAACTTTACGGATTTCAACTGCAATATTCTCGCCACCTGTCTTTGTCATTTTTAAAGGACTAGGACTAGTAAAGTTTAAAACGAATACTGTTTCTTTTGGTTTGAAATCTATGATGTCAGCCATTATAGCTCTTCCCATATCCCTATAAATTCTGCTACTGCAAGAAAAGCGGCTAACATGATAACTGACCCTGTGTAGGCGGAGGCTAAACAACCTGATAGCCTAACTGCACTCTTAACCAAACTTAAATAAAAGTGCTTTTTACTTACATCAACTGGTTCCATTTTTCTTTTCCTCTTGCATTTTTGATATTACATCAGCGGCAACATTTAGTTGGTCTGATAAATGATTACATAATCCAAGTAAACTAGAACCTTCTCCTCTGATTCCACTCCAGAACTTTCTATATTCAACAGGATCACTTCTCATTGGAAAGTTATCTGCTTCTTTTAAAAGCTCTTGAAATTTAGAAATAATTTCTTTTTGCCTTTCAGCTGGATACATATCCATTACTTGCTCTCCATTATTTGTTGATTAGCCAAATGAATAGTTTCATCATTTGCTAATGGTAATTCTTTTTCAATAATATTAGATTCATATTTTTCAAAATAGAATTTATTAGTTAATTCACCAATATCAGTTCCGTAATCATTTAATGCTTCGTTGCTAAATTGTTCTAATATTACTTTAGCATTAAGCATATCATATTTTACTTTATTCTTTTTTAATATATCACGTATGGTATTATAGCCATATGTTTGTCTACCAATACATTTAAATTTTAATTCTTTACTTTCAAATACCATTTCTTGGCATTTAGGTCTATCGTTATATTTTTTAATACCTGCAAACTTTGCTATATGTGTTTTAAATCTATCTTTAACACCTTTAAGTGTTATACCAACATAAAAAGGAATATCATCATTAAACATTATTCTGTAGATATAACTACCTTGTGGATTATCTAATAAGACATCTTTTAATGTTGTTTCGTAAATTTTAATAGGCTTCATTTATTTTTCCAATGAGACCATATTATAGATATAATAATACCACCGACTAATCCAAATGATAGCCATGCTTGTAAATCAATTTCACCCAACATATTGCATCCATAACAACCATGCTACAATAAATCCCATAAGTCCGTATGCATAACCAGCATTTAGATCTTCTTTAAATGCATATACACCAGCAACAAATGCTAAGATTGCTAAAATAGTAAACATAGTGCCTCCTGTATTTTTATTGTTATGTATATACTAACATACTTTTTTAGGTTTGTCAACCTTTTATTTGAGTATCGTTATTTTATTCCAGGCTCTTTCATGTAGATAATAAAGAATAAACTTAATAACAAAATCAATACTCATAAGACTACTAGCAACAACCATAGATCCTGTGAGGATATATCCTATTACTCCTGTTGCTACAGTACCAACTATTCTCCAAGAAATAGCTTTTGCTATACTTCTTTTATTGCTTTCCATTATCTTTTAAATAACTCCCAGAATTTTCCCATTACTACTAGAATGCCTCCGAATATAAACCACAGTATAGCATTACCCATGTCTGATTCATACCACACCAAAGGTACGCCTACTAACCATATGGTTTTTGCCGCATAACTTTTCCAGTTCCATAATACATATAACAAACCTTCCCAACTACGCATCTTTTTAGGCTTGTCAAATCCAAAGTCAGTTTTCTCTGCTGACATCATTACACTATCACGTTTGAACCAACCCAACCACCAAAAGATTAAACAAGGTAAACCTATCACAAGGAATAGTGCAAATAATTGCCCCCATCCTGATAATTCGTCGCCGTTGTACATTTTATTTTTCTTTTACCTTAAGTAGTGCTAATTCTTTTCCAATTATTTCTCTAATTTGTAACTGGTTGTCGTACATACTATTATGTCCGTTATACTTGGTTAAACAATCTGTTATAGTTATGTTTGACCAGGTAACCTTTTGTCCACTTGGATATGTTACTTCATAATACCTGCCAACTCTTTCCCAGAACTTAGGACGACTGTTTGTCATTTCTTTATCCATTTTCTACTCCGTGTCTTGCTGGTTTTCCGTCTGGACCTAAATTAACAAATACAATTTCGTCTACACTTGTAATTGTTGCTTCTGTACGTTTATTTCTTACATCACATTTAATTGTAATACTAGTTCTTCCTATACTAACTGTTTCCATTCCTATTTCAATAATATCTCCTCTTATTGCACTATGCTTAAAATCAATATTACTCATGCTTCTTGTTACAACTCTATCATTATTAAGTTGACAACTACAATAAATATATGCTTCTTCATCGATCCAATCTAGTACTCTGCCTCCAAAAAGAGTTCCGTTACTGTTTAAATCTTTATGGGCTATCATTTTTCTAGTAAAGTATTTCATTTATCTTCTTTAGATCCCCAATATACATAAACCAGTGAGTCGCATTTAGGACAACTTAGGTTAGTTACAATTAAATGATCTTCGTCTTCTTCACAATCGTGGTCACCGCCTACGATTAATTCAGTTTGACATTGATAACAGTTCATAAAGACTTCTCCATAAGTGGTAGAATAACAAATACTGTTATTACTAAAATAAAAAATATCGCAGGATAGATAATTGCTCCTACTAAAAAACTATCAACTTTCATTTAAAGTACCACACTAGTGGTAAACATATTGCAAAGAATAATAGTATATGCCATAGCTTTACTAATGGATATACTACATGATAATCTTTCTTTCTAGGATCCATTTCTTTCATATAATCAAAGTCTTCGTCCATTTTATTCTCCTCTATTGTTATTGTTATTCTTTCAGGTATAGGCATTCTGGCTCCTTTTTAAATAATTATATGCTAAATAAAAGCACGTTCATCCATAACATAGGACGGAAGTAGGCCGAAAGCCGAAGGAACGCATTCTTTGTAAAAGGAGGATGTGATATGGATTCATTTACACTATATCAATTTAAGAAGCTTTACAAAAAATATCGTCGTGATATGCTTTGCAGATTCTTAAATGCGAGACGTAGATCTCACCACGTACATTATAGTTAATAATGTGATATGCTTGCGGATTAATTTCCGCAAGTGTTATACACTAAATCTTTGTAAGCCTCTTTTTTCCCAAATATCTGGCCAACGTTTATGCCATTGTCTATATGCCTTACTAAGTCTCTCATATGTTTCTTGGTAGTTCTGTGCTTTTTTAGTTATTGTTATGCCAGACTTCTTTACAAGCATTTCGCGATTGCCGTTGTGCATACGATTATCTTCGTCAAATTCAATAACTGGATTAAAATTTAATAATTCATCTTTAATATCTTCATAAGCATATTCAGCATCAAACCTCATACTAGGAGTAGATGTGCTATTAAACCTTAATAGATTTTCTCGTAAAAATGTTTTTTGCCAAAACCCACATAAGTCAGCTATCTCTGCGGTAGACATATCTGACAGATCAGGATATTCATATACTGGCCTTTTATCAAGTTCATCTTTTCTTGCATGCCAATCTAGTTTTTCATCTTCTTCACCTTGTTCTTTTCTAACTGACTGACGTATCTTTAAATCCATTGTAGACATTAATGATGCTATAAAGTCTTTTCTATACAATTTAATTCTATATACACTAGGATCATTAAAATAGATATCTCCTACTACTTTATTTTGTACAGTCTTTACTTTCATTTCATTAAAATAGATATCCCAGCATCTGGTTCTTTCTTTTAATTCATCTTCAGTTGGATTCTTTTCGTCTTCAAACCATTTATCAATGTGCATCCTATTACCATTTATCTCTGCAAGTACTTTATGATGCATTGGTATATGTTCAATTGGAAGTAATGTAGGAAGAAGTATTTTGGTTAACCAAGGATTATTTGGCTTTTTTAAAATCATTCTCATTAACCAATCTGCTTTTAATTCATTTACCTCTGTGTCGGTTTTTGATTCTAAATGAAACTGGTAATTAAAAGGTTCTAACCAAGAACTCATTGGCTTTCCGCTTACACCATTTTGATAATATCTTGCCCACAGATAAGTCCACAGAGCAGTTGATCCTGATCTTGGTTCGCTTACAATTAATATTTTATCTTTTGTTGGTTTTTCTATTATTGACATAAGTTTATATATGTCAGCGGACTGCTTCTCGCAGACCCATTCCAAGTTTTGCCAACATCAATGCTTCTTTAAATGAGTCCGGAAGGTAATCATTTAATTCATTTTCCAGCACAGGCACATAACCTTTAGACAGTTTTGTCTTTCTTGCTTTTTGTGTTGTATAAGGAATAGATAAATCACCAGTTGCAACACCAAGCAATGGATACCGGGGTAGGTGTTGACCCGTGTGTTCAATAAAACTAAGAGTGCCTTTTGTTTTACCATAAAACACAATACATCGATCTTTGTCTATAGTATATCCCCATATCTTATCTGATCTTTTATCTTTATAATGCAAACAATCAATGTGCATGTTTTGTCTCTGCTAGTTGTTTACTTGCAAGGTTCTTGCACTTTGCTTCTACCATAATATCAAAATGTTCGTTGAACTGTACTGCCCACTCATTACATGCATCATTCCACATGTAATCACTGTGGGCACGAAGTTTTTGTTTCTTGTATCCAGCTTCAAGTAGTGTGTTCATATCAGGCTTTACATCAGCAGGATGATCCGTCAAGTAATCAATTCTACATTGACTGTAGTGCATTGCAGGACGTATGCCACGCCAGCTATCACGTATGCGACTTACTCTATCGTCTGAGGGTTCAATATACTCTCCTGAGTTGACCCAGTGATGGTGTATGTCAAGCACTAGCGGTACATCTTTGGCTAGTTCAAGACTTGCTTCAATACCCCATTTGTTTTCGTCATTTTCGATAGTGATAGTGTTTCTTGCTTCTGGACTAAGACGTGGCAATACTCGTCTAATACCATCTGGACCTTGTCTACCTGAGATATGTACATTGCACTTGAAGTCTTGGAATGTTTGGCCATAGCCCATCCATCTAATAATATCTGCATGATATTCAAATTCTTCTATTGAACGTTCTACTATATCTTCACTGTCACTTGCTAGTACACAAAACTGTCCAGGGTGCATACTCACTCGTACGTCTAATTTTCTAGCAATTTCACCTGCTCGTGCATAACCTTTTGCACACTCTGCTCTAACGTCTGGCTTAGACCAAAAGTATCTAAAGTCAGGTTGTGTGTACATAGGCAATTGATTGCTACCTAGTCGTACCATACGGTGTTGTTCTGGTTGATTACCTGTCCACTCAATCAAGTTGTACATGCTGTCAATATTATGAATCATAATATCCCACATCTTTTGCTCAGCAACTTCTACAGTCTGTCGTTTTAGCCAAGCAACAGTTGTTTGTGCTTCTGTGTAACGGTGTTGTATTTCTTTGAGAATCTTAGGCTTTTGTGTTTGATCTGGATGCATATACTTACATGCAAAACCAACTCTTTGTACATCTTGAGAAAACATTGGATACCTTTTGCTAGAGCTTCAATTATACTCACAGTATAGCACCCAATTCTCTTGTTGTCAACCTTTTAAAACCATTCATATATTCCTCTAAAGGCAAGCAACAAATACATCACTTCCATTAAACTTCGAGGTACGTCTCGGTCTTTATATCCCATATAAATCCATATTACACAACTAGCACAAGCAAATACCCATCCGTGCCATTGTGTATTAGGGTTACCTCCACTTAGAATAAATGCACTGATCATTGCAAGTAAGAATCCTATCCATCTCCATTTATCTAAATTTTTATAGTAACGTATTTTCATATACATATTTAATGTGTTAACGAAACAGTATACAGCCCAAAAAAAAACTGTAGCAAAAAAAAATTTAAATGAAAAGATCTGCGGTGTCATAGTGTGTAAATATGTGGATGCAACCATTAATACAAAAAGAACCCAAACGAATCTTTACCTTTGGCTGTAGTTTTACAAAATACCTTTGGGGTACATGGGCTAATATCTTAGGTGCAGAATTCCCACAGGCAAAATTTTACAATCTAGGACGCCCAAGTGCAGGCAATCAGTACATTCATAACGTGATTATGCAAGTGGATAACATATACAACTTCTGTTCTAGCGATTTAGTCATTGTACAATGGAGTAATGTTTATAGAGAAGACAGATATTTTGAAGATGCTTGGCGTAACAGTGGTAATATATTCTTTGAAAACTATTATCCAAAAAAGTTTGTAGAAGACTATTTTGACATGTACGGTGCTTATGTAAGAGATTTTGCACTGATTAAAAGTGCTTGGTGTGGTTTAAAAGATAAAACACAAGTACATATGATTAAAATGAAAGATTTTGACCACCCGTCACCATATAAAGAATTACAACAACAAATACTAGATCTCTCCGAGTTATATGCACCTACACTAGATGCAGTACACCCTAGTATAATGAAAACACTATGGAATAATGATTTAGACAGCAAGTTTGAGCGTGATGAGAAGTTGGTACATCCTCTGTACAAAGACGGTCATCCTAGCCCTGCAGAGCATTTTGATTACTTAAAAAAGACTTTTACTCATGATTGGAGTGAGGCTACACAACTTGCACTAGACGTTGCACAACATCAATGGGTTGAATTAATGAGGCTAGCCTGTGATAGTGGATACAAAACCAGAGAAACCAATATAGACGGATATAGGTTTAATGAATACTTGCAAACTCTCAAGATCAACAACAAACACTTCTTGCGAGGAAGCGACGAACCTGATGCACGACTACACAGGCAATAAATAAACACATGCTAATAAGAGAACTAACAGAAAACTTCGCAGACGGTAAAGTAAAAGGCAAAAGCAGACCAGGCAGAGTAAAGAAGTCAGGTGCAAGTTGTAATGGTTCGGTAACAGATTTAAGGGCGAAAGCCAAAAAAGCATCAGGTGAGAAAGCAAAAATGTATCACTGGTGTGCTAATATGAAAAGTGGAAAGAAAAAATAATGGATAATAAAGAAGGTAAGTTTGAAATAAGTGTAAGAATATTAGGTAATGAGTTTGTTGCAATAAAGATTGCAGTGGACGATATGAAACAGAAATGGATTGTACTAGGTCTTATCAGCATAGTAGCAATGGCATGGGCAGGCAGTATGTTTGGTCCAGCACTTGTAGATATGTTTAGTGTATAGAATGAAACTAAACATAATAGATCAAATCATAATAGCAGTTACAAGCATATTCCTATTTGTACATGTAAAAACACTAATGGTTAAACCCGACTTCTTGTTTAATGGCATAATAGGTATATGGATAGCAATGAGCATATTTGATGCATATGCACACTATAGAGCTCGACAATGAGAGATTACATTTGGTGGTATCGTAAACTGGTAAAACAACGTTATGGCGTGTTCATGTGCTTATTCCATGCAAGATTCAACAGTAAACACTTTAACCGTGACGGAACTTATAGGATACCCACTAGTGAAAAGCAGTGAATATGTGTTGTTATACATAGTGTGTGTTAGTATAATATATGCTAGTGTAGACATAATGATGACAGCATACGGATAACCCTAGAAACATAGCAGTATTAAGACTCTGTAAAGAGAGCAGTAGTAGGAATATAGGCACCTTTGGCCCCTATATAGTACCAAAAAAAACGAGCTGTCAAAATCTTCCAAAATTTCAAATATTTCGCCCCCAGGTTGCTACTATACCCCTACCCTGGAAAAAGTGGACCTTCAAAAATTTTCTTCAATCTTTTCAATGGGTTAGCTAAAGAACCAAACCAAAAAGGCAAATGCACACAACCAAGGTGCATACTTAAACCCTAGCTTAATACTACCTGCTAGTACTGCTAGTACAATACCTACTGTAACACCTATGTATAGTAATGTACTAATACCGTCCCATGCTAAACCAAAGTCACCACCCATTATGCAGGCTCCTTAACTGAATACAATACTCTTATAGCACCTAAGTCTATATCTCTTAACACTCGATCCATAGCCTGTACTGCCCACTTATGACCACGTAGCTCTGCGTCTGCATAGTCCTTCTGTAGTTGCCACAGTTCATCTTCTTTGATATACTTTACAGCTACAGGAATGTTTGTCATTTCTATTTGCATATCACAATCCCTTCATCTATTGTATCACATGCAGTCTCGAACAAGTTCCTATACTTGTCATTGAGGCTATTGCTAGTCCTTACATCATATAGCTTTGCCATGTGTGAGTACACAT
>Ga0181389_1000287_pt1 | contig 21016 bp, 21 predicted proteins | sample 12SPOviralmetaG_FD_130121 | JGI IMG/M metagenome (GOLD analysis project Ga0181389, IMG submission 130121) | Marine viral communities from the oligotrophic San Pedro Time Series (SPOT) site, San Pedro Channel, CA, USA - 12 SPOT_SRF_2010-06-29 | ecosystem: Environmental > Aquatic > Marine > Strait...
AAAAATTGCCATCGTCTGCTTTCCATCTATGAAAAACCCCATAGGCATTCGTATCCGAAAAACCTGTATATGATGAATCCCACGTTAGATATAATGGGTTAGAGATTCTTTCTTTTGTAACAAAATCAATAATGTTATTATCTGTTCCTAATATTTGTTTTTTATAACTTTTTAGGTCCGGATACTGTCTCTCAAGACAATCAACGTGTAAAAATACACTGTTTAAATTTGTTGATGATGTCAATTTACCGACCTTTGTCTCATAAAATTCGGGGTCATTTCTAATTAATTTAAATACTTTATCGTATTGACTTAATATTGCTTCATCATATGGAATGCTGGTGAACATATCATATTCTTTAAATTCTTCTTGAGTTGAAGTCGAACAATCAATCGTGTTTAAAAATACAAAATTTTTTTGATATGAAGCATATTCTATGTCCTGTAAAATGCTCCTGGCATATAAGAATAATTCAGGATTGTAACATCCTATATATTCAAAATTTTTCTGATATTGTTGGACTTCTTCATCATTGTTTTTAATACCTAACGCCCCCTCAACCCATTTTCCCCATCCATTTGTATAATATGTTCTTCTTGTAGCACAATTAAATAATTTAAATATTTCTGTTTCACAAGTTAGACCACCTAATATATCCTTATAATCAGTCCCCCATCCTAAAGCGTCACCTGGTTGGTCTTGCGTATTCCTGTAACATCTCATTTTCTTTTTTGTTGGTGGACCGTGTTTTTCTAATTGTTGACTTATTTGCTCTGCTACACTTGAAGGTGAAACAAAACCTTTGTCTATTTCAATTTCAACTTTATTATAAAATATTGAATATTGGAAATTTTGCTGGTCTCGTTCATATATTAAACCATTTACTGTTCGTCCGATTTCATCACCTGTCCAGATTGAATTCGGGTCTCTTTTTAAAATTGTATATCTTTTATTATCTATAGGAAAAGCATAATTATAAATAGATTGATAATCTGAAGACGTCATTCCATACTGTTCCTCTTGAAGGTTCACGTCTTTAGCATTTCCGATTGCTCTATATACTGTTTCATAGTCGGTTAATGGATAGTCAAACGCTGGAAACGGTATCGGAAAGTTATACAGTCCGTCTTGATTCTTGTAAAATTCAATCTGAAGTGTAACTTTATTATCATAGACTTCATATTTATTTTTTACATATTTACTAGTTGTTTCGTCATATTCATAAAATTCAGAATCACCCACTTTTTTCCCCTTGAATTCAATGACATCTGTTCCACTGCCACGGATGTTTATTCCAGCATATTGAACAGATAATTTTGAGTTTTCAGGAAGTTCAAGACCGCCGTCAATACGGTTAATCCATCTTGAATTATTGGCAGACTTTTCAAAAGAATGGTCTGCGTCACATTCTAAGAATACAAAATCTGCTGTTTCACCTTTGCTTTCATTTTTAGTTGACATTTATATTATATTAATATATTATATTAAAAAGATTTTATATTTTAAACAAACTTTTTAAAAAAAAGTTTTAACAAAAAATATAGTTTAAAAAGTTTAAAGAAATAAAAAGTTTATTTATTCGTAGACCTCAGACCATCTTCCATTGCTTAGAATCAGTGTTTTCGCTAATTCTAAGAATACAAGTTGATTATATGCCTTGTTCGTAGGCGCTGCTGCTCTAGAAGTTAAATATAACTCAGCACCCCTATTGTTTATACGCTCCGCAGTGATATTTCTCATACTAATAAATCGCTTTTGACCTTCAAGTGTTGCGTCTTGGTCGTATCCTTCAATTGTATTTAATGAAGTGAAGTCAACACCCTGACTCGCAGAATAATCACGTCCACTGATATTCATTGGAAGACCCTCGGACATAAAAGTTGTTACGTATTGTTCCATTGGGTTCTTCAATTCTATCGGATATAAAAATCTGTCATTAATTTTCACATTCATTTCTAATTTATCACCAGTTATTCCACCAATATCTGAGAAATAACGATTATTTAGACTTCCACTTAAATCTGTGGTTAAATCTGTATGAATAATAGTCATAGTGTTTAACTGTTTTGAAGCAGCACCTAAATTCCGAACATATTCAGGATTTGTCGAATAATTCTGTGTCGTCATAACCAGTTTATTTTCCATAAAAGGAAGTTGTAAATTAGAATTATTATTTTTGAAATCCTCCATAATCTGGGCGTCATAAAAAATATAATCCGCAATTAATACAGGACTGTCGACGTCAAGTTCGTAGACAGGAAGGGCAATGCCACTCTGGGCACAGTATGTTTTAGCACCACTGTCTTCTAAAAATAATTCAATTACAACCTCCTGTTCACAGAGATAAAGTGGAATCTGAGTGAAGCGCAGTGAATTAAATAGGTCGTGTAAATCAATAACGTAATCAGTAAGAGTTGGAATGGCAGCGACCTCTTTGACATTTGTTTTAACGAGTTTGTTAGTGTTGGCATTTGTTCCTGAACCAGGGGTGAATGCCAGTTGAAAATCACGTCCAGTTTCATACGATATTTCTGATAAATTTTCAGTTCCGTCCGCCACTCCCACACTACTCATCTTAGGCACTCTCATTCCTTTTAAACAGGTGTTAAGACCCGATTTATAAACTTCTTTTCTTAAAACTTGCTCGGTATCGATAAAAGTATTTTTATAACTTGCCAGTGTGTTGAAATTTTCCGTCTGGTCAAGGATGGTAGTTCCGCACCGAAGCACACATTTTTTAATATATGCTTTAGCGCCACATGGCATACTAAGAAAAGCACGAGTGTCTCCGCTTATCTTTTTTAATGAAAATTTAATTTTACTATTGCTATGTAATATCCCTTTTTTATCCAAAGTCCAACGAATATAGTTTTTTCGTGATACTACAGGGTCGAGCAGTGAAGTCTCGATTCCCTGAGTTTCTTGAAACATGCGACAGTTTGGTTTAAGAATATCTGGCACAGCATTATTAAGACAATTCTTAGAATTGACCGTGCCCGGGTTTAATGCTTTGATAGATTGACTGATGTTACTCATTATTTATATATTATAAACATATTTTTTTTATGAAAAGTTTTTTTATTTAATCTAATTTAAAACTTGAATTCCTACGTCGTTGAATTGAACTCGGTTTCTAGAGTGGACAAACATATAAGCACTATTCGCAAAATCAGTGTCAAGGTCGCTGGAAAATTGAATGGTAAATGTTCCACCTACAGTGTTCATTCCTTGGTCAGAATAATAGTCCATTTTAAGTCCTACGCCTGTCACAAAGTCTCCCATCACTTTATCATTTTCATCAGCAAATTTTGCTGTAAGATTTGTATTAATTCCAGAAATATCTGTTTTAGATAGAGAACTAAAATTTTTAATAGCAGAAATAAAATTTCGCATAATTTGACTATTAAATAAAGTCTGGTCTTTCGAATTATCATCTGTAATAGGATATTGAAGTCCGATTTTTACTCCGTTCATTAAGAACTGTAAATCATTAATAGTCGCAGGGGTGTTTTCATCCTTCATTATTGGAAGATTTCGTGTCCCATTCTTAAGGTAATTATTAGTATTCTCGGATGGCACAAAAGTGACCCACGCTCCGATTGCGTTGCTTAATCCTAGGTTAAATGACATTGTCGCAAAAGCGCTGTTAATAACCGAATAATAGGATGAAATAGAATTATACATAAACTCGGTCGTTGGCTGAGTTCCTCGAATCATTGTTCCGCTTAAATGTAATTCGGATAATTCATAAGTTGGTGCGTTCCCTGAATCTGCTCTGAATGCCTGAGCATCAGGAACAAGAGAGAGAGAAACCACAAGACCGTGATTTAATGGAATCTGAGAATTCATAAGTCCACAAGGCAGTGTAATACTAAAATACTGCTCTGTGAAATCATCAGCAGCAGCATCCACATTCGAAGCAGCGACGTCTAATGCCACACCCTGACTAATACAGGAATTAGACATAGCATTTGACACTGATAAAATGTTTTTTTCACTTTGGGTGGTCGGAATATAACTGCTGAGAAATTTATTGTAGAATTTGATTTCTTCCACTATCTGTGAATTAGATAATAGTGAAATTGAAAGTCTGTCGAATAAATTATATACACCTAGACGTTCATCTGCTAAATTAGCATTCGATGCCACGGCAGCACCTGACGAACTCTTACACGTAAGGCGACCATTCAATCGAATTGTCGAACCTTGGACGAGACTTGAAGCATCCTGATGTAAAGTAAAGTTAATTAATGGAACACCAGAAAATCTGACTATGCCATTAGCGGGGTGGTTACTCGGGTTTAACTGAAAATGTTGACTACTCATTTGTATTTATATATTATAAATATATTATTTTTATAAAAAGTTTTTTTATTTAAACTTTTTATTAAAAAGAATTAAACTTTTTAAAAAAAAGTTTTAACAAAAAGATTATAATAAAAAGTTTATTATAATTAAAAAGCAACATTCACACCGCTCGACCCTACCTCGAATCTTCTGACATGGACTACCCAGCAATTTAATAATTTACTATTTCTTTCAGCAGCAGTCCCTGTAAAATTAAGATTTAGTTGAAAGTCTTTTTCTAAAGTATTATATATCTGGTTTTCCATTGCTAGACATCTGCCTATAATAGCATTCTGTTTAATATGCTCGAATGAGTTACAGGGAATTCCTCCGAGAATTAAACTTTTCTCAAGTTCCGCCAAGTATTGACCGTCATATGCCGAAGTGGTCGTGTCCTGAGTTTTCAATGTCGAAACACTTCTGTCAGGTTGAAGTTTTGAGTCATACGACCATTGGAAGTTTTCAAGTTTGTCCCACGCCCCACTCACTCCTGTCCTAGACCCTGTAAAATCAATAATATTCTGTGCCATCGTTGAATTTCCAGCAATCGTGGGGACTACAAGAATCGACTTTGCCATTCGATTTCCTAAATTTAGATTTACGGTTGATGCTACATCAGATGCTAATACCGAGTGCCTATAATTCTGCGCACAAACACAATTATAAGCAATTGTTCCATTTTCGCTTAATGCTTTTTGAATCCCTTTCTGATATTCAGGAGTTGTCGTGATTTCTTCCACAATCATTTCAACATTAGAAATTTTGAAGGAAGGTGTCGTCGTTCCATTATCCGTAAAAGAAGTCGATTTAATGTCGTCCCCTGATGGAATATCCGCCGTGGCGTTAGGATAAGAAGTTGTAGTAAGTTTAATGAATTTTTCTCCGTCTACATCTGCTAAAGCAATGCTTGATATTTTAGCAGATACAGGAAGTCCGTCAATGCGGATGTTTTCGCCCACACAAAATGGCACACGATTAATATCCGACATCATACTATTTGCCCACGAAAGATAAACTTCAGTGACAGGAGAAGATGCCTGTGGGTAACCAGTATATTTCGCACCCGCCCCTACGTGTGAGAGTTGGGGACAATGGTCAGTCGAAATCGCATTCTTAAATAGTTTAAAAACGTTTTTATTTTCATTTAAAATAAATTCTAACCTCAAACCACCCATTAGACGATTCATAAAAATATTTTTAGATGAAAATATGCCTGTTTTTAATTTCATTGACATTCTAACCTTATTATATGATACATTGCCAGTGGCATCCTTTTTAAAATATGGATTATACTGAGAATTTGAAAATCTGTTGTATTCTTCGCCAGTCCAAGATTGCTGCTCAGGATTTCTCGCAACTACACCCTCAGTAAGTGAATTTTTATTAATATTAGTTTCATTTTCAGTATATAAATTATTAATATTTACCCATGAAGGATAATTCGGATATTCTTCCAATAATACCCCTGCTCGATTATATACATACACAGTCTCGAATAAAACCTGCGACCCTAAAAGTGGGTCAAGTTGAACTAAATAGTTATAAGTTGGACTGTTTAAATTTATTTCGAAATCGAATTTTACATAACTCTGTGATGGGTCAAAAAATTCTAAATCGTCGTCAATTTCAATGACTACTTTTTGCTTTTCGGTATATTCTAAAGCATTCTGTGAAATATAAGAAATAGAATTCTGTCCAACACGAATTTTCGGTTTTGCCTGAAATATAGACATTATTTATATAATAATAATATATTTTTTTTATGAATTATTCTTTTATTATAATTTTAAGTGCCTCAAAATGAACCCGACCCTTGAATCATCTCTGTCGCAGGATGACTAATATTTGCCACCATTCCGATTGCTGACATAGATGGATGAACTACAGCAGATTGAGCAGGTGGAGCAGTTGAATTTGCCTTCGTATTTTGCGCCTGTTTTAATTTCGCATTGTTTTCATCATCTTCTTTCTTCTCTCCCAGCCAGTCGAAAATTCCTGATGCCACGTCAACTACACCACCGAGGATTTCTGTAGGTGGAAAGAGACTCAGCGCATCCCCAGCAAGACCTGTAATATTTGACGCCCTTTCTTCCCAGTTATTACCCAGAGCATTCCACCCTTTTCCTTCTCTTAATCCTTGAATATCTTGATTTGCTAGAGATAGACCATCAGCAATTGCTACTGCTGGTCCGACCTTATCGAATATTTTCCCCACTTTTCCTAATTGAGCACCTTCTTTTCCTGCTGCTACAATTTCCTCAGCAGATTTCCCTGCGTCTTCCGCTGCCTCTGCTGCTTTTACACCCTTGGCATATAATGTTTTAGCGGTTCTCTCTTTACTTACCGAACCTTTAAAACCATCTACTAGTGCCTGTCCCATATTTTTGGTTTTATCCGTTTTTGAAAGTGTCCCAGCAGGGTTTCCTGTTATTAGTGACGCTTTCCCTAATGCTGCCTGTGCTGCGTCTGTGGCGGTTGAATATGAATGATAAACATTTTTTACTAAATTCATTGTTGCTTTTCCTCCTACTAATTCTGAGACATCGTCTTCTGAAATAGGGACTCCATCAACAACTTCTTTTTTACCACCTTCAGTTGACAATTTCCCCTGAAGGTTGGTTATTGTATCTGTTAAATCCTTTTGTTTTTTGTCATAGGCATTTCTTGCTTCTATATTCGCATTTTCTACCTCTATAGCATCATTTGCCATTCCCTGAAGAAATTCATGCTGATTATTTGCCACACTTTGATAATACGACATTTTATTTAACTTATATAAATATTATTTTTTTAGAATAATTTATTTTAATCTTTCTTCGGCATCTTTAAATATTTTTTCGTCTTTTTCAATTCCGATGAAATTTCTATTTAAATTTTTAGATGCGACGCCAGTTGTTCCACACCCCATTGTTGGGTCAAAAACTGTGTCACCTTCTTTGCTATAATATTTAATAATGAATTCTAATAATTTCACAGGTTTTTGCGTCGAATGTTTACCACGCTCACTGTTTATTTCTAAGATAGAATCAGGCAGAGGCGGTTCCCACTTTCCATCTGCTTTTTGTAATTTTCCACTTTCAATTCTATTTTTATAATTATAAACATCTTTTGGGTCTTCTTTAACAATTGATGTAGGAAGTGGTGGGTCGTAGTTGCTTTCTCCCTTCTTTCTTGATTTACTTTCATATCTTGTAACCTTTCCATACGCTGAATCCTTTTTTCCATTTTCATAAATTTTATTATCTTCTTTAATTATTGATGTCGGAAGTGGTGGTTCATATTTTCCAACAGGGGCGTCTTTAACGTCATGGTAACAACTACCATTCCTATTCTTACCTTTTTTGCCTGTGAATTTATGGGTATGAGATGATAAATTATAAAAGGGTAATTTTTCATAAAATACATACACCATCTCGTGTTTTCTTAATGGCATCTTTCTAGCATTTAAAAATCCCACAGGGTTAGACTTCACCCATATTAAATCATATCTAAAAGGACATTTTTTCGGTGCTGATTGAATTAATGAAACACCGAATTTGGTGGTCGTTGTATGAATAATAGGTGTATTAAGTTTTTTAATTCTCATACATTGTTTCCAAAATTCGTCTAAATCAATTAAAGTGTCCCATTTACAATTTGTTTGACCATAAGGTAAGTCGCAAAATATTAAATCTACACTTTTATCTTTTAATTCTTTCATTTTCTCTAGACAATCCGCATTAAATATTTCAATAATTGGTTCTTGAATAATTGGTTCTTCATCTTCAATAATTGGTTCTTCATCTAAATTTATTTCTTCCATAATTTATATTAATAATACATATTATTATTAAATTTTTTACTTATGATACTTATGATAGTTATTTTTACATATTTTAAATTTTAGATATTAAAATATATATATAAACTTTTTAAAAAAAAGTTTTAACAAAAATATAATTTAAAAGAATTATAAAATGCGTTCAGAAAATGTTGAAAATATTTGAATCGGGTTCTCACGCAACTTCATATTCATATAATTATAACGTGTTTTCTTAGTCGCTAAATCGTAATATTTATAAAATCCTTTTTCACCTTCTTCGAAGTTTTCTCCGAATTCAGATGCCAGTTCTTCCTTCATTTTAGCATTAGTGATTGGGTAACCTATAAGAACGTCTGTTAAATTTGTCCGAGTTATTTTTGGCAGACTTTTAAAGTGTTGAATACTCAGGATTATATCTGCTGACCAGTGGCGACTTTTTGTTACGAAAGATGTTAAAAGTGACTTCTTTTTCATAGATTCGTCCCCGATACAGTCATCAAACACGACACATATATGTTGTCGTTCGCCCTTAGGTTGAGATTCCTGTTGATTTATTATATTTTGAAGTTTAGCATCTGTATATATTGTATCGCAGTCGTATCTCTTACGTAGAAAACGACTAGTTTCGCACTGCTCAATAGTAGGACTAAAAATATAAACCTTTGAATAAAAGTCCTGCCCTAAGGCGTCCTCGTGAAGCAATAACCAACTAATAATTGTTGATTTACCTGTCTGTCTCGGAGAAATCAAACCAAGAACAAACGGGGACTGAGGAAGGAAGGGGTGGACTTGTTTATATTTAACCGCTTCGTCATCAGGTCTGACAGGTGTTATATTTAATCCTTTTATCTTTTCAATTGGTTTTTTAATACTTTCTTCTTCTTCTTTATCCATTTTATAATATAACAATATAATTTATTTTTTAAAATAAACTTTTATTAAAATAATGATGCGTAATAATCAGCCAAAGGTTGATTAAAATTAACTGCCTGTTGAACAGCATTGACTGTTGGTTTTTCTTCTTTCTTTTCCTTTGGTTTCTTCTGTGCTTTATATTTCTTAATTGAATTTACAGATGCTTCTTCTAATAATGTTTTTAATTCCTCTTCATTTAATGTTATATTTCTATATGTTACTAATTCTTCCTCACTTTCTTCTTCTTCACTTGACGGTTCTTTAATAGTGACTTTCTTCTTTTTCTTTTTCTTTTTCTTTTTAGGAGAAGGGGGTGGTGTCGGCTGCTCTTCTTCACTTTCTTCTTCTTCAGTTTCTTCTTTTAAATTTTCTTGTAATTCTAGAGTTTTTAATTGTTCTTCTCTCATTTTTTCCATTAATTGTTTTTCTGCCAGTAATTTCTTTTTTTCTCTCATCTTTCTTAAATGCTCTAATTGTTTTTTTCTTTTGTCAGATGGTTTTGATTTTTCAACATTTTCTTTTATTTGACTAATTAATTTATTTTCATTCTCAATAGATTTAATAGGCGTTACTTTGACTCCCATGGGGGTTTCGAATGCTTCGTCCATCTTTACATCTTCTTTAATAATTTCTTCTTCACTTTCATCTTCGTCTGATGTTATAGCATTTTGAGTTGCTTCAATAATTTCGGGCATTAAGTCATCATCGGGTTCTTCGGTGTTCATCTTATATAATTTATATAAGATAATAATTTTTATAAATAAACTTTTTATAAAAAAGTTTTAACAAAAACATATATTTAAAAAGTTTTAATAAAAAGAAATAAAAATGTTTTTTATGCTGATTTAATATGGAATGACGCACTAGTTGTCGGTGCTAAATCTAATGCCAGTGCCTCACCTTTTGTAACAATTGAGACCTCTATTGAATTAATATATAATGTTTCAGCATTATTTAATTTTAAATATACTTTTTCAGGTGGGCAGAATGTTCTGATTCCTAATTGAGAGTCCACCGTCGTGTTAGTGTTTGTAATAATTGGACTAATAATTTTACTTATGCTGGAAGTAGTGCCATTTACAGAGTAAACATTGCCTAAATCTATCCGAATATATAATAAATCATTATTATTCAGTGCTATTCTATCTGTTCCTTCAATCCCGATGACAAGATTTCCTGCTGGGTTTGTAATTTCCTGACCTTTGCTAAATCTTGGTAATATTCCAACTGCTCCATCTAGTGTTGCCCCACAGTGATAATGAATGCTTTTTGTTGGATAAGGAATAATAACTGTGCCTCTACTATCATATATGTAGTCTTTAGCAGCATCTTTTAACATATAATGATATTTAAAACCACCAGTAGCACCGTTTAAGGCGGGGTCGAAATCATAAGACCACCAATATTTCTGTGCTTTCATTTCAGCAATCGTCATTTTTACACCATTTGTTAAAACTCGTGTTGAATCAATATCAGGTTCAAGTGGTGTCCATGTATGAAATTTATAATAATTAAGTTGTAAATAATTATTAGACAGTTTTATTCTAGTAATATTTCCACCACCTTCTGAAGATTCCCAGTCCTTAGATTCTGCCCAGCAGTTCTCCATAATCCATCCTACATTACAATTAGAGAAATCAGTTATCCCATCTACAACTTTATCAGGAACAACTGGAACAATGGTGTCTGCTAGAAGGTCGGGTGGCGCACCAGTTGTCAGGGTTGTTTTACCTTCTGCTAATATGACAACTTTTGGTATTAATTGATATGTATTATTATTAATTGGTGGAAGTTCCAAAGTCACAGTCTTAGTAGAATTTCCAACCAGAGTAATGTCCATATTATTCCCATCTATAGTAAATTTAGCATTTGTTGACCCTGCTTTAATAGTAACCGCTGTTCCATATTCGTATTTTTCCATTGAATAATCACCTTCTTCGTCACAGTCTAAATACCAGATTTGAAGTTCTCCACCGATTGTTGCCACGCAATAATCAAAAAAACATATTTTCGCCTTTTCATTTTCTGGTCCTACAAAATTAGAGTCTTGTCCTGATGCCGTATACAAGTCCTCACCGTAAAAATTAGTCCCCGATGTTTGATAATCACGACCGTTTGTCACTCTTGTTAATCCTACAATTGTCCCGTCAGTTTCCATATCGTGATATTTAAACTGTCCTTTATTATGACTAACATATCTGTAAAACTCACCTACTACAGATTTTACATTATCTTTAGAACCTTTTATTTCTCGACCACCTCCCACTGTGCTGTTATATTCAATCGCCGTGTCACCTTCATATTTTTTTTTAAAATCAGAAGCATCAGGAAATGCTGCTGCTGTTATTCTATCGAAGGTGTCCCATGTAAAAAATATATGAGTAAATGTATTATCTGCGTCATACTGGGGTTCTACCTTCCAAAAACCCGTTACGTGATAGTCGCCACCATATGACGCTGTTGGGTTATTTAATCTAAATTGTAGTGTTTCGCATAATTGCTCGATACTGTATTCACCTTTATCAATCATTACGAACATTGGATAATTTACAAAATTATTAATTTGTCTTGAATTAAGGGTGGTCGGTTCTCCTCTAAGAAGTGTGTATTTATCACCATTAGTGTCTTTAAAAAATGATTTCATAGTAATTGTTTTATTTGATGGCATTTCAACACCATGGTAGAATGCCAGAACCTTTTCTTCATCGAAATTAAAAAAAGCATTACGATTAACCGTCACGTGATTCAAAGCAATTAATGAATTTTTTTCTATTTTATAAGTATTCGCAAAATAATTCTGATAATTATTCGGACTAGAATTTACAGCATTGTTTTGACTCGTTAAGATTAACGACATTATTTAATATTATCAATATTTTTTTTTTATTAATTTTTATTTTATGTAATTTAAATTAAATTATCATTAAATAAAATAATAATCTATATAAAGATTATCATATATTAATATATATTATAATGGAACAGTTAAATGAAAATATTAAAAAGATTAAACCGAATGCTCGTGAAACTACAATTAAAAAGTATATTCAATATATAACAGGAATTCATAAAAAACTATATGATGAAAAAGACTATAATAATATTAAATGGTTATTAGAATATGAAAAAATAATCGATTTAATTAAAGATGATAATTATTTATCGCAAAGAAATAAATTAAATGCTATTATTGTATGCCTTCAAACAGAAGAAGGAAATAAAGAAATTATTAAAAAATATTCAACATTAAGAGACAATTTTAATGTTAAATATAGTGAAGATATAAAAACACGAACTAACGATGATTTAATAACTAAAAAACAACTTGACGATTTAATCAATAATGTTGAAAAAGATATTAAATATAAAAAATATAAATCTAGAAAAGATTTAAATAAAAAAGAATTGTCAGAATATCAATTTTATATTATATTAAAATTTCATCAAAAACATGCCTTAAGGTGTGATTTACCAACTTTTAAATTTTTATCATTAAAAGAATATAATGAAAATTTGACAAAAGAAGAAAGAGAGGTCGGAAATTGGTATTTATGGGACAACGCTCAACTCCATCTTAATACTTATAAAACATCACACACTTTTGGAAATATTGTAATTAATTTAGATAAAGATTTAAATAATTTATTTAAATCATTAATTAAAAAGAAACAGATATTAACTAATACTTTTTTAATTACAAAACAAAATGGAAAACCATATTCAAAAACTGAATATTCTAATTTATTAATTAAATTTTTTAAAGAAAAAACAGGAATGAATATCGGAATTAATGGATTAAGACGTATATTTTTATCAAAATATAAAGAAATTAAAAAAGAAATGTCCGAAGACGCATCTAAAATGGGACATTCAACAAATACACAACAGACTATATACGTAGAGTGATTAAATCATATTATATTCATCTATATCTTCCTGTATTTCCGCCTGTGTTTTTCCTTTAAATTCCCGTTCTTTCAACCATTGTTTTAATGATTTCGGTTTATTAACAACAGGTGCTTTTAAATTTGAAGGGTTACAGAAATCTTTCTTTACCTTTCTCTTCTTTTTTCTTTCTTCCCAGAATTTTATTTCATTCTTATATTTCTTCGGGTTGGATTTAAAATATAATAAATTTACATTATCTCGACAATTTTCATATTCTGCTAAAAAATGATAATCTTTCGTCATTGATTTTACAGCGACAACAATTGCGTTTATAATATCCCTTTGTCTTAATGGTGGTTGTTTTGCCATCCTTATCTTCACAGCATTAGGATTTGATAATATATTAAAATTTCTGGTGTCTTGTTCTAATATATATTTAATATGTTTCATATATTGATTAACAGAAGAATCCATTAAATTTGGTCTATCTAATTTTATTAATCTTTTTAAATTTTCAAAAGATTTAAAATTAAGTTCATTTTTAGCAGGTTTCTTAGGTTTTGGCGGTTCTTTGAGTTTTTCAGGTTTTGGCGGTTCTTTGAGTTTTTTAGGTTTTTCTTCTTGGGGGTCTATTTTAATTTTTCTTATGACCTTCTTTGGAGGTTCTTCAGGTTTTTCAATTTTTATTTTGATTTTGATTTTCTTTTTAGGTTCTTCAGGTTTTTCAATTTTTATTTTGATTTTCTTTTTTGGCATTGGTTTATCTGTCTTTTTAGGTTCTGGTTTCACAGTTTCATTTTTTTCAGTTTTAAATTTAACATTAAATGCCGATGGTTTAATTAAAGACGAAACTTCACCGAATATTGTTTGCGGTGGTTTTCCTTTAAATTTTCGTGCTAATATTAATATATATTCACCATTTGTTTTTTTAGCAAAGGCGACAACTTTGCTTCCTTCAGTTTTAAATGTTCTTTTCATAAAAGCGTTTAATTCTTTTTCAAGTTCTTTATATTTTTTAGAACCTTTCTTAGTATTTTCTAAACGATTTTTAAGGTTCTCCCCTTCTTTTATCTTTTTCTCAGCTGGTGTTGACATTTTTAATATATATTAATATATTTTACATTACTGAAATTATTTTATAGTTTAGGTCGTGGCATTGACTGAGTTAAAAATGCCCTACGTCTCGTAGTCGCTCGACCACGTTCGCTTTTCTTAACACTTGATAAATCTAAAATAGGTTTAGAAGTTTGAACAGGTCGTGTATCGGGTTTATTATAAGTTTTAGCAACTTTTTTTTTACTTGCTACCTTTTTATTAGGTTCTTCAACTTTAATTTTTCTTACTACTTTTTTTTTAAGTTGGTTTAGCAGGTTCTTTTTTTTTGAGTTGGTTTTAGCAGTTTCTTTTGGCATTTTACCATTAACAGTGATTAAAGCAGTGTGAGCATCTCTTATTTCTTGCGTTACTTTCTTTTCTAATCCTGATTCAATCGCAGCAATTAACTGGGGTTTAGTTTTCCCTGTTACTTTGATTTGAAAGTGGTCATTATACATTTTAATAAACCTTTTTAAATCTGATATTCTTCGGTGACTGTATTTTCCCATTGTTTATTTTATAATAATAAAAAAATACTAAAAATTATTATTTTATTAGTTTATTATAAAATGAGAAAAAAACAACCGCTGAAAGCAATGAATCCGTATATTAACGATGCGGAAAAAATGCCGTGTGCTTATTGTATGCTAAACAAACCTGCTAATAATAATTTTAGTGCTCGAATGTCGGATGAAATTCAAAGAAAAAAGGATAATAAAGATAAGATTAGTCAAAAAGTGATATTTGGCACTTCATCTAAAAAGACTAAAGTTCCAAAAGGAAGTCATAGAATGCCAGATGGTTCAATAATGAAAGATAAAGATATGCCTAAAAAAAAAAATAATAAAAAAAAATCTAAAAAGAAAAATATATATTAATAATATAAATGTCAAGTAATAAAGAAAGATTCAATAAAAAATATGGTTTTAATTATAATACACCGCATTCTATTAATGAAATATCTAAATTAAGTGGTGTTAAAGTTTCTATATTGAATGAAGTTAAAAAACGTGGAATGGGAGCAAGAAGAACAAACCCGTCAAGTGTTCGCAATTTACAAGGTGTTAAAGGTGGTGCTGGACAAAAGATGTCTGCTATTCAGTGGGGTATTGCTCGTGTTTACTCGTTTGTTATGAACGGAAGGACTCGAAAGACTGCTGATAAAGATTTATGGCAGAAACATTTAAAAGGAAAAAGAAATTAATAATATAAAATGCCTACTAATAATAAAAATTATATGCGTGAATATATGAAAAAATATAATTTGTTAAATAAAACATTAGAATATAAAATGTCTTATTATGAAAAGAATAAAGAAAAGATTAAAAAATTACAAAGAGACTATTATCATAAATATAAATATGATTCAACTAAGTCTCATTTTTTAGAAAAAAGGTTAAAATTACAAAGAGAGGCATATGCTAAAACAAGATTTGCTGTCACACCTTATCACCACTCCGCTAAATTCTACAGCAAACATATTGATTATAAAATAACACACGGAGAATATATAATTAAATTCAATTAAACAAACTTTTTTTGTTAAAACTTTTTTTTAAAAAGTTTACCATAAATAATTTAATGCCCAGTAGGCTGGACTATTTTTATCTTTATAAGCATATGTTCCGTCTTTCCTTTTTATTCCCTTCATTCTTGCTCTGAATGATTTTCTCTGTTCTTTTGTTGCTTTTCCACTTCTCCAGTCATCCATCCCTGCTGCTCCGAAATGAATCAATCGTGGTCTACCAGAAGGACTTTTAACATAAACTGAAAATTTTTTTTTTGGGTTTTTACTTTTAAAAGGTTTATACAGTGGTTTCTTTTCCATCTTCTTTAATTACTTCATTTTTTTTATTTTTTAATTTATTCTTTTTATTATGATAATATTTTTTTTGACGTTCCAGATGTTTCTTTTTCCATTCTTCATCATTATTATATTTATTTTTATAATATATCCTTCTTGTGTCTCTATTTTCAAGATTCAAAAATTTTGACATTATGTCACTGACTTCAATATAAAACTGGAATTGTTCGTCTTCTTCCCATGATTTAAAAATTTTTACGAATTCACTGATTTCTTCATTTTCATTTTTATCTTCCATCTATATATATAATATATATATATAATTATATTTCTATATATAAACTTTAAACTTTTTTTTAAAAAGTTTGTTTATTTCATTTCTTTTAATACTTCTTCATCAATTTTAATGCCTGAGAAATATATGCCATCAGTTTTTCTTAATTCTTTAATTCCTTCATAATTTTTAACAAGTTTGAAAAATTCCTGCTTTCCGATATTACAATCATCATTCTTATTTTTATAAAGTTGTCTGAATACTTCCCATAATAAAGGTCTTTTAAATATATCTGATGCTAAGTGTGTAACCTCTCCTCCGCATTCTTTAAGGAATTGTCCGAATATGTCATTATCATAAATATAATTATCTGTAAAATCTTTAATTATCTGCGGTGTTTCAATTTCTCCACTATCATCATCTTTAATATATTTATTATAATATTCAATTAATATCAGCATATATTGCTGTCTATATTTTTTATTTCTTTGTAATCTTTGTTTTAATCCTACATCTTTTTTTTCTACATATCTATGGTCTGATGTTTCGTTTTTAAATTGCGTTGTAAATTCTACCATTCTTGCCCGTCTCTTAATCCCTCCGTCAATTTGCGTGAGATTAGGCAGTCCGTTACATTGAAAAAATAAAGTAAACTGTGGTGTGAAACTTGTCTGAGATTGATAAAGTCCCCGTGTGCTTATTTCATCATTTCCTGATAATAATTTTAATTTGCCACTTTGGAATTCTTCAGTTCTTTCTGTCTCTGTGCTTGTAAGCATTCTGATGCCTTTCTTTCCCGCTAATTCAGGGTCTGCCTGTGCTGAACTCTTTTTTGCTTGTGTAAAATATGTCTTGTCAATTACATCGTGATATTCTCCAAAAGTTACTTTATTTAATTTATCTATTACGCCCTTTCCATTGCCTCCTGTCCCCGTCCAACAATAGAAGTTCTCATATTTATTGTATCCTGATAAGCAGGAAGAAATCGCCTTTAAATTGTAGTCTCTTAATTCGTGTGTTTCGTCTGTTTCATCTTTCCAGACTTTATTGAATAGTTCCATTAATTCTTTTCTTATGTCTTCATCTATTTCATCTGTGTATTCATATCCGCAGGACTTGCTTACATATTCTCTAATTTCAGGAAGTCGAAAAGTTGAAGTTTCTAAATCATAACATCCGTTGTCAAAATTGATTAAATTAACGTTTTCTTCATCTAATTTCTGGAATATTTCGCTATTAAATGTTTTATCTTTTAATTGCTTAATAAATCCGCTTTTTGCTGTCGTATTTTGAAGATTGTCTTTTAATGATTCTAATATTTTAATATATTTAAGTTTTCGGTCTCTTTCGTCTTCGCATTCAATAGAAGGAAGCATTCGCCTTTCATATATAACCCTTTCAAGGAATATGTGGAAAACCTCCTCAGATAAAAATCTGCCTATTTCTTCTACTTGTCTTTTTTGCCATCTGTTATATTCATTAGGAATTAGAAATGCCCGTTTTGTTGCTGTTTCCTCATAACAGGATATTTGTTTAATAGAATTTACTAATTCTGCCATTGCGTATTCTGATTTATTTGATTTCATAAAGGTATCAACTATATTTTTATAAATTGAAACTTTTATATACCTTGCTTTGAGTTCGTTATATTTGAATGCTTTGAATTCCAGTGTTCTTTCGTTATAATTATATTTTCTTAAAGATTCCCATCTTTCATCATTATCTTTCTGACAAAATTTAGAACTTTTTTTAGACCATTCGTCCCATACTTTTTGAGAACATCCCATTCTTATTAATACGCTGCCTATTTGCCACCAGTCATCTCTTGAATCAGGTGGTATTAAATCAAGATATTTTTTATTATTCTCTGATAATTCGTTATATTCTATTTTTTCATTTCCTTTTTCTTTTTTAATCTTTATTGAATTCTTTATTGAATTCTTTTTTTCCTTTGGTTTATCCTTTGCTTTCTTTTTTTCCTTTTCAATAATAAAAGATTCTGGAATTTCAAGTAAATCATTATTTTTTAATTTTTCAATAAAATCGTCAAAAGTTGTTTTATAAGGTTTATATTCATATTCTTCTTTTAATATTTTATATTTTGATGGTGGACAAAAGGCACACCCATTATCTCCTCTTATATCAAGTTGCTCGTGACCATACTTTTCTTTTCCATATCCTTGTGTTTGCCCTACTTTATCGGTATATTTGAAGAATAAATGATAACCATTTTTAGTTTCTACGCTTAATGTATCATCTAAATTTTTAATATTTAAATCTTTAAGAATTGGATTGATTATTTTTTCGTCTTTTGAATCAATATCAACAACTGTTATTCCGTTTACTTTGCCTGTTTTAATACCATAAATCTTTTTATCTGCTACGTTATAATTATAATATGATGATGAATGCTGTTCATTTGTCATAGTTTGCCATCCTTGAACCTTGAACCTTGGTTTCTTTTTCCATACCCCTTCTTCTTTTCTTAATTCAAGTTCAACAGGTAAGATTTGAATATTATTTTCAAGAAATTTATTAATATCATTTTTAATTTCATTATCGTTCATATTCTTATATATATATAATATTATTTTTTTATATCATTTTTTCATTTTTTTATTTAATTAGCGGTTTAAATTTTTAAAAATGTATATTATATATTCCTTATCTAGTCTTAATTATTAAGGAATATATCAATATTTTTATTATTGACTTTGATTTATTTTAATCTTTTTAATATCTAATATTTAAACAATTAAAATAAATCATCATATATAGAAGAAATGACTTTTTATGATACTTTTAAATGACGTTTAAATGATATTTATAATAATGAAAATATCATTATTTTTCATCCATTATATAAGAATTTCATAAGACTGCTTTTTCTTACTACTATTAATAACACTATTAATTATTCCTATTTACAATAATAAATATATATATTATATTAATATATATTATATATAATATTATGATATTATAATATTATGATAGTTATGACAGTTATTTAAAAACATACATTTTGAAGGTGATATAAAAATATATATATGAGAATGACGACCAAAAAATAAGTGTCATTTTTATCATTAAGGAATAAAAAAGATGAGATTATAAGAAAAAGATAGATTAACCCCTCGTTTTAAGGAATAAAACCAAAAAAAACGAAATGACAGTTATTTTTGATATAATGTAATAATGATATAATTATAATGATAATTAAATATCATTTAATAATTTATTATATTGATAAAATATAAATGACAGAAGTTGAAGATTATTTATTTTCAATATATAAAATGAGAAATAATAATAAAATGTATAAAAAAATTTATTATCATAAACATAAAGAAAGGATTAAAGCGTCCAACTTGAAAAGATACCACGAAAAAAAGGGGGTCGAACTTGCTGGTGATTATAAATTTACTAGAAAACAATATATTATTAAATTTGATTGAATTGATATATAAACCCCTATAAAAATTTTTTATAGTCTTAAAAACTTAAATTATTTTTATTAAATTCTTTCATTTCTTCCCTTAATTCCTTATAAGAATAAGCCCACTTTATATATGTTTTATATCCAGATTTTTTAGCATTCTTTTCAACATATATGTGATACGTTGGATTATTGTTATAAACCTGAAAATAAAATTTTCCTTTATATTGTCCGATATTAATTTTTTTTTCTTTTCCTTGTTTCATTATTTTTTCATATTGTTTATTTAAATTTTTATCCGCTTTTATTTTATCATCTTCTATTTTCTTTTTACGTCTTTCTTCTTTTCTACATTCAGGGCAGTATATCTTCGCCCCATTATCTTCATGCCTCATTTTTGTCTGACAAAAATCACAGAATAAATGCGGATTATGAAGTTTGTCATTCAGTTCTTTCGCTTTTTTATATTCCGCATCCTTTACATGCTCGGCACAGTTAATTCCGATAATTTTGTGATGTTTCAAAATTGTATTATAAATAATAACATATTGTGCCGTTAATTTTTGTCCGCATATACACTGGTTTTCGCCTTCCATAACCTCCACCACTTGCCATTCTTGAATCGCATCTTTATAATTATCTGCTTTTGAAAATGAAATAATCGCTTTTATAAATCTTCTTCTATTATCTGCCATTGTTAATTCTTATATAATTATATAACAATAGTTTTATATTGATATTTCAATTTTTTTTTTAAGATTAATTAAAAAAATAATTATATCATAGAATATATAATGTCATTAATCGAAGGAATGGACGATTTTATAACTCATATTAAAAACCAAGAAATAAGAATAAAGACTCAACTTGAGACAATAGAATTTTTAGAATATGAATTAGAAGTTGCCACGGCTGAGCGTGACCAAGCAGACGACTATAATACAAAATTATTGAATAATAATATTTTTTATTTATTTTATTTTATTTTAAAATCTAAATTTAATTTTAATTTTTTATCTCTTTAAATTTACCATAGTTAAAATTATATTCTATTAGACCCTTTTTATTTACTTTATACTTTCTTCCTCTGTTCTCTGAGAATCTTTCTGGTCTCGAATTTTCACGAAATTTATGACCCTTTTCGCATAAGCAATAAAAAAAACTTATGTCATACGTTAACTCAGGTTCTTTAATAAAATTTAATCTATGATAAGTTATTATATTACTTTTTTTATCAATCCTTTTGAACCATTTAATATCTTTTGTTATTTCTTCTTCTAAATCATCGCATATTAAATCAAATAGAAATGTATATTCTTTATTCATATAATTCATAATAAAGATATTTAAAATATAATATCAATTTTTATTTTTCGCTTTCGTAAGGGTAAAACTCGCCCAGTTTTACGTAATTTATAAATTACATATGTAAAACTCGCCCAGTTTTACGT
>Ga0181389_1000288_pt1 | contig 20993 bp, 44 predicted proteins | sample 12SPOviralmetaG_FD_130121 | JGI IMG/M metagenome (GOLD analysis project Ga0181389, IMG submission 130121) | Marine viral communities from the oligotrophic San Pedro Time Series (SPOT) site, San Pedro Channel, CA, USA - 12 SPOT_SRF_2010-06-29 | ecosystem: Environmental > Aquatic > Marine > Strait...
CCGCTAAGGTGGCTTCCGGTGATGCCTTCTTCGCCAACAACGAAGCCGTCATTGCTTGCCTCGGTGAGAGCGAGCGTGACCGGGTGACCAAGGTTCTCATGAGCAAGGATGGAACCCCTCGTGCCTTTGCATCCATGAAGAAGGCCGCTAAAACAGTGGCTCGTTGCATCTACGGGGTCAACTGGTTCGATGTTGACAAGAAGTGCAAGCGTGCCCGCCTCGATGAGTGTGAGGACTTCTGCTATGAGCAAGGTGCTTCCGTTGGTCAACCGGACCAGCACGCAGTCACCGGCTTCTTCACCGTCGCTGTCCTTGAAGCCACTCATCATGCAACTGTCCGTCGCCTCGCTCGTGAAGCAGGTGCTCCGGCAAGTGCAACCAAGTCCAAGGCACTCGCAATCCAGTGGCTCTCCGATGATGTGTCCCGCATGGCGGGCCTCAGCCTTTGAGTAGGCCACTGCGTCACTGACTGACGCTCCCTCTCACCCCCGCAGGGGGTGAGTTCCCCTCACGGGGTCGCCGCCCCCACCCCCGCTTCGGCGGGCGTGGGGGCTTTTTTTATTTCGATTTCATCCATAGCGCACTATAGACGGGGTGCTTCGTTGCCTCGCTTGCGCCTGTACAAATAGTCCAGCCTTGCGATTAATGCAACGCACCCATATGGGTTGGACTCTTCACGCATGGACATACGACCAGCGCAACGCCAATGGTTTGAGCGTTTGAATAGTTCTCGCAGTGCGAGCGATGCACTTGCCCAAGCCATCCAGTTATGACCATTCCCTTCGCACCCCTACAGGAGAAGCATGACCAATTCATACGGTGAGAACTCACCATTCCCAAACAGTATATTCACATACGAATATGTCGAATAAGAATAATCCAGTTGCTTCATTCACGCATTGAGTCAATCAAAACGATGCACTGCGAAGCCGTTGACTCACATGTGTCAAAACCCAACTCACTCTTTTGACTCAAGCGAGAGGCTCGCCTAACTATACTCATTATTCAGTAGTCCTACTCTCTATATATATAGTGTGTAATACACACTGATAAATGACTCAACCACCTTGCGTCAAAACAATGACATGAACTTTGACACAAGTGACACAAGTGACACGAATGATACAAGCATGACGGGAAAAGAAAAACGCTGTACTGAATTGGAATAGTATTTAAACCAAATAAGATGGGAGAAGTCGATGTTACCAAACAATCAAACCGGAAGTTGGCTCATCACTTGGGGCTTCATGTTGGATGGCTCGAATGTGATAAGAGAAGATACCTTTACTGTGCATGGGCAACTAAGTCTTAACGCATGGAAGGAGTGCCTTGAAGAATTGAATCATTGCACACTCATCAGTGTAGCCGAGGTGGGAGCATGAACTTGACACAAGATGAATTGCAATTGATTCGTGAAGCACTTGACCTCAAGATGAGTGCGTGGCTTGCATCTCACAAGGGAGAGTTCGCAGACATCAGTAAAGAGTTCATGCTTATGCACACCTTGTACCATAAGACATACGCAGAATCGGAACTCTTGACTCACTTGGAGGTGGAAGCATGAGCCTGTGGGGATACACCGATAGCAAGCACACGAAGCCGTGTTCCTGTGGGGATGTAATGCGCTTGTGTGTGAAAGACCACCCCTCCGATGAAAGACCACCCGCAGTGTGGCGTTGTCAATCTCTCAAGGCGTACACTACACACCCACAAGGATGCTGGAAATCGGAGGTGATTGCATGACTGATTACGAACTAAACACAGAAGAAACGCACAACCCGACTGAACACTTTTGGAAGCGATTGAAGGTTGGAGATACAGTGCTTGGCCGAATGGTTGTCCGTGAAGCAAAGGACACCACTTGCGGCTGGCCTCAGTTGACTGACCTCATGAGTGATGAAGGAAGGAGTTGGATGGTATGTCGAGCAGGGTTTGACCAACCTGCTTGTGGCTGTCCCGACGAGGTGGTCGCATGACACAGTTACAGTTACTACCACAGTCACAAGGTTACGCACACTTGAGGCACGACCGTGTTCAAGGTATGAACATCTACAAGATGTGGATGGGTTGGCTCGCAAAGGCAAAGGATTCAAGCAAGGGAAGACCCGATGGAATCAACGGGCGAATCAAACAGAAAACAGAACTGGTGACTTTTAGGTATCACAATACTTGCATTGCTCACATCACTCCACAAGGAGATGTGTTCATCAAGAACGGTGGATACAACACACGCACCACGAAGAAAAGAATCAACAAGATAATCAATCCACTTGGGTATAGGATTATACAACGACAATTCAAATGGTACATTCAGCGATTAGATAGTCTGTCCCCTCTCGCAGTGATGCTATCCACATCATTCATAATCCACCTACAAAGCGAACCAATATATAAACCAACTAAGATGAAAGGAGATGAATTACAATGAGTCAAAAAGCAAATGCATTGAAGGCCTTCGTACAGGCCAAGAAAAATTACGCTATCGAGAGCAACTGGCCGCACCTTAATATGGTGACGGCTCGACTACTCGAAGAGGGTGCACCCGTACCTACGAACGCCAATGATTCGGAGAGCGTCATCCACGACTGTGCCCTCCGACTGTTGAGTGAGTGTGAGATTCGGTTCTCTTCCGATGAGTGGCCACGCTTCGTGCGCTCTTGTCCTTTGAAGCCACGCCCCGGTGTGCTTCCTTCCGTCCGTGTCGATGACCAAGAAGAACTGGAATCAACGGTAGAGGAAATCCTCACACTGATGATGAGTGAAGACCCTTCCGAGAAGAAGATGTACCCTTCCGGTCTTGTGGACCCACATGGTTCCATCATGGTCATGCCATTCATTGACGCTACATCATCAGCAGTTGTGTCACCTCGTTATTACATTATGATGGGTGAGAGCAACGATGGTATCACTGCTGGTGGTGATGGACTCAAGGTTGCTATCCCCATCACGCATGACAAGTGCGCTGAACAAGACTTGGCACACTTGAATATCGACCCGAACAAGATTGAACTTGAGTTCGTGAGTATGCTTAGAGGCAAGAAGGAAACCTACGAAGGTCGCTTGCATTCAGCCTCACGAAGTTCTAATCAATACTCTCACACAAATGCAATCGTGCAACTGCGAGGCTGTGCTGGCCCTCGACCTATCGGTACTCCGCCCAAGGGTGTGACCATCAATGGTACATTTCACGGTGCTGAACGCATCACTGTGGAGAACATATACATCTGCAAGGATGAAACAGAAGAAGAACTTGCTCGTCTTGAAGAAGCACTACACACCTACCTTCCAACCCTTGACAATTCAGTGGTCGTACACTACGGGGGTAACCATCTCTCACACCATGCAGGACAGTGCATGGATTACGGTGTACCATACATCGCTTTGAAGGCTGATGATAAGCCTGTGCAGGTTGGTGACAAGTGGACCCAAGCCGCAAATGGATGGGTGGTACTTGACATGGATGAATCATTCGAGCCACAACCGTATGACCCGATGGACTTCAAGGACGCATTCATCGAAGGCTTCGTCAAAGGACACGGTAACTTTGCACGCCAACACGGTTGGTTGTCCAACCACTTCCACCAGTTCATCGGTGGGCCTATCAATGAGTTAGATGAAACGGCTCAACTCGCAGGTGGGTATGTTGCTTGGCTCATCAACGCATCACTCTCCGTTGCTACAGGAGAAGTTCGGCACATCACCAACTCAGCACATGACTTCACACTCCTACCTATGGCTACTCTCATGTCCATCTTCAAGGAAGAAGATTGGGTGGAAGTAGAATTGGCAAGTGGTCCTAATGACCGCAAGCATTACTACACCATGATTGAACGCAAGCCACTCACTCTTGATGGTGTAGTGTCCCTCTTTGAAATGCTTGAAGAAGTGTACAAGGGTAACTGGGGTGGTGGATATGGTGGTGCTAAGTATGGTGAGTCATGCAAGAACGCACGACAACTGGCAAATGCTATGGGCAACTTCATCAAAGCACCAAGTAATGCATCCTTCAAGACTGTGCTTTCACACGCCAATGCTACAGAACACAATGTACACAACAACGGTTTCTTCTTCAACAAGTTCATCAACGAAACCGCACTTCATTGGGGGACTGACCCAAAGAATGTAACCATCAGTCCAAAGCATTTCTTCTCCGTGTACTATGCGGCGAAGGACTTGTTGGATTCGACAACGCACGACAACTTCCATTCCATCGAAGATGTGATGAAGGCACATTGGAATACCACACTCGATGACATTCCAAACCTACATGCTCATCCTGTACTGGGTGGGGCTGTACACTTTATGCACAAGGGTCACTACTTGCGTAATTTCCTTCACCCAAGGGGCAAGTATTCGACAAAGGGTTCCAAGGAATGGATTGAGTGTGGATTGGAATGTGGTGAATGTAAAGAACATATTTCACACAGCGAGTACAACAAAGCAAAGTTAGATGAACAACTAAAGCAATCACTCACCACTGGTGTAGTACCTTACACAACACACATCGAGGCACCATTCCCTAAACCACAGATGAGTATGGATGAAGAAGTGCTTCACTTGGTCAAGAAGTTAAGCAAGGAAGATGAGTTGTGTGACCAATCAATACAGAATTTGGCACTGTTGGTGTTGAACAATTGGACACCTCTCGCAGACAAGTACCTTGCACTCATCGTATCTAAGTTCAACTATGACCAACTAATCTTATTCGCTAACACACAAAAGGAGATGAAAGAATGAGTAATAGAAAGACACGACGACAGCAACGCAAGAAGAACAAACAGACTAACAAGAAGAAGGTGAACGACATGAAAAAGACTACGGTAACAAGCACTTGGAAAAAGCCAGTGGCACCACCATGCCATACGGGACAGAACAAAATCTTCACAACCACCACCGGCATTGATGTGTACGGTGGCGGGCGTAACCGCCAAGGTGGTTGGTGGATGATGGATGGAATGCCCGACCTTGCTATTGGTCCGAGCGAAACCATGAGTTCATACAAAGCAACATCGGCTACTGATGTACCCGATGGTTGGTCATGTGATGCGTACACCAACAAGGTTACACCACCACCTCTCATCAGCATGGACTTCCCCGACTTCGGTGTACCACAAGTGCAAGACTTGTTTTGGTATGCACTGTGCGATGACATACAAGAGCATGGTATCAAGTCGGTGTCCACTCAGTGTGCGGGTGGGCATGGTCGTACTGGTGTGCAACTGTGCATCCTCTACTACCTACTCAACGATGATGATGTTCGTGCATCCATTCGTGATGCCGCACAACTCATCGAATTGATTCGTGACCTTCACTGTCACCATGCTGTTGAAACCAATGAGCAACAAACCTACATCGCTCGTGTGCTTGACATCCCTGCTGGTGAGTCTGTTATCGTTGACCGATACGCTGGTCACACCTTTGGGGGTTGGTCGGGAAAAGCGGTGGCCACACCCACAGTGGATACTGGTTCTAAGTACGGTCCACTTGACCTTGAGTATGACCCCTCCGAAGAATGGGGTATGATTGGATTGGCTACTGAAGAATCAACGGGCACTTGTGATTGTTGTGGCAGTGCATATGGTTGGGATGTGAATCTTGATGGGTGTACCGACTGTGGTTGGATGATGCCATTATTATCAGCACCCGAATCTCTTTGCTTCACTTGCGGTGTAACCCACGCGGAGTCCTCCTTCCTTGTACAAGGTGGTGAGTGTATCTTCTGTGAGGCTGACACTCTCAAGGTCAAGTCAACCAATGCTCAAGTTCAGTGTTCCGCTTGCAAGCGTATGCGTTACGCAGATATGATTCTCCGGGCAACCAAGGATGGATTTGTTTGTCGAGCATGTGAGGTGGTATCATGAGTACGGTTGACCTCATCCCTGCCCTCATCTTAGGTGGCATCTTTGGCTACTCCATTGGGTATCTTGTGTACCATTCTGTCACCTGTAAGCATTGCGAAAAGGAAGTGAAACAATGAACAGAACATACGAAAGCATAGGAATTGGAGAAGTAAAGAAAGGTGAGAGTGCGGCTATGAAAATAATGGCACTGATGTTCAACCGACCCGAAGGTGAGGGTTGGGAATGGAACAGACACACAGCCTGTTGGGAAAGGGGGTTGCTTGAATGAACAGAACATACGAAGACATGAGCAAGGAAGAACTGGTGACACTGGTGAAACGATTGACCAAGCAACACGATGAGTGGAGTGACGAAGCAAAGGAGTTGCGTGAGCAAGTTGAATACTTCAAAGGTTTAGTTGACCACTACAAAGATGAACTACTGAAAGCAAGGGATGAACTACTGAAAGCAAAGGGGATGATTGAATGAACGGTATGACCGAGAACTACCACCTTCAATGGTATCACTTCCAAAGCGGCGAGGTACTTGAAATGGAACTCAACAACACAGATGAAACGATGCTCACCGACCACATTCTCAAATGGTCACGGGACTCAACTCTACTCAAATGTATCTTGACAACGGAGGTGAAGGAATGAACACTGTCGCAGTACACCGAATGATTCGAGTCTTCACTGGCTACGGCTCACCCGACTTGGGTAAGGATGGCGTAGGTCCAAACAAATCCGATTGGGGTTTCTTCTCCGGCGTGGCTGGTCAAGACTCGATGGAAGAACACCAGTTGCTTGAGGCGGCTGAACGATTCCACAAGTACCGCAACACGCAACTACCATCCATCCTCACTGATGCTGGACTCATTGACAACAGCAATCAAGTCCTTCGCTTCCTTGACAAGATGAAGGTGCGAGGTACTAAAGCCAAGGCTGAGTATGAGAAACAACAAGCCACCATCAGCAAACGCAACTCACTACGATACGCTATCAAGAACGGTACTGAAAGGCGCATGACTCTTCGACAAGAACCAGTGGATGATGTGTCCATTGAGAATTGTATGTATGCATACGAGTGCGAGCGTGATGAAGCAGTGTCAATCATTGAACAGTTCGTTGCTGAATGGCGACCACCTACTCACCTTATGGTTCACTTCTCTACTGTGGATGACACATGGACAAACCGATGGGGCAAACAATTCACCAGCAAACGAATTGCCTTGACCTATTCATACAACCCTCAACTCAACAGCGCACTCAAGAATACTCTCGGCTTCCCTGCCATCAAGTTCGATGGTGGTACAAAGAAGTGGACACTACAAGACAACACCGATGTACTCAAGCGAGCCAAGGACATCATGCTTGAGCAAGGTATGTTCTTTGATGAGCAATCACTTGCGAGCCTTGAGGTATCAGCACCAGTAGTGAAGAAGTCTATAGAACGGACCACTGAGGTATCAGCCACACTTATCGGTAAGTCTTCCATCGCTCTCAAGTGGCCATTCATTGCCGAGGTCGTAGACCGTGCTGACCTTCTTATTCAAGTGAAGATGTCACAGGGTCGTAAGTTCAATCCAGCAACGAAGGCATGGACGGTAGCCATTGGTGAAGCGGGTGCACTTGTTGACCGCTTGCGTGGGTGTGATGATAATGAATGGTGCATCAAGGTTGCTGATGCTATCGAGGCTATCCCCGAAGTCCACTCCTACATGCAAGAGAGAGCGGAGCGTATCGCTATCAGTGGTGCGGCATCACTTGATGACAAGATGATAGTCGCTGAAATGCAGGAGGATTTGATGAAGCATTTCCCTCCGGGTCGTGAACTCTATCCCTTCCAGTATGTCGGTGTGCAGTTCGCACAACTGGCCGGTGGTCGTTGCCTCATCGGTGACGACATGGGTATTGGTAAGACCATCCAAGCCCTTGCACACATAGCACTCAACCAGCACCAACTACCAGCACTCATCATCTGTCCATCCTCAGTCAAGTACAATTGGCTCAAGGAGGCGAAGGGTTGGCTACCAAACATGACCAGTGCTGTCGTCGAAGGGCGAAGTAAAGGTGAGATTCCCGATACTGACATCGTGATATGCAACTACGACATTATCTCCGGGCGTATGAATCAACTGCTTGACAACAAGTTCAACATCGTTGTGTGTGATGAATCACACTACCTCAAGAATGGTAAGGCCAAGCGTACAGAAGCAACACTCACTGTGGCTCATCAGTCCGAGTCAGTCCTGTGCCTATCGGGTACAGCAGTAACTAACAGACCCAACGAGTTCTTCACTACACTCAACCTCCTTCGACCTAACGAGTTCCCATCCTTCTTCAACTACGGTGAGAAGTATTGTGATGGACACAAGACACGATTCGGTTGGGACTTCACAGGTGCGAGCAACACAGAAGAGTTACATCATCGCACTCGTGACTTCTGTATTCGCCGCCTCAAGCAAGAGGTACTGACTGAACTACCCGACAAGGTGCGTACTATCGTTGATATTCAACCGTCAAAGGATGACCTCAAGCGATACACCGACCTACACCGTTCATGGATGGAAGAGTACGAGATGTATGTCAATCACGGTGGTATGCCAGCAGGGTTTGTTCTCAACATGCTCACAGCACTACGACATGAGTGTGGACTCATCAAAGTACCCTCGACAGTGGAGTACATCAAGGAGTACCGCAACATCACAGGCAAACCATTGGTTGTCTTTGCACACCACGCTGATGTGCTGAACAGCACAGTCAAGTTGTTGATGGAAGACAAGAATCACAAGTGGCGCATTGCTGGTATCAAGGGCGACATGCCAGCACACATTCGGCAGAAGAATGTCGAAGCATTCCAAGAAGGGCACATTGATGTGCTGTTCTGTAGTACGATGGCGGCGAAGGAAGGTATCACACTGACTCGTGCTGATACTGTTGTCTTCATCGAGCGTGAATGGGTACCGGGATGGGAAGAGCAAGCCGAAGACCGTGTGTATCGTATCGGTCAAGACAGTGACTCAGTACACGCTGTGTACCTATCAGTGACGAAGACTATTGATGAGAAGTTCAACTATGTTATCGAAGAGAAGCGCAAGGTCGTGAAGGCAGTGCTTGACGGTGGTAGCATGGAAGAGCGTGAGGGTATTGCCAGTGCCCTCATTCAATCAATGATTGAAAGCGGTGACTTACCCGCAGACTTTGGCAAGAAGAAGGTGAAAGCATGAACTGGTTCAAGCGCACACTCTATAGAATGATTGACCCCAAGCCTGTGAATACTCGGCATGGGATAGCAACACCCGTACAGGTGAAGGTGAAAGGCAACCAAGTGGAACTGGTATTGCTTTTAGATTGATGAGTATTTAAACCAACTAAGATGAAAGGAGATGAGAACTATGATTAAAAGATGGATTAACAAAGCAGTGGACCGATACTTGGCAAGTCACGATGACCTTGCACGAGAGATTGTGAGTAAGATGTGGGAGTCGAATGAATACCACCACCTTGCGGAAGCAATCGACAAGGCTAAACTCATGGAAGCGATTGATTTGAACGACATTGTAAGTGAGGTTGACCTGTACGACTTAGCCGTACAATTTGACGAGGATTCAATTGCAAGAGCAATTATGGAAGACTTGTCCCTTGATGAAAGCGGTCTTGCTCGCAAGATGCTTGACGAGATTGACATGAGTGACATTGCTGTTGAGATTGACCTTGACGACCTTGCAGGGTACTTTGACACAGGCGACATTGCTTCTAACATGAGCACATATGATGTGGCTAACGACATTGACACAGATGAGATTGCTGAAAGTATTTTTGAGAACTACTTCGATTCTATCATTGAGGCACTCAAGGAAGCAAAGGAAGGTGAAGAAGAATGAGTGGACAATATATGAATGCACATCAAGTCAAGAGGTACTTGGAAATGCAACAAGAAATCAAGCGGTTGCGTAAAGCACTCATCACTGTACAACACTCACTCATTTGGGATGAAAAAGACAGGGCGATGGATGGCGACCCTATTACACTTGAAGCACTTGTCGCTCAAGTTGAGCAAGTGCGAAGCGACATAACGGAGATGATTGAATGATTGACACAGATAAGAATGAATGTGCGTGGTGTGCTTGCACGAATGATTTGAATTACCTTGTTAATGGTGCATGGGAGTTTGAACACCTGTGTGAAAACTGTTATCAAGAGATGGTAGATACTTCGGAAAAGGATTTTGGAATACATAATCCATACTATCCGTTGTTTGTTAGGAGGAATGAAGAATGATTGACACAGACAAATGGATAGCATCAGCGAGAGTATCGTTGGATGAATTGGAAAAAGAAGTCAAGCGGTTGCGTGACCTACTACAACAAGTGGCTGATGAATACACCGATGCTGACGGCATCACATACGAAATCTATTGCGAGTTCGGAGGCGAGGAAGAATGATTGACAAAGACAAATACGCAAAAGTAATTGACGATGATGGGTATTTTTGTGAGGATAGGATAGCAGACCTTCTCGCAGAAGCCGAGCGGTTGCGATTAGTGATAAAGAATGTTGCTGAATTCCCCAAAAAATGTCCACCCAATTTGAAATTGAAAGGGGTCATTGATGCCATGCGTTGTATGCTTTTAGGGGTGATTGAATGATTGACACAGACAAATACGAAGGACATACAGAAGGCGAATGGATTGCTGAAGGTAATGATAAATGGGGATGGGCTGTTGAAACACCTAAACATGATGACCCCTACGCCTTCATTGAAAGAAGAAATGATGATGGGCAAGTGGTATCTCTTAGTAAAGCAGATGCACAACTCATAGCAGACGCACCACTACTACTCGCAGAAGTCAAGCGACTACGGATGATTGTCGCTCGACTTGAAGACGCTCGTATTGAATCAGCATCCATGTATGATAGACCAAAACTATTCCACGCAGTGCGTGAGATATACGAACAAAGGCTACAGGATATTTACCAAGAAAAGAGGGAAGAGGAATGAATGACAACGACTTTACTTACGAACGAACTTGGCAAGAGATATTCGATATGCTTGACAAGGCTGAACGGCTACAGAACAAACACCTCATGGCTATGCAAGATTGTCCAAAGGACAAGCGTGTGTTTCACATGAGGAACTACAAGGCTTTGGAAGGTGTCGTGAAGGCACTGCGTTGGAGCCTCGGTGATACAAAGGTACCACACCCATTGGAGTGATAACAATGCGAGAACTATCAAGATTTGAAATTCAAGTGCTTTCGTATTTAGACAAGATGACTACGAGAGGACAGGTGTTCACTCGTGCTGAGGGTGAAGGTATGGTGTCTAACTACTGTATCAGCAACGGGAAGAGCACAAGGAACATAGTGAACAAGTACAAGTTCACGCAGTTACTCAAGAAGAGTAACAACTACGAAGTATTCCACAAGGGACACAAGGTAACCGAGTGGATTAGAATTAATTGAAGAGTATATAAACCAACTAAGATGAAAGGAGATGAGAAACATGAAAATGAAAATGCAGAACAAAGAACAGAAGACAGCGTTCGCCGCAAGAGTGGTGAACTCACAAGACGACTGGCTGAGTACCGAAGAGTTGTACGAACTGATTGACAAGCGTAGTGTACGCACTAACATTGAGAAGTTTGGTAGCAACTTGAGCGATGCCTTCAAGAAAGGTATGGTGCAGAAGTGCCGAGGATTGAACAAAGATGGTAAGAGTCGTGTCCTGTATGCAAGTAATACAGTTGAAGAGATGGGACTCGTTTTGAATCTACATGGTGGACACATTATATCGACTGAGCAGAAGGTCAAGCGTACAGACGGATACCAACTACCTACGGTACTTGATGTGCCACTTGGTAGGTTGCTTGAGTACATCACAGATGTAAGTGAGGATGATTTGATGAGTGTACTACGGGACTTGATTTACAACACACCAACTCGTGAACTACATGAGCGATACCCTGCCTTAGAAGATACACTGTTCGATATTGTCGGAGGTGATGAGTGATGGGATGGGGTCATTCACCAAAATTCTACGCTTATCGTACTGCCGATGTTTGGCAAAGCATTGGTGTGACAGGTGATAGGTTGTCATTCACTGATGATGAAACAGTCACCAAGTTGGGTATGGGTTACATCGCTAACCAAGGTTACGAATGTGCTATGGATGCGGCAGTTCGTTTCACCTTGCTCAACGCAGGAGAGAACGCTACACTCAGTGCCAAGCAAATGCTCAATCAACACACACGCCTTGCCGCACTTATTGAAGAGAACATCATGGCTGACGGGTGGTACCGTAAAGAAGATGATTCTCCGACTCGTGGATGGGTCGTTGCTACTGACTTCCGTGAGTTATGGCAGAACGCTATGTGTAGCGAGTGGGACTTGAACAAAACACACTTCCCTGCGTCTTGTATCGCTACTGCTGAGGAAATTGCTAAAGACGGCTACAGCCGTTACTACTGGAACCGGGCTACTGCGGGTAGTAGATGGAACAGACCAATCATTGCATGGAAAGGGAATCTACTTACAACTGTTCCACTCAAAGGAAACGAGCGTACACTTACGAATCACCTTGAAGACAAAGTTGTTTTACGAGCAATCAACAAGTCACTCAACCGTATGGTCAAGAGTGAGAAGGCAGTACAGGTTACAGCAGGTCGAGGCCGTACCTTCCGATGGGATGCTTGGGGATGGCTCGATGGTATTCGTAACCAGCGACTTGTTACAATGGCAAAGCAACGCAAGTTGGGAGATATTGTGAACGGCTGGAAGTTCACTAAAGGTCGTGTGACTACAACATACGGAGTCGAGGTGTGTGAACACGCTTGGGAACCAGTAGAAGGATTCAATTGGTATCGAGTATTAATCGGAGGATGGGCGGGAAGTTTAACTCTCAACTCATTCTTCTTCGATAAAAGTGAAGCGCAAGCATACATAGAAACACTACCCGAATTACCAAACGGAGGTCACGCTATGCGTAAAGAAGACGGTGTTGCTCACAAGATGATATATACAGTAGACTGTTGCACCGCCGGTTTCATTCTCAAGCCGGAGTTGATGGTTGAGGAATTACCTACACCGATTGAGATGTTCAAGCGTACACAATTGGGACCAGCGGAATACTACCAAAAGGTTCGTCAAGAATACTCAACTCAACATGGGCGAAGTCGTATGGCTCAACGAATCACAAATTACTGAAAGAATATATAAACCAAATAAGATGAAAGGAGATGAAGAAAGATGAATAAGAAATTTGAACAAGAAAAGAAGATTGACAAACCAGTGGTTGTACAAGTGCGTAAGGATGCAGGTGGAAACATGCTACATCTACAAGTGTACTACAATGGTGAAGATGTGATTGGGAACAGGTCTTATGGATGGGCTGAAAAGTTCACTGTACCCGAAGTTGTAACAGAAGACCTGCGACATTACAATGGAACTTTGTATCCATCGTTTGCCACAGAAAGTGAAGTTTACATTCGTGGTATCGCTACTATCCACACCTACACAGATGGAACACAACTACAACTCGATGTAAAATGGGGTAAAGAATCGAATTACAATCACAAGGATTACGGTTACATCCTCGACCTACCGATTGTACGATTCAAACCTATGCTTGAATTTATAGCACAGGCTGGTGCGAGTAACATTTGGTTGGATGAAACACGATGGGTTGGTGAAGAGGAATGAGTACGCTATACAATCAAGTGGACTCGTGTAAGCACATCTTAGTTGATGCTTCACCAATTGACATTGATGCGAAAGTCATTGAGGCTACACGCATGTACATGGATGCAGGTAAGGAACTGTTCTCTCTTGCGAGTAAGACAGCACACATCCACCCTGCTTGGTGCCACCATGATTTCTTGGGACACGCACCTTTCAACAAGCACCTCTTCACCCACATGGTGTTGAAGAAGGTTGCTGAGGATGTAGGTGCGCCTCTCTCGTGGTTGTACCTTTTGGACTTCTCTATTCAAGTTGACCCGGCTCAAGCGAAAGTGGTGTTTGAAGATACAGAAGTGAAGATGCTTGACGAGGAAGGGTATGCTTCACCGTTAGCAAAAGCGGCTTGGTATGATGCTAAGGAGGCTGGACTGATTGACGAGGAAGAGTTCTTGTTCTCACTCCCACCGGGACTTGAGAAATCAGTAGCCGACGCTAAATACATTATTCAATCACATGCTGATGAAAACAATATGTCGTTTGAGAAGGCATTGGGTGAGTTCGCTATGACGAACATTGATGCACCATTCCCGCACGAGAATGATGATAGTCACGGAGGTGATGAAGAATGAAACAAAGCGAAGCAGAAAACATGGATAATGAAGATTTTAGAGAATGGTGGATGAAGGAATTGGGTGGTATTCCCAAAGGCGAATTGATTCAACTGTTTATGACTGACGAATGGCAACTCATAGAGGTGGACGCATGAAACTTATCATAGGCGTAGACCGATACATTATGCTTGAAAGTATTCCCGACCTTGAATGGTATCAAGTGACCGAATCAATTCGATGCCAGCACATCACCGACGCAGGTGACATGGTGCGGAGAACCACACGAGGATGGGAGTTTTTCTCATCGCTTGGGGATAACGCTCCAAAGTATGTGCTACCAAGCAGGGCGGCTGTACTTGATACACACACGGAAGGTGAAGAAGAATGATTGAAATGATAACAGAAAAAGAGATGATGGAATGTATCGACCACATAAGAGAAGAATTACTCGTTTCTAAACATATCACTCACGCCATCACGAACGGAGAAGGTGATATGCGTTTTCAAGAATTTAGAAAATGGGTAAGGAATAACATTAGTGAATGGTATGATAACCGGAGAATTGTTGCAGAATGAATAACACACGGAAGGTGAAGAAGAATGAGTAATAGATACGAACCGACAGCAGTTGAAAAGGACACACTTGTAAGAGTCTTGAGAGGAATTTGGATTAAGTATGAAAAGGGCATTTACGATGATGATGATGTGCTTGGTAAAACTGAATCACTCTTGTATCGCACTGGTGTAATGCAAGAAGAATGAATAACCATTAAACAAAAGTACACCATGCGATTACCATGACCCCTTTTGAAGAAGCCTTTGCTTACCTACAACAGAACAGGCCACAAGGTCAGTTCTTAGGCGGTAGCACAGGAGCAAGAGGGTACGACCTACCGATGGGTCGATTCGTTGGTAAGCGTGGTGACAGCCGAGGGCATATAGAGAACGAGTTCGACATGAACCGCTACTTGAATGAACTCGGCGTACCAGTACCACAAGCGGCTATGCAAGACGGACTCATGCTCACACAGATGGAAGAGGGACAGGAAATGGGACACGCTAACGAGCAAGACAGGAAGCAACTCGCAAGGGACATTGTACCACATGCGGCGATTGCTAACTGGGACATGCTTGGTATGGGTCGGGACAATGTAATACGCCGACCCGATGGCACACTCTCCTATGTTGATGTAGGAGGGGCAGGGGCATACCGAGCGCAAGGTGCACCGAAGGGTGCGGCGTTCGGGTCTACTGTTGGTGAACTTGATACACTACGGGATATGAACCGTGAACTGTACAATGTAAGCGATGCACAACTTGGACAATCATACGACCACTACGGAGGCGAGGATGCGATGACACAGGCATTGAATGTGCTACGCAATCCCGACACACAGAACATCATGCAACAACGGATACAGGATGTAGCCCGTCAAGTCGCTTGATTTAATTGAAGGGTATTTAAACCAATTAAGATGAAAGAGGTTGAGCGAAAGCAAGGATTGAGAACTATGGATAAAGCAATAGAAGAGAAGTTTAGACAAAGAGCACACGACATTAAGAATTGGATGAAGACCTGCTCATTGTGCAGTGGTCACTTCCCGTTCAAGAGCGAGGGTACCAGCATGGGTAAGATTACTGGTGACTTTACCTGCGGTCGATGTGTTGAGGAATTCGATAATCCATTTGAGGCACTGTCGGGTATTGTAACGAGTGATGTTCTCAAATACATTCGTTTGGACATAAAGGCGTACTGGGACAAATGGGGTAAGAAGAATGAAGAGTGAATGGATATGGATGCTACTGAAAGAAATAGAAGGTGAAGAAGAATGATGACAATTACAGATGAACAGATGAAACAGGATTGGTATGACAACTTGATGAAAGAGTATGATGAGCGAGCGATTGCCTTTGCTCATTACGATGCTGGAAGTATTGGCTTTGCAGACTACGACGAGGCGCAGAACAACATCGACAGCGAAGACTACCTCGTTCTCACAGACGAAGAGGCAGACGAAGTAGTGCGTAAAGAGATTGAAGAGATGGTATGGGCGTTCAATGCGTCGTTTTTACAAGCACATACCGGCGTTGATGCTGATGCAATTGAGAAGATACAGGAGATGTGTGAGAGTGCAAACGAACCACTCAAGGCGATGATAAAGGACTTCGACCACTTCGTTGATGACGCAGTATCGTGCGATGGGCGAGGACATTTCCTTGATGTGAACCTTGAAGAGAACGAGATTACTTTCAATGGCATAACATACTACATTTACCGGAGGAACTGATATGACACGAGAAGAACAAATTGAAGAGCAAATAAAAGAACAGATGTTGCTTATCCAACAGAAGATGGACCGCCTTGCGGCGTGGAAACAAAGTGGGTACGGGGAACCGTGTGTGCATCACCACTGGAAGTTGGTCAACTACGAACTGTGGGAGGATGCACCCTACAACCTATACTTTGCGTGCGACCAATGCGGCATGACCATGACGCAGAAGGCAAAGGTCATCGAGGAAACCATCTTCGATGAGTGGCAAGAATACCGAGAAAACAAAGGAGATGAAGAAGAATGAAAGAAAGAATGAATGGAGATTATGAACTATTGGAGAAAGCGATTGAATTGTTGAACAGGCATACGGTTATGGTGGGTTCAATTGTATTAGCAGAACGACTTGACAGATTTAACCAAGTTGAACCTGCTCGCTACTTGAATAAAGAGGAACGAGAATCTCTTACTAAGGCTATGGAATTGCTCCGTAAAATACGGAACAACGAGTGTAAGCGTGAACAGGATGAACATGCAATTGCGTTTGCTAAAGCACTACAAGAGGCAGGTGAAGAGGAATGAAAACATTCACAGTGAGAGTAATTTTTCATGGGACTATAGAAGCGGAGAATCGTGAACGCCTTGAAGATAAACTGGCGGTGGCCCTCAATCAAGGGTGGGCTGTTGAAATGTTCGGTGAACCATACGATGGGGCCGAGATAAAATTAGAAGAATTTGACATACAGGAGGAAGACTGAATGTGGGTAGCATTGACAGAAGGCTGGTTGAGCATCGTTGCTCACCGTGACAAGCCCGACCACCTACTGGTACGGGCACGCAACCCAAAGCACATCACTCGTACATTCCCCGGTGCGGAGATGTACACCAACGCTGATGCAGACTATCCGTTCCGGGCTGATGTACCACGAAAGGTTGTAATTGAATTTATGAGTATTCGTTTAGACAACATGCAGTATGACAATTTCAAGAATACAATTGATGAAGGGGCATACCACGATGCGGCACTCAATGTGTGGCGCACAGTGTACCGATACGGTGAGAACTTCCGAGGTGATGCACAATGACGGTGATAGATTGGTGCCCACGATATTTTAGACTTGAATTGAATGACCGAGTGACGATTTCAGTTGTCAACTGTGCGGAGAGTACAGGTGATGGGCCATACGAGTCTAAGGTAATTATCAACAACCCTAACACATTCAACATATTAGATATGACTAAATCATTCAGTAGCCACAAGAAACACGATACAATGGAAGAGGCGGAGGAAGAACTGTTCAACGCTATCGGAGATTTACTGTTGAAACATCTTATGCCGGATGGTGAGGAAGAATGAACACACCAATTAAACTGGGCGAAGGCTCGCTGACGATGTGTGATGTATGGGATTTCCGTGACACACTCAAGCCGGAGCATGAGGTGGTGACACTCTCACGCTACTTGCCGAACTACAGCAGTGCGGATAAGAACAACCGCCATCACTACTACTTCCGAGCGCACAATCAAGACCCTAAGATTTGGACACATGCTGTGGGTATCGTGATGGATTTGCTTGAAGACGGCAAGGATGTTCTCTTGCACTGCGTTCATGGTCGTGACCGTACAGGTGGTGTAGCCTATGTTGTGCTACGCCTTCAAGGATTCACTCACGAAGAAGCACACGCAAAGATGGTTGAAGTACGACCATCACAAGAAGAAGCGTGGGCTACGAAAATCCCAATGCGACGACCACTGTACGATAAAATAATTGAAGAGTATTTAAACCAACTAAGATGAAAGGAGATGAGAAAGATGGTAGTGAAAATAGAATTTAACGGAACGATGAAGATTGATGTGGGTATTGATGAACTCATGCATAGTGCCCTTACCGAATTGATTGAAGAGTACATTAAGCAGAATACACATGAGGTAATAAACAATAATATCACCGTGACCGAAATAGATAGTAAGGAGGAATGAACATGGCACACAATTTAGCACAAACAAAAAACGGACAATACATGACAGCATGGGCTGGTGACACACCGTGGCACCGCTTAGGACAGCAAGCAGACGGACTGATGACAGCAACGGAAGCGTTGATTGCGGCCAACCTTGACTGGTTGGTTGAGAAGCGACCACTGTACAATCAAACCGAGAACGGACCCGAAGTAGTACCCGATACCTACGGGGTCTTCCGCAAGGAAGAAGATGATGGAACTATCAATTGGATTCCACTCAATCGTGGTACAGCAGTTGGTCGAGTATGGAAACCATTCCAAAACATCGAGTCGATGGATTTCCTTGACGAGTTGTGTCAAACACAAGAAGCGAAGATTGAGGTGTGCGGCGCACTGGGTAAGGGTGAGAAGGTATGGGTACTGGCGAAGTTGCCGGAGAGCATCATCATCAATGGCGTAGATAAGATTGACAAGTATATCCTCATTGTGAACAGCCATGATGGTTCGGGTTCACTCAAGATTTTCCTTACACCTATTCGTGTGGTGTGTGCAAACACTCTTGCGATGGCTATGAAGGGGCGAACAGGTGGGTACAACATTCGACACACAGGTAAGTTACACGACCGTTTGGAAGCGGCACGAGAGGCACTACAGTTGGTGAACACTGACTTCATTGAATGGGGCGAGCAAGCACAATCGTTGCTTGAAGTTAAGATGGATGAGAATGATATGGAGTCTTACTTCATTGATTCTCTTGGGCTTACCTTCAACGACAAAGGCGACCTTACTACTCGTTCAAGCAACATGCTTAGTACAGTCAAGGGTTTGCTCGGCAATGAGAAGAACTCCCTCAATGGTATGAGTGGCACAGCATGGGCGGCATACAACGCTGTCACCGAAGCCATCGACCACAACTTCACTCGGCTTGCCAATGGTGAAGTGAGTAAGAAGCGTATGGAGTCGGCACTATTCGGCACATACAATCGTACCAAGCAGAAGGCATGGGTGAAAGCAATGGAGTTGACACAATGAGCAACGAAGAAGAATGCGCTATCTGTGCAGAAGACTACCACGACAGTGACCAGTATATCTGTGACGATTGTAATGCAGAACTGAATGCACTACAAGCAGACCAACAAGCATCGAGGTGGGACTGATGAACATCTTCGTACTTGACACCAACCCCGTACTGGCCGCACGAATGCACTGCGACAAGCATGTGCCAAAAATGTGTGTCGAAGCGGCACAGATGATGGCATCAGCCCTGCGCCGACACGGTGCTACTGATGAGGACATGCCACTCACCAAAGCGGGCAAGCCCTACAAGGGTGGCTACAAGCATCACCCATGCACAGTATGGGCTGGCGATTCATGGGCTAACCTCAAGTGGTTGTGTCTTCACGGTATGGAATTGACCATTGAATACTCAAGACGATTCAATAAGATTCATGCTTGTGAAGACCCTATTCTACGAATGGCGAGTTTAGCAAAACGAATGTGTCGTGCATTAGATATGCCGCACGATGAAGATGCCATGACTCCATTCGCACTGGCTATGCCCGATGAGTATAGACCACGAGGAAGTAGTGATGATGTGCTTTACATGGAAGCAGAAGGTGACGATGCAGTGCAAGCCTACCGTCGCTACTACCATTCCAAGCAGTTCGCCAAGTGGGAGAAGGGAACACCTGCCCCCGACTGGTGGCGAGGCGTGGAGGTGACGGCGTGAAACCAAAAGTTGAGATAGAGATGCACAGTGATGGAACATTTTTTGTTTGGATATACCACGATGGTAAAAAATATGCGAAATGTTGGTGGGAAGAAGATTGGCAAGAATGGGAGGTGACGGCGTGAACTCATATTCAAAGTGCGAGTGTTTCGGTGATGTGGGGACTCGTATATTCCTCAAGGAACTGGATGGTCACAGTGGTCAGTTTGTTCATCTTACCCCTTCCTTTTGCCCTTACTGTGGCGAAAGTGTGGAGGTGACGGCATGAGTATAGTATGGATAATGAGAGGCTTCATTGAAAGGTGCGAAGAATGTGACAACATGAAGTCAAAGACAGCAGAATGTAAATGCGTGGAGGTGACGGCGTGAGATTTTGGAAGAAGAAAGAAGAGAAGAAAGAGAAACCCTTCATGATAATATGCGAGAAGTGTCGGTGGGACTTTACAGACGATTACATCAAGAATAACACCGATGGAAACATAAGGCCGATGTATGGCGACCTTTGTTCATGCGGTGGGATTGTCGTGCGAGTGGATGAATTGGAGGTGACGGCGTGATTTACAAATGCAAAGCAAATCAAAAGACTTACACTCGTACTAAGAAAAGGAAGAGTGAGAACTATTGGAATGGTCACTTCACTCATGCTACTTCTTATGGAGTATGTTGGAATTGTGGGCATGGGTATTGTTTGAAGAATGAGGTGACGGCGTGAGTGATACATGCGAACATTGTTCAAAACCAAAAGACCCTACTTGCTTTCACACCAAACACGATTTGGAAATCAATGCTGATAACTTCAATCAATTCTGTGCCGATGAATGTGCATGGAAGCGTGGTGTTTGTTTTGATTGCGAAGAGGATTTACTTTCATGTGAATGCGTGGAGGTGACGGCGTGAGTGAA
>Ga0181389_1000289_pt1 | contig 20966 bp, 31 predicted proteins | sample 12SPOviralmetaG_FD_130121 | JGI IMG/M metagenome (GOLD analysis project Ga0181389, IMG submission 130121) | Marine viral communities from the oligotrophic San Pedro Time Series (SPOT) site, San Pedro Channel, CA, USA - 12 SPOT_SRF_2010-06-29 | ecosystem: Environmental > Aquatic > Marine > Strait...
CCATTTAATTCAATTGCTTCAACTGCTTGGACTCATACAATTTTTAGTGATATTAGAGGAAAAGCTGAAAAAGCATCTATGGATTTAGCTAAAGAATATGGTGAACCTTTATGGTGTAGGGGTACGGGTATGAGAAATACCCATTTATTAGCAGTTGCTCCAACAGTATCTAATTCAGTTATTGTAGGGGGTATTAGTGCGGGTATTGAACCACTACCAGCAAATATTTATACTTTTAATGGAGCTAAAGGTACATTTATTAGAAAAAATAAAGTACTACAAGCATTACTAAAAGAAAAAGGTGAAGATAAAGATGAATGGTGGGACCAAATGTTAGTTGATGGGGGGTCTGTAATGAATTTACCTGATACTGTTTTGACCCCAGATGAAAAAGAATTATTCTTAACATTCCCAGAGGTAAATCAATTAGAATTAGTTAGACAAGCAGCCATTAGACAGAGATATATAGATCAAACACAATCTTTAAATTTATCGTTTGATGTTAATGATTCCCCAAAATGGATTAATCAAGTACACTTAGAAGGGTGGAAGTTAGGGATTAAAACATTCTATTATTTAAGAACTGATTCAGTAATTAAAGGAGATTTAGGATCTCGTATGGCTGATTGTGTTTCTTGTGATGGTTAACGAGAAAATTGTATATAAATGAAAAAAGAGTTATTTAAATACCCAAAATCTGAAGAAGGAGTCGTTGATGATTTCTATAAAGAAATATTCCATGGTAATGAATATAATAGACATGGTGCAAAGGTTCAAGGTGGTGACGTTTGTATAGATTTAGGTGCTTTTGTTGGAATGTTTTCTCATTATGCTTTAACAAGAGGTGCATCTAAAGTGTATAGTATAGAAATTAATCCTGAAACTTATAAATGCTTAGTAGAAAATACTAAATCAACCCCAGAAATTAAAACATTTTTAGGGGAAGTATCTGATAAACATAATGGTAAAAATTTATATAGTATAGAAGGAATTATAAAAGATAACAATCTTAAATGTGTTGATTTTGTTAAAATGGATATTGAATGGGCAGAATACCCAGTTTTAATAAACATGAAAGATTCAACTCTAAATAAAGTTAAAAAATGGGCTATAGAAATTCATTTAAATTGGTTAGGAGATGGTAATATGTGGACACATGGTTTTGATTTTCACTCTCATAATACTAGTAAATTACTTTACATAATGGATAAGTTTTCAACAAATGGTTTTTCTATAGCATTAGAACACATTCATAAGGAGTGTAATATAATGATGTTATATGCATGGAAACAATAATTAACGATATGTATAATCACATTAATCATAAATTAAATAAACATGGCTAGAAAAGCAAAAAAACCAGCAGTAAAAAAGGTAGCGGAAAAACCAGTAAAAGTTAATTGGTTTAAGAGAATCTTTAACTCAGTTAAAGGTTGGATAGTAGGAAATGGAATCGAAGGAATTTTAGGATTAATCGTAGGATTAGTACTTTGGACCTTTGGATACAAAGTTTACGCAGGAGTCGCATTTGGTGTATTCGCTACACGAAATTGGGATTTATTTAAAAATTGGATTTTAAAGTTATTTAAATCATAATAAAAATAATTTATTAAAGTTTAAAAGAGAGGTGTATTAACACCTCTTTTTTTATATTTATCATCAAACAAGTTATATTTCTCAATTAACAGTTTTCATGAATTTTATTAAAACAAAAATAATGGCTTTTAAAGATATATTTAAAGATGATAACACATATAATGAAAAAACAATTATAGGTTTTTTATCATTTGCTATGATGGGAATATTCGCCCTTATAGATATAATAACTGGAGTTTGGGGAAAGGAATTAATAATTAGTGATACAATTTTTAATTCTTTCTTAATTGTAACTTTGGGGAGTTTTGGGATAGATGGAGCTACTAAAATATTTTCTAAAAAACCACCCGTAAGTAGCAGATGAAAAAAATCATAAAATGTCCTTCATGCGGTACTGAATATGATATGTCAGTAACCCCAAATTGCCCTACACCAAAATCAAATTATCTTTGGATTTTTGATAATGGTCATGGGGGAATAATTGATGGAGTTTATCAAACATCAGGCAAAAGATCTCCAATTTGGGATGATGGAACTCAATTATTTGAAGGTGAATTCAATAGAGCTATTGTTGAAAGATTAATGAAATTATGCGCAGAAGCTGGTATTGAATGCGTTAATTTAGTCGATACTCAAGAAGATATACCGTTATCTGAACGTACAGATAGAGCAAATGACTTACATAGAAAGCGAGCAGACAAAGATGGTAAAAGCATTTATGTTTCTATACATGCAAATGGATTTAGTGATGAATCAGCAAATGGTTGGTCATGTTATACATCAATAGGTGAAACGAAATCAGATAAAATTGCAAGTGTGTTATATAAAAAAGCAGAAACTGAATTTGAAGGTGAATATATTAGAAAAGATACCTACTCAGATGGTGATGCAGATAAAGAATCTAATTTTTGGGTTTTATCTAAAACTGTAATGCCTGCCATATTAAGTGAAAATTTCTTCATGACTAACTATGATAACTGTCATAAGTACTTATTAAGTGAAGAAGGAAGAGATAGAATTGCAAAAATTCATTTTCAAATGATTCAAGAGGTGGAAAATAAAAAATTAATTTAACAATGACAACAAAATTAACTATAGTGGGAATAACATCATTTTGTACATATTTATGTACCTATTTTTTAAACTTATCAATGGATAACATGGAACAGTACTTAGCAGTAGCAGCTGTGTTATGGTTAGATGGTGTTTTTGGTATATGGGCGGGAATCAAGAGAGAAGGATTTAAAACTTATAAAGCTTTAAGAATAACAAGAAATACAGCTGTATGGTTAGCTATACTAACTGTAATATTAATGGTTGAAAAAGGATTTACAGGAGTAGGTTGGCTTTCTGAAGTAACAATCGTACCATTCATGATATTACAGTTAATAAGTGCCCTAAAAAATGCATCTATGGCTGGTTTAATAAAAGTAGAAGAACTAAATAAAATATTAGACCGAATAGATAAGCATAAGGGTTTTAGAAACTAAAACTTAAAAATATGCTTAAGAAAATCCAAGAAAGAATATTTCCTTTCATAATTGCACTATCAGCACTATCTGTTAGTGCTTCTGCTGCTTTCTATTCTGTTAGTGGTCTCAGTAAGTTGTTTGCAGGAGCAGCATTTGCTGTTATAGTAATGGCAGCTTCTTTAGAAGTTGCTAAGTTAGTTATTGCTTCTTTACTCTATCAATATAGAAAAACTCTTCCAATTTTATTAAAATTTTATTTATCAATAGCTTGTTTTGTATTAATATTAATTACTAGTATGGGTATTTATGGGTTTTTATCTGCAGCATACCAGGAAACATCAGCTAAAGCCGGAAGTGTAGATTCCCAAATTGCATTAATTGAAACCAAAAGAGATAATATTAGGGAACAGTTAGCGGTGTATAATGACGAAAAAAGCACTATTAATAGTGCCGTAGCTGATTTACGTACGGGTTTATCTAACAATAAAATACAATATACAAACGCTGAAGGCGTATTAATAACTACAACCTCTAGGGCAACACGTCAATCATTAGAAAAACAACTAGACCAAGCTATTGAACGTCAAAATAAAATTAATTCTAAGGTAGATACTTTAAATGAGCAATTATTTAATTATGAAACTGAAATAGTAGAAGTATCAGTTAATAATGATATAGCAGGAGAACTAGGCCCACTTAAATACCTATCAGGGTTAACTGGGATTCCTATGGACCAAATTATTAATTACCTTTTATTAACTATTATATTTGTGTTTGATCCATTAGCTATTGCTTTAGTAATTGCAGCTAATTATGCCTTTGAAAAATTAAGGCCTAAAACAAAAAAAAACCTTTACGGTGAGAAGGTAATAATTGAAGATAAAGACCCTATAGAAAATCTACAAGACGAAGATGAATGGGAAGCAGCTGAAAGGAGAATGAATATAATAGGTCAAAATGGGAATGATGGAGACCATTACTATGATGAGCCCTTAAGTAAAGAAAATTTAGAGGAACAGCTATCATCAACTTCTAAAAATAGAAAATATGGGAGTAAAGGGTGGAAAACTCTAGAAAAAAAATTACAAAATTTAAAAAAAAAAGATGATCGTAATGATGATCTTACTATAAAATATTAAAAATAAATTAAAGATTTCCGCGTAGGGGGTTGGCTTAGCCATCCCCCTTTTGTATATTTACCAGGTAAATGAGGTGCGAACCTAAATCAATTAAAATTATGCTTAAAAAGGTACCTAAAAAACCTAGTGGGAGAAGAGCTTTACCCTTTTATTGGTGGAGAAGGTATAAAACTCATAAACCTTTACCCTCTAAATATCCTCTACTTCAAAAAATTCAAAATGGAGATTTTAAATATTCTCCATTTTTCCAACAAGCTGAATGGGAATTACATTGGATGAAAGATGAACAAGAAGAATTTATAAAAAATTATCAAGGAAGAGAACCAGAACTAGATTATCTTTATATGGAGATTGAATTACGTGCCAGAAAACGTTACAATAAACTTATAGAAGATGCTTATAAGGATGAAAATGAAAAATTAGAAAAAATTGTTACTTTATTCTGTAAAAACTTCAAAATACAAAAAGAAGAATTTAAAGATTTAATATCTAAATTTGATAAAAATTTAGAAAGTTTATATAATTATTGTAAAAAATACTATTAATGGTAGAATTTATTAAACATGCTTTAGGAATTTGTGGTGAGCATTGGCACCCAAATATTTTCACATTTATTTTAAGTGGGCTTGGATTTACTCCTGTCTTAGCGTATATTAAATACAAATATAAAACCTATAACAATAATGAAGATTAAAGTAAGTCATGAAACTCCTCTTTGCTTGTTAGATGATAGTCAAAAATTTAATGATTATGATTATTGTCTCCCCCATCTATTAGATGAAGAACCGGCATATGAAAAATATTTTAGAAAAGCAAAAAAAGAAGGACGTTACATTATAATGGATAACTCACTCCATGAGTTAGGTGAAGCTTACACCCATGAACGTCTTATATATTGGATTAACGAATTAGAACCTAATGAATTTATAATTCCAGATGTTTGGGAAAATGCTGAAGAATCTATCCAAAATGCTGAAATATGGAACCTTTATGACTTTCCTGAAGGGGTTGAAAAAGTAGTAGTTGTACAGGCAACAACATTACATGAGGCTGCTCAATGTGTTAAAGCTTATAAAAACCTAGGGTACGGAAAAATTTGTTTTTCTTATGGTGCTTCTTATTATAATGATATATGCACTCATCCTAATAAAGACTTAGGTAAAGCATTAGGAAGATTATTTGTCATTTCAACCTTAATAAAGACTGGAGAAATAAAACAAGATGATAGAATCCATTTATTAGGCTGTGCTGTGCCTCAAGAATTTGGGTGGTATAATGGAATTAATTGTATTGAATCTATTGATACTTCTAACCCCGTAATGGCCTCTATAGAAAATACAAAATACAACCTTTCAGGATTAAATCATAAACCTAAGGCTAACATGAATGATTATTTTTTTATGTTAGATGATCAAATAGATTATGATTTACTAGAAAATAATTTAAAAATGTTTAAACAAATAAATAATATATAATATGGAAATGCTTAGTTTATATGACTATCAAGGTCATGCAGATAAAAATGGGACAGGGTTAAAAGTTAATACCTATGCACAACTTAGAAACCAACCTTACGAAAAAAGGTTATTAGAATTTAATAATACAGAAGTATTTTTATATACTCGAGAATTTTTAGATGAATATTTTGAAATAGCAAAAATCTTTAATAATGAATTTGTAGTAGAATAATATGGCAAAGTTAACAAGAAATGTAAATTACGCAAATTACAGATGGGAAGAATATGTGCTAACAGAAGAAGAATTAGCACAGTGGAAAACAGGTAATGAAGATCTCCAACAAGAAATCATAGATAATGCAGATTGGGACTTAGTAAGAGATAAACCAATTGATGATTATAGTGAACCAAAATTTGTAGAAGAATAATAATATGACATTAAAAAAACAAACAATAAGAGGGTTAGAAAATATCCAATTAAATGGAGAACCTACTACTAAAGAAGAATTAATTACTTTAAGTGAAAGTTGGTCTGAAAATGAAGAAATCATAGTAAGAAAAATTTTAAAGCAAGGTGGAAAATGTAAAGTAGGTTCAGACATTATAACAGTAAAAAGACAAGATCCTATTTATAGTTTAGTAAGATAAAAGCGTTAGCCTATACGTATAATACCTGGCAAATAATAAAATAAATAAAATGAAACAATTAGAACTTTCTGGTTTTGAAAAACCAAAACACGCAGTAGTATCACTTTCAGGTGGTATGGATTCAAGCACATTATTACTAAGATGTCTTGATAAATTTGAAACTGTAACAGCTTTATCTTTTGATTATGGGCAAAAACATAAGGTTGAACTTAAAAGAGCAAGAGCTTTAGTTGATTATCTAAACCGACAATGTACTGAAAATAATTGTTATGGTGGGTGTAAAATCAATTATCAAGTAATTAAATTAGATGGATTGGTTGATTTATTAGACTCAGCATTAGTTGAAGGTGGTGAAGAAGTACCAGAAGGGCATTATGCAGCTGAAAACATGAAAGCAACTGTAGTGCCTAACAGAAATAAAATATTTTCTTCAATAACTCAAGCTGTAGCTTTATCAGTAGCAAATAAAACAGAAGAACCAACAGTAATAGCTTTAGGAATTCATTCTGGAGATCATGATATTTACCCTGATTGCAGACAAGAATTTAGAGATGCAGATGATAATGCCTTTAGAATGGGGAATTGGGATCATGAGAGAGTAAGTTATTATACCCCTTATCTTAAAGGAGATAAGTTTACTATCCTCCAGGATGGAGAAATATTATGTGGGAAGTTAGGTATTGATTTTGATGAAGTTTATGCTAGAACTAATACTTCATATAAGCCAACTCCTGAAGGTTGGTCTGATTATAAATCAGCATCATCCGTAGAACGTATTGAAGCATTTATTAAATTAGATAGACCCGATCCTGTACAATATGCAGATGAAACAGGTCCCGTTGGTTATGAAACAGCAAAAATATATGTTGAACAAGTTCTTTCAGAATACGAAAAAGAACAATTAAAAGTTAAATAATATGAGTGATAGAGAAATTATGAACGCTAAAAAGGGAGGGGAGATATTTACAACTCTGCCCCATAATGATCCAAAACTAGATAAAGAAGTAGATAAAATTGTTAAACAATTAGCAGGAGCTAATATTAAAGAATTACCTGATGCTTACCTACACCAAAAAATTAGTTTTATTAAATCTGGTATAAGGATTTTAGGTTATTGTTTTATTCCCTTTAGCTTGGGTTGGGCAACAGCTTTTCTTATATTGAGTGAAGTAATAGGTATAATCGAAGAATTAGTATAATTTAAAAAACAAATAAAATGAACAAAGGAATTTTATATTTTTCAGCACCCTGGTGTGGACCTTGTAAAGCAATGTCTCCATTAGTAGAACAGATGGAAAAAAAAGGACAAATTAAAGTTAAAAAAGTAAACATAGATTATGATGCTACTTTATCTCAAAAGTATAGTGTAAAAAGCATACCTACTATGATTTTAACGGATCTACAAGGAAACGAAATAAAAAGAAATGTAGGAGGGATGTCAGAACAACAAATTTTAGAATTTTATAATGGGTAAATTTCAATCAAGCAAAGTATTTGACGGGTTTAGTACAGTATTCCGCCAATGGAAAGCAGAAGACACACACTGTAGATTTTTACATGGTTATGGTATTTCTTTTAAAGTTTATTTTGAAGGAGAATTAGATCATAGAAATTGGGTTTGGGACTTTGGTGGAATGAAAAGAGCTAAAACTCAAATTGATGGAAAATCTCCTAAAGAATGGATGGATTATATGTTTGATCATACTGTAATAGTAGCTGAAGATGATCCTGGTATTAAAGGATTTCAAACAATGGATAAGCTAGGTGTAATTCAGTTAAGAATGATTGAAGCTACAGGTGCAGAAAAATTTGCAGAGTATATTTATAACAAGCTTAATACTTTTGTGTTTGAAGAAACTGAAGGTAGAGTAAGAGTAATAAAAGTTAAATTTATGGAGCATGGAAAAAATGCTGCATATTACAGTGAATAGAAAACCACTTAAAAAAATTATATGTTAAAACGAATAGAAGATTACAACAAAACCCTCCCAGTATTAGAAGTTTACACCGCAGTTCAAAGTGAGGGTAGCCGTCAAGGTTACCCCACTATTGTAGTTAGAACAACAGGCTGTACTCATCGATGTTATTTTGGTGAAGGAGGATGGTGTGATAGTTGGTATACATCAATCCACCCAGAAAAAGGTACATTTACTTTTAATGATATTATTAAAATGTATGATGATAACCCACATATTACAGAGATGATGCTTACTGGGGGTTCTCCTACTATGCATCCTAAATTAGTTAATGAATTAACTCACTTTGCACATGATCGAGGTATTTTTATTACTATTGAAACTGAAGGTTCTCATTTCTTGAAAACAGATTACCCAATTGATTTATTATCTATTTCTCCTAAATTTAAGAACAGTGTACCTGTTGTAGGAACATTAACCCCAAATGGAAAAGTTGTAGATGAAAAAATGATCAAAACCCATAACCGTTTACGATTAAATGTTAATGCTATTTCAGATTCAATTGCATATCATAATGATTTTCATATTAAACCTGTTATAGATAAAGATTTAGCAGTTTTACCTGAAGTAGAAAGTTTTATGGAAACTTTAGTAGATGCTTTAGCTGAAAAAGAGTTTGGTGCTAGTGAATTTGGAGATGAAGCTTTTGATAAAGGAACAATTGCTCAATATCTTAAAGCAAAAACATGGTGTATGCCTGCTGGAGATGATAAACCAGCATTATTTGAATCTTACCCAATAGTAATGGATATGTGTAGAGATAAAGGTTATAAATTTACAGGTCGTGCTCATATTATGGCTTTTGGAACTGAACGTTGTGTCTAAAGACGAAGCACTTTTAATATTAGAAGAAATTAAGGAAAATGTTAATACTTGTTGTGCCATTACTATGGAACCTGATGAGGTATTAGTACTGATTGATAAGTTAGAAAATTATATAAATGGTAGAATTAATTAATGCTAAGGATATAGATATCCAAACAAAAATAGTAGCAAAACAGATTTCAGATGAACATAAAGGTGATAAAACACCTGTAGTAATGGTTGGGTTACTTAATGGTTGTTTTGCGTTTTACGCTGATTTAGTACGTGCTATGCCTATTGATATTGAATGTGATTTTATGCGTGTTAAATCATATATAGATCGTAAACAAGGTGATATAGTAATTACTAAAGACCTTGAAACCCCCATTAAAGGTAAACATGTTTACATTGTAGATGATATTTATGACACTGGAAATACTATGGAAGTTGTTATTGATTATTTAAAAGTAAAAAAACCATCTTCTATTTCTATTGTTAGTTTAGTTACTAGAAAATCATCACCCACACCACCCGTTAAAATGTTTAACGCTTTTAAAATTGATAATGAATGGTTAGTTGGGTTTGGGATGGACAATGAAAAAGGATATTTAAGAAATCTACCAGCTATCTATTCTCTTTAATATTTATAATTAAAATATTATGGGAAGACCTCTTAAACATGCTACATCAAAACCTTCAAGGTCTATGAGACAGGGAAATATTGCTGCTCGAGTAGCTAAAGGAAACCTTGGCCCAACCTCAGCAACAGGATACTATAATGCATTTGCCCCTACAGAACCTGGTAAGTATATAGTTTATAAAATGTTAGGAGCTTCCCAAGCACCTTTATCTTTTGCACCTCAAACGGATGAAGAGTTTATAAGATTAGCTAATCAAGAAGGAGCAGGAGCTGACAGTATATCATCAGCCTTAAATTTCTTTGCTTCAGATAGTAATTTTACAGTAGCCGCAATAATTAATACTACAGGAAGTGTAAATGTTAATCCTTTTTGCGTTTATGATGCTTTAGGAGATAACCCCTCCCCACAAAATGAGTGGTTTAATTCAGTTTCCCCTTTAGATAATATGTCTATAGATAATAAAGAGCACGCTTTAAACGAATTTATAGCTATGAGAAGCTTTAATAGTGTAAGATGGGGAGCTCCTTATGCTGGAACTATTATTTATGAGATTGATACTAATGGTAATATCTCAACAAAAGTTTCTGCAACCTCATCCCCTTCAAATGGTGATTTTAATGTTACTCAAGGTTATCGTTATGTAGGTAATAAACCTGTTCATTTTATTGGTGGTGGTAATGGTGATGTAATGTGTCCTGTATCATATTATGGTACAGAATGGGGTTGGTTTTATAGTAGATATACCCCACAAACGGTTAGATTTTATTGTTTTGTAGATGGTACTAAAATTAAATTATATTCTAGTTTAACTAACTCCCAAATAACAAATGATAATTTAGTCACAACCTTAGAAGGAGATGAAGGGGATGTAGTTGAGTATCAAATCCCAACAGATCCAAATTACACAGGTAAGTATTGGCAAATCCATTCCAATGGACCTATAGCAATGACTGGTAGGGGTAGTTCTGGAGATATGTCAATAGGTGCTTTAGCTGGTGATCGTGTCTATAGAAGATTTGATGAATATGAAAGAACCACTAATAACACTACCCCTAGTGACATATCTACATATACAATAGCTGATAGTACCAATAAAGTTTGGGCTCTAAGTATTGCAGATGGCTCAGGAGGAGATAATGAAGTAGGTCACCCTTTAGATCAATTAAGTAAAAATTATACTTATGGGTATTTGTTAAGATCATATTTTGTATTAAGTCCTTATACTAGTAATACTATTACAATTTCTTCTTGGGATGGTAGTAATTGGGTAGAGTTTTCTTCACATACCCTTAATGGGACTATAACAGTCCCAGTAGCTGCTTCAAGTGGGTCACAATCTGGGGGTGATAACCCTTTTAATAATAATACTTTATGGAAATTTGAAGGTGATGATCCTTTTTATGTTGTTATTAATGATAATAGTAGAGATGAAGAAGCTTTATTAGGGTGGAATGCAGGAGAAGTAGATGCCTTTTTTATGTAAAAATTAAAATTTAATTTGGAATTGTCCAAATTAATTCGTATATTAAATCAAATAAAAAGTTATAATCAATGGAAAACAAACGAAGAAAAATTCACGAAGAATTAGAAGTTGTAAAAGAAGGTTTTGCTAATGGTGTTGCACCTGGATTCCCTCTAGAACAATCTGAAAAAGATAAAATGATTGACGAAGCCGAAGTAGCCTATGGTCAATTTTTAGATGCTTTAAAGTGTGATTGGAGAAATGATCCAAACTCAATGGAAACACCAAGACGTGTAGCTAAAGCATATGTAAACGATTTATGGGCAGGTAGATATACTGCTATGTCCCCTATTACTTCCTTCCCAAGTGATGGTTATGATGGAATTATTATTGAAAGAAATATTCCACTAACTTCAATGTGTTCACACCACCACCAAACAATTGGAGGGGTAGTTCATATTGGTTACATTGCAGGAGAGGGTGGTCAAGTAATTGGATTATCTAAACTAAATAGAATAGTTGAATTATTTGGACGTAGAGGAGCTATCCAAGAACAACTAACATCAGCCATCCATAATGCAGTATGTAAAATTACTGAAGGTAATAAGGGTGTAATCGTTACTATAGTAGGAACACATAATTGTGTTAGTTGTAGAGGTGTAAAACATCAAGGTGCTGCTATGGTTACAACTAAAGCATCGGGAGTATTTAGAGATAATGATAATTTAGCAAGAAAAGAGTTTTTTGACAGTCTGAAGATTAATAACGGAGGACATAATATTTAAATAAATAATAGTTATGAAAAAAGTAAAAGTACCATTCGTAGATGAAGTAGAGGAATTTAATGAAGTTATGGGGAAAGGTTACCAAAATAGAACCACTCCAACCATCAACCCTAAAGACGCCCAGTTTGTAATTGATTTTATCCAAGAAGAGCTAGATGAGTTAAAAGTAGCAGTTAAAGAAAGAAATATAATTGAAATATTTGATGCTTTACTTGATATTACTTATGTAGGTTTAGGTAATGGGGCTTTAGTATTTGGTTTAAAAGATAAAATATTAGATGGTTATGCTGAAGTACAAGCAAGTAATATGTCTAAAATATGCCAAACATTAGAAGAAGCAGAAGAAACAGTTAAATTACGCTCTGAACAACAGGGGGAACCTTGTCACTATTTAAGTGATGGTAAAGGTAAATATGTAGTATACCGTAGTTCAGATAATAAAGTAATGAAATCAGTTAATTACTTCAGACCAGACTTAGCACAATTTTTTACAGAGCAGGATATTATGGATACCCTTATAAAGTAGGTTGTAGATGTATAAAAAATGTTTCGCACAAAGAAAAAAGGGAAACCAATTTTTAATTCACCTTTGGGAAGACACAGGTTATAGCAAAATTGAATGGACTAACCAAGCTTATGTTGAGTGTGATGACTCTCAATCAACCCATACAGGACTAAATGGGGAATCTCTACGTAAGGTAAGTAATTGGAAATCTGATAACTCAAAACTTCACTTCCATGATATGACTCCATACCAAAAATTCTTAGTTGAAAAGTATGGAACAAATGATGAACCTTCAACAACTCAAAAAGAATTTTTCTTTGATATTGAGATTGAAATGGGTGAAGCTCTTACTGAAGATTATATCAAATCAGCACCTAAAAAGGTAACATCAATTGCTTGGTATGATAAACAAGCAGATGAGTGGGCGATTTTAATTTTGGATCCAAAATCTAATTTGAAAAGAACAAAAGCAAAAACTAAAGAAATCATTCCCTGTGCTACTGAAGATGAATTATTACTTAAATTTCTAGAAAAATTTAGAGAAATTGATCCTGATATTGTAGTAGGATGGAATAGTGACTATTTTGATATACCCTATTTATATTATAGAATGTGTAATGTTTTAGGAGAAGATGTTGCTCGTTATTTATCCCCGATTGGTTATGTAAGAGAAACTCCTTGGTTTAAAGATCAATACATACAAATTGCAGGAGTTGAATCTTTAGATTATATGAGATTACATAAGAAATTTAGTTGGAAGGATGAACCCTCATTTAAATTAGATGCTATTGGAGAAAAATATGCTGGGTTAAATAAAATTGAATATGATGGGAATTTAGATAAATTATTTGATGATGATCCTTTAAAGTTTATCCAATATAACTTTAGAGATGTTGAAATTTTAAAAGTATTAGATGAAAAATTAGAGTATTTATCTTTAGTTAAAAATTTGGCACATAAAGGTAAGCATAACTATAGTGAAGTATATGCTAATACTAAAACCCAAGATGGAGCCATTTCAGCTTATTTATTAAGTAAAAAAATAGTTCCCCCTGCAAAAGATCGTAACCCTTTATCAAAAAAGAATTATGCTGGTGGTTATTTGTTTTGCCCTAAAGCTGGAATTTATAATTATGTATTTGATGAAGATTTAACTTCACTGTATCCTTCAATTATTATGACTATTAATATTGGTAAAGAAACTATGGTTGGAAGAATTATAGATGCTGATGATAGAAATAATCGTTTAGGGTTAAATGATTTAAAACGTAGAGATCCTAGTGAAGAGTTTATTGTTGAAAATGTTAAACGTAGTAGAACTAAAGTTAATGCTGGTAGGTTAGTAACCATGATAGAACAAAATGAACTATCAGTTTCTGCTAACGGGGTATTATTTAATACAAATCGTGAATCAGTACTATCAACTATACTTAAAAAATGGTTTGATGAAAGGGTTTTATATAAAAATAAAATGAAAGATGCTTATAAATCTGGTAATAAAGAATTAGGTGCAGCATTTCATATGAAACAATATACAATGAAGATTTTACTAAATAGTTTGTATGGTGCAACTGCTCTTGGTAGTTTCCGTTATGGAAATGTTATTTTATCAGAAGCTATTACATTAAGTGGTCAGCGTATTATCCAAGAAAGTGCTTTAACTGCTAATAGACATATTAATAAAGTTATTAAAGAAGGTATAGAATTATGAAACATATAGAAGATACTCCTTGGTGGATTTGTGATCCTGAAGATACTAATTATGTAGCATATTCTGATACAGATTCAATTTATATACATGCAGAACCTTTACTTAGACATTTATATCCTAGTTTTGATGAAATGTCAAGTGAAGATAAGGATGATAAATTAGAAGGAGTTGCTTTAAAATATCAAGATATTATTACTGATTCCTATAGTGAATTAGCTACAGATTGTTTTAATGCTAAGGGTACCCATCGATTAGAAATGAAAACTGAGTGTGTTATTAGAGCCGCTTACTTTAGAGCTACTAGAAGATATGCTCAATGGATTACTAAACAAGAAGGTATTATAAAGGAATCACTTGATGTTAAAGGTCTTGAATTTAAAAAAGCAAATTTTCCCCCTGTATTGGGTAAGTTTTTCCATAAAGCCTTAGTTGATGTGTTGAAAGGAGCAAAACAAGATGAAATAGATAAAAGATTAAAAGAATTTAAAACCCAAATATTAGATGGCACTATTCCACTTACAGAATTAGGTAATCCCACCTCAGTAAAAACTTTAAATAAGTATACTGAGAGAAAAGCAAGAGCAGGTGAAATGTTTACAGTTGTAGCTAAAGGAGCACCAGCAGCTGTAAGAGCAGTTATTAGATATAATGATTTATTAAATTTTTGGGGTTTGAATAAAACACATAGTCAAATAACTCAAGGTGATAAAATTAAATGGATTTATCTAAAACCCAACCCATACCAAATTGATGCAATAGCATTTTTAGAGTGGGATTTACCAGAAAAAATTCAAAAATTTATTGAACAAAATGCAGACAGAAAGAAGATTTTTGAATCCATACTGCTTAATAAATTAGAAGGATTTTATAATGATTTAGGGTGGACTTTAAACTTAAACCCCTATAAAGAAATGTTTTTTAAATTTTAAAATATGAAAATATTAGGAATATCAGGGGGAACACATAGTTGTGGTTTAGCTTATCTCAAAAATGGTAAACCTGAATTTGCTTTTGAAGAAGAAAGATTTAATAGAATAAAAACTTATAAAGATTTTTATGATGACAAATTTAGATATCCTTATGAATCAGGACAGAATGTTTGGTTTAATGAAGGTTTTGATTGGAATAAATTAGATTATATAACCTCTCATTATTCTGCTAAAATTACTGAAAAAATTTGGAATGGTATAGGATTAGGTCCTTTCCCCAAAGAAAAATTTATAAAAGTTAACCACCATAGAGCACATTGCAGTTTAGCTTATTACTGTAGTGGATTTAAAGAAGATACATTAGTAGTATCAATGGATGCTATGGGTGAAAAATATAGTGCTAGATATTTTATAGGTAGCGATGGTAATATGGAAGATATAGGAAATATCGACGCCAACCATAAATCATTAGGCCATTATTATGTTATGTTAACTGAGTTTTTAGGTTTTAGGCGACTTAAAGATGAAGGTAAAGTGGTAGGTACTGCTTCCCATGGTAAGTTTTATGATAAATATTATGATGTTTTTAATAATTGTATTGACATTATTGGTACTAGAACTGATAAAGATTATGGAGATGTACTTTCAGGCGGAATATATGAAGATTTTTATGGTCTTTGGTTTAAAGCATTTGGTAGTAAATTCACATCCTCTGGTAAAGAAATTATAGCATATAATGGTCAATTAGTATTTGAGGAAAAAGTATTAAAAATATTTAATAATTTACATAAAAAATATCCTAAAATAAAAAAAGTAGCATTAGCTGGTGGTATATTTGCTAATGTAAAATTGAATAAAAGAATCAATGAATTAGAATGGGTTGATGAAGTATTTATTGCTCCCCCAATGGGAGATGAAGGAATACCTCTAGGAGCAACTTTATCAGTACATAAATTAATAAACCCAAGCTTTAAACCCTTTAAATTAGATAATATATTTTTAGGTACATCTTATAAAGATAGTGATTTTGAGGTAGACAAAACTAAATATAATGTAAGACCTTATAATGAACAAGAATTAGCTTATGATTTAAGAGATGGCAATATAGTAGGTTGGTTTAATGGTAGGTATGAACATGGTCCAAGAGCATTATGTAATAGAAGTATAATTGCAGATCCTAGCATTCCTGGAATTTATAAAAAAATAAATAATAGGTTACAAAGAAATGATCGTATGCCCTTTGCACCCGTTGTAATTGATAATCATGTAGATGAAGTATTTGATGTTAAAAAATCAAAATATACAGCTGAATTTATGACTATGTTATATGATACTAAAAAGGAATGGTATGATAAAATCCCAGCAGTAGTCCACCCAATAGATAAAACAGCTAGAATCCAAATAGTAACAGATAAAAGTAATCCTAAATTTTATAAACTAATAAACCAATTTTGGTCAGTAACGGGAATACCAGTTTTATTAAATACAAGCTTTAATGTGCATGGTGAGCCTATAGTTTGTCACCCCAAAGAAGCTTTCGTACATTTGGACAACAAAATAGTAGATATCTTAGTAATTAATAATAAAGTTTACACTAAAAAATGATAAATAAATTAACAATACAATCGATTATTAACAAGTATTACCTTGGAACCAATGAATCTGTAAAATGGGTAATTAAGGATAATGCCTTAAATATTGATTTTATGACTCCTACAAAAGATGTTATAGGAAGTGTTATATGTGATGATTTTAAATTAGAAGACTGTAAATTAGCAATATATGATACTAAAAAACTTAACAGTTTAATTAGTATTTGTAATGGGGATTTGCTTCTTGAATTAGAAAAAAATGGATCCATTTATACTAAATTAAAAATATCAGATCTTAATTTTAATCTTAATTATGCTTTATCAGACCCTCTATTAATTAATAAAGTAGGTGAAGTTAATGAAGCTGAGTGGGTTGTAGAATTGGATTTAACTCAAGAAGATGTTGACAATATTATTAAAGCTAAAAGTGCATTAGTACAAATTGATAATATGTTAGTAACCACAACAACTAATTTAGATAATGAGAATGTTGTTGAATTTGTTTTTGGTGATGAATCAGGACATAATAATAAAATTACCTACCAAGTATCAGGAGATATTAAGGAAACAAATATAAAACTACCATTTAATTCTGATACATTTAAAACTATTCTCCAAGCTAATAAAGATATGGGGGGTGGTAAGTTACTATTAAGTAGTATGGGATTAATGAGATTAGATTTTAATTTAGAAGGAATTTCATCTAATTACTTTATGGTAAGAAAAGCAGAAACTGAATTTTAATATATGTATAATAAATTGACCTAAGGGCGCACGTTTTATTTTTATTAAACCCGAGAGCTTCGGCCTCACAAAACTAAATGATATGAGTACATTATTCAATGAGCGTACACCGTTCGACTTACTATTCCGTAACCTATTCAAGGCAGACGGCGTTTTCCAACCCACAACGTTTGAAAACAAACAACCACACCCACTAGATATTTTTTATGACGATGAAGGACTTCATTTTGAAGTTGCTTGTACTGGTCTAACTAAAAAGGACATTCAACTAGAAGTTGATGGAGATCTTCTAAAAATTATTTATGATAAACCTAATGACGATGAGTTTGATTATAGTGGCTACATCTATAAAGGATTAGCTAAACGATCTTTTAACTTAGGTTATAAAGTAGCAGCTAAATTCGAACTTGAGAATTTAACAGCAGAAATGAAAGATGGTTTGTTACATCTATTCATCCCAATTGCAGAATCTAAAAAAGCAAAAACAATTAAAATTAAGTAACTAAAAGCGCCCTTTAGGTTGGTTTATTTAATTAGGTTTCGTATATTATGGTAAATAATAATAATAAAGTTATATGGCAAGAATCACAGATCCACTATTAGAACCCTATTTTATAGGGAAAGACACTTACTGTTACACAGTATATGAATCAGTAGCTCCTAAAAAGACTAGAGCAGGAACAGTTTTAAAAGAAGGTGAAGCCGGAGAGGTTTATGAAAAACCCCAAGGTCATTACAGTTCTTTTGGAGCAGCTCTACAAAAAATAGCAAAGGAAAAACTAAACAATGAAAAATCACATTATGCTAGCATTAAGGAGTATGTTGAAAGGTGGGAAGAATTATTAACAGAATTAAAAAAATTACAAAATTACAAAGGATTATGAAATTAGAAGCATTATTTAATGCAGTTATTGTTAAACCAATAGAGGCAGAAGAAGCACAACATGGTAATATTATTGTACCTGATATGGGTAATGATAAAAATCAAATAGGAGAAATTATTTCCGTAGGTCCGGGACAATCAACTCTTATGGGTCAATTTGTTAAAACTATTAGTAAAGTAGGAGATATAGTTGTTCTCCCAACTCAAGGTTTTACTAAATTACCACATGAGAATGAAGAATATTGGGTAGGACCTGAAAATCAAATTTTAGCAAAAATTAATAAATAAAAACAGAAAAATGCCAGTAGATTTTAAAAAAGAAGTTCATTTTGGTCCTGAAGCTAGGGCTGAATTGATGGAAGGAATTAATACATTAGCTGATGCTGTAGTTTGCACATTAGGTCCTAATGGTAGGAATGTATTAATTGACCAATCAGGTTATGATAACCTTACTAAACCAACCCATACTAAAGATGGTGTAACCGTAGCTAAAAACATTACTGTAAATGGTTTAGTTAAGAATTTAGGAGCACAAATGGTAAAACAAGCTGCTATTAAAACAGCTGATAAAGCAGGAGATGGTACAACAACTTCTACCTTACTAGCCCGTGAATTAATTAGAGAAGGTCTTAAACATTTAAACAATGGTGAAAATGCTGTTGAAATAAAAAGACAAATTGATAGTGCAGTCCAGGAGGTTATTAGTACTATTAAAAGTAATATTAGTAAAGAAATTTCATCTGAAGAACAATTACAACAAATAGCAACTATATCAGCTAATAATGATGTTGAAGTAGGTAAATTAATTGCTACTGCCATAGATAAAGTAGGTAGAGAAGGTGTAGTTCATATTGAAGAAAGTAAATCTGGAGAAACATATCTTGAAACTGTTGAGGGTATGCAATTTGATAGAGGATACAAATCACATTTCTTTGTTACAAATAATTCTGATATGAGTTGTACTTTAGAAGATCCTTATATTTTAATTGCAGATCATAAGTTTACTAAAGTAAAAGAACTACTTCCGGTTTTAGAAGGTGTTTCAAATGCTGGTAAATCTTTACTTATTATTGCTGATGATATTGATGGTGAAGCTTTAGCTACTCTTATTGTAAACAAAGCAAGAGGTATTCTTAAAGTAGCAGCTGTTAAAGCTCCTGATTTTGGAGATAGAAAAAAATTGCTTCTTGAAGATATAGCTGCTTTAACAGGTGGTACCGTATTTGATAAAGATAAAGGTATGAAATTTGATAAATTTTCTTATGATTGGTTTGGTGAAGCAAGAACAGTTACCATTACTAAAGAACAAACAACTATTGTAGATGGTAAAGGTTCAGAAGATGATATTAATACTAGAGTATCAGATCTTCAATCTCAAATTGATAAAGAAGATACTCCTTATATTGTTGAACATCTTCAAAATCGTTTAGCTAAAATGATTGGTGGTGTTTCTATTATTCATGTAGGTGGTTATACTGAAGTAGAAATTGGAGAAAAGAAAGATAGAGTTGATGATGCCTTACATGCAACAAAAGCAGCATTAGAAAGTGGAATTGTCCCAGGTGGTGGAGCAGCTTTATTATATAGTTCAAATGGGTTGGATACACATTCTTTAGGTTATAATATTGTAAAAAAAGCATGTAGAAAACCATTTGTTCAAATCTTATCAAATGCAGGATATGAAACCACCCAAGCTGAAATGTTAGCAAATAGGTTATGTGAATCTGGCAATGATTATTGGGCAGGGTATAATCTTAAAAAAGAAGATATTGTTGATATGAGAGAAGATGGTATTATTGATCCAACTAAAGTAACTTGCACAGCACTTGCTAATGCAGCTTCAGTAGCTGGAACTATATTATTAACAGAATGTGTAGTTGTAGACCATCCTGAACAGAATGATCCTCAACCACAAATGCAAATGATGTAATGGAAAAGAAAATTGTTGAACACAATGAGCTGATTGCCTTAAGAGTACCACCTGGAGACAGGTGGTCACTCGTAGGTGATCCTAAAAAAGAAGTATTCAAGACACTAACAGATGCTTTAGAGGCATTTTTCCACCAAACTAACTTTAATGGAGCTTTTAGACTAGATCCTATAGATAGTAAATTATATGCGATTCAAACATCCTCAGTAGATGTTAAAAAAGAAACTCCAAAAATGTATAGCATGTATGGGGAATTTAGACAAGGGGTTTAAATTTGGTTATTTAAATAAAAGTTATTATATTTACGTATGAATAAGAATCACAGTTTATTAGTAGAAAAGTATCGTCCTATTAATTTAGAAAATTATGTAGGAAATGATCATATTAAAAAAAGTATTAAACAATATCTAGGTCAGAATGATATTCAAAATCTAATATTTTATGGACCTGCCGGAACGGGAAAAACAACTCTTGCTAAACTTATTGTTAAAAACCTTGATTGTGAGCATCTTTATATTAATGCCTCAGATGAACGTGGTATTGAAACGATTAGAGATAAAGTTTCAGGATTTGCGTCATCAGCTAGTTTTAAACCACTTAAAGTGGTCATTTTGGATGAAGCTGATTTTCTTACTATTCAAGCGCAGGCTTCTCTCCGTAATGTCATTGAAACGTTTTCGCGTACTACTAGG
>Ga0181389_1000291_pt1 | contig 20804 bp, 42 predicted proteins | sample 12SPOviralmetaG_FD_130121 | JGI IMG/M metagenome (GOLD analysis project Ga0181389, IMG submission 130121) | Marine viral communities from the oligotrophic San Pedro Time Series (SPOT) site, San Pedro Channel, CA, USA - 12 SPOT_SRF_2010-06-29 | ecosystem: Environmental > Aquatic > Marine > Strait...
ATTGATGACAAACTAAGTAGATGGAGTGAAGGTGTTAATGAGCACGGACTAGCAATTATATCTGCATCTTTTTCTGTAAAAAGCGATGAAAAAGAAGGTGATAAAATTATTTTAAAAAGGAAAAATAAGCGAGACAGTATTGGTTATTATTCTCCTGACGGAAGAGCGATTAGAAAAGCTCTTTTGGCAAAAACGCCTAAGGAAGCTTTAGAGATACTTGTTGAACTTAAATTGGCTGGTGCTACATATGTCTTTAACGAAAATGATTGTTATATTCTTGAAGGAGGATTTACTGTAAGAAAAGATGACGCTACTTTAGAAAATCCAAGAGAGTACAAATATGTCATTAACAAAATTTCAAAAGAAGAGGAATGCTCGTGTAGAACAAATCACGGCGTTATAATAAAAGAACTTGGGTATCATAAAAACCCAACCGATGAGCGTTTGATTAAAGCCCGTGAGAGTAGCGAAAAACGTCTAGAATACGCAAGAAAGTTTGCCAGCGTTGATCTCGAAGAGCCAGGAGAACTCATTGATCAAATTGCAAAATGTCCTAATAAAGACGTTTTTATGAATCCAATGAGAACAGGCAATATTAAAAAAGGTGAGATGGTGACAACTGGACAATTGTTAATTGTGCCAAAGGAAAGAACACTTCACTATCGGCCAATATACTCTTCAGTTTCTTTTGATTACAACCGCTTAAGTGGTCCTGAATCAAAAACCTTTTTTGAAATTATTTCTTCACGTAAGCTCTTATCCTTTAAAGAGTTTACGCATAAATAATTTTATGTGGATATATAATGGAGAGGAATTTACCTCTGACATGATCGAATCATACCATGGATTTGTATATGAAGTTACCGATACTCATAATAAAATGAAGTATATTGGTAAGAAAAAGTTTTGGTCTAAAGTTACAAGACCCCCGCTTAAAGGACGTAAAAACAAAAGAAGGTCAATAAAGGAGTCTGATTGGCAAATGTATTACGGTTCAAACGAAGAAGTAAAAACGTTGGTAGAAGAGTTTGGGCCTAGCAGATTTAAAAGAACTATACTAAAATTGTGTGTTTCTCCAGGACAAATGACATATTTTGAAATGAAAGAGCAGATCGATAGAGAAGTGCTTTTTAAGCCAGAAGAGTATTACAATGCCTTTATTGGCGGCAAAATCCATCGAAATCATGTATTAAAGAAAAAATAGTATTTACAATTGGTGATTTTTGTGATATAATACTATCATACCAAAAATATTATGATTATTGTAGATTACAGCGGAATAGCCATTGCGTCCATTTTTTCACAAGACCGGCCTGAAGAAATTCAAGAAAGTCTTATTAGACATATGATTCTTAATTCTCTTAGACGATACAATGTTAAGTTTAGAAAAGAATATGGTCAAATGGTAATTGCGTGTGACAGCTCGTCCTGGCGTAAAGAAACATACCCGCAATATAAAGCGAAGCGCAAAACTAACAGAGATGAATCCCCACTGGATTGGGGACATTTCTTTACGCTAATTAATGGTGTACGAGACGAAATCAAAGAACGCACACACTATCCCGTGGTTCAGGCAGATAGAGCAGAAGCCGATGATGTCATCGCAACACTGGTTGAATCAACACAGGAGTTTGGCAAATCAGAGCCTGTTATGATTGTGTCCTCAGATAAAGATTTTTTACAACTTCAGCGTTATTCTAATGTTAAACAATTTAGCCCAATGAAACGTGATTTCGCTAATGTGGATGATCCTGCATTTTACAAATTCGATCACGTGTGTCGTGGTGACAGCAGTGATGGTGTTCCAAATGTTTTAAGTGTAGATGACACTTTTACAGAAGGAATTCGACAAAAACCAATGCGTGCCAAAAAAATTCAAGAGTGGTATACTGCTAAAAATGATTCTGAACTAATGGAAATGATGGGTCAGGAAACATACCGCAACTACTGCCGTAATAAATCTGTCATCGATTTAGACTGTATTCCTGAAGATATTGTACAAGATATCGATGATAAATATAATTTGCAGACGAAAAAAGATAAGGGAAATGTTCTGCCTTACCTTATTGAAAAACGTTGTAACATGTTGATCAGTTCAGTCGCAGACTTTTTCCCAACAACCTAATTATTATTATGCAAAAATATATTTATGAAATATTCGAAGAAACGTGCAAACTAGATAATCGTGATGATCGTATTGCGTACTTAAAAGAAAACGCGTTTAAACAAGTAAAGACTGTATTACAGCTTTGTTATAATGACAAAATTGAATTAGATCTTCCTTACGGCCGACCTCCGTTTGAAGTATGTCCAGATGGTCGTGAACCTTCTCCATTGGCCAACGTCTTTAGCTCTATTGGAGTTTGTGTTAAAGATAATGGTGTGCCACGTGTAAGAAAGGAAAAGATCTTTATTGGTATTCTTGAACAATTGTGCGAAAAAGATGCTCATATTCTTTGCGCCGCGAAGGATGGTACTATTACAACTTTGCAGAACAAAACATACTCTAAAATGACAAAAAGTCTTGTAGAAGCGTGTTTCCCTGAGATTTTGTAGTGTACAATAGTCTCATAATGTGTTAGTATATCTACATAATGAATGTATTTGTTCTAGATAATAACCCTACAAGCGCAGCTCAACAGCACTGCGACAAACATGTCGTAAAAATGATTATTGAGTCTGCTCAAATGTTATCAACTGCTCATCGTATGTGCGATGGAAACCCAGAACGTAGACCATCAAGTTCAGGAAAAACTATGCAGCAGTATTACGTTTTGCCTGATGAACGCGAAAATATTCTTTACAAAGCAGTTCACAAATATCACCCATGCACAGTATGGACAATGGAAACCATTCAAAACTATCGATGGCATTGGCAGTTATTCAATGCTCTTTGCGACGAGTATAAGTACAGATATGGCAGAGTTCACAAGACTGATGAATTACTTCGCGATGAACTTTACTGGGGGCCGGCAAACATTGCTGATTCTAAAAAAACAAAATTTCCATTAGCTATGAAATCAAACCCCGAATGTATGTTCGATGATCCTGTCAAATCATATCGAGCATTTTATAAAACAAAACAAGACAGATTTAAAATGGTGTGGACAAAACGCGAAACACCAAACTGGTTTAAATAATTATGACATACGATTACATATGCGATAAATGCAAGAACAGATGGGAAGAGTCTCATCCTATGAAAGACCGCAATATCCCAGTGGGAAAAAAATCTCCGTGTTGCGAAGATGGCGTTGTTAAAATGGCTATCACCGCTCCAGGTTTAAACTTTGAAGGAGCGATTTCGCCAATACGAAGAGCGGGGACTGGCTGGAATGACGTCCTAAAAGGAATTAAAAAAGCATCAGGAAATGATAGCACAATCGATCACTACTAGAATGAAAATTACAACACAACAAACACTGCCAGTCGAAGTCACACTCAACGACGATCAACAAAGAAACGTCACAGCCACCTTTTTAGAAAAGGTGCTCAATTGGAATCGTGATTACTTTATTGAAGATAAGCTAGTAAAAAATACTAAAACTTATTACACAAGCCATTCGTGGAAAACAGTGGAGACCGTACGAAAAGCTACCTCTGAAGACAACTTTGCGTTTAAAGTTTTTCAACAAATCTACAACAGATAATCCGTGCCTAGAAAAAGTACTAAAAAGAACGATAATATTATTGTTCCTCAGGTAGACATGCTATCTGAGTATTCAAATAATATGCGTGATATTAGGCCTATCACTGATTCTCAAATCGAAGCTTATGAACAATGGGACAAAGGTAGAAACCTAATTTTGTCAGGAGCGGCTGGATCTGGTAAAACCTTTATTGCCTTATATCTAGCTCTTCAAGAGCTTATTAAAAATCGTAAAAAACGATTGGTCATATTAAGATCTGTTGTACCAACACGTGATATTGGATTTTTGCCAGGAACACAGGAAGAAAAAGAAGCAGCATATTTAACACCTTACATTGGTGTTATTAGTGAGATCTTTAAAAACAACCCCACACTTTTTACCTCGTTTCTCAAAAATGGAACGATTGAATTTCTCACAACATCTTACATTCGAGGAATAACTTTAAAGGACGCAATCGTAGTAGTTGACGAATTTCAAAATTGTAACTTTCATGAATTAGATTCTATAATTACAAGGATTGGTAAAGGCTCTCGTGTGATTTTTTCTGGTGATTATTATCAGTCGGATTTTACAAATAGAAAAGAAAAAGAAGGAATTGGTGAGTTTTTAAAAATTATTGAATCGCTAAAGCACTTTAAAAAAATAGAATTTACTTGGAAAGATTGTGTGAGGTCAGGAATGGTTCGCGACTATCTTATGACAAAAGAAAAAATGATTGAAAATAACGCAATCAACATCCCTAAATAATGAACAAGACATTTGAACACGCTGATATTCAGCTTAAATATGATGAGCTATCGGCTAAAACTGAAAAGTCTGGCCGCGTATATACTACACCAAGCGGAAGCAAATATCCTTCAGTGACTACTGTATTAGGATATCGCGACAGGTGGAAATGGGCCAAATGGCGCAAGTCGATTGGCGAAAAGGAAGCAAACCGCATTACACGTCATGCCACAACACGAGGAACTTCCGTTCACAATATTGCTGAACGCTACATTAATAACGAAGAAAATTTTATCAAAACTGATAATGACAAAATGCCTCATATTCAGTTTGGGTGGAAGACTCTTAAAAGTGTTATTGACGATCGAATCGGTAAGGTGTATATGCAGGAATGTACGCTCTACTCTGACGATTTAAAAATTGCAGGCCGCGTTGATTGCATTGCTGAATTTAATGGTGAACCAGCCATTATTGATTTTAAAACTTCTGGTAGAGTAAAAGCAGAAAAGGAAATTAGCACGTATTTTATGCAAGAGTGCGCTTATGCAATTATGTTTAAAGAACATACTGGTATCGACATTAAAAAACTAATTACTATTATGGTAGTAGACGGTGATCCTAAACCAATTGTGTTTGAGCAGTCTGTTGACGATTGGGAAGATAAGTTGAGAAAAGAAATTGACTATTACTATAGCCAGTAAATTGTTATGATTATTTTAACGGATTGCGATGGTGTCCTTCTTTCATGGGTACATTCATTTGAATGGTGGATGAAGAGGAAAGGTTATAAGCCTTGCGCAGTTTCGTACAATGTATCAGAACAATACGGTATCACTGAAAAGCACGCTGCAGATCTTGTAGAAGTTTTTTGCGAATCTGCTGCAATTGGATATTTACCTCCTTTAAAAGATGCGATTAAATATGTGCGGAAGCTTCATGAGGAGCAGGGTGCAGTTTTCCATTGTATCACTTCGATTGGTGTTGACCCGTATGCAGTAAAACTCCGTGAACAAAATCTTAATAGGGTATTCGGAGAAACTGTTTTTGAAAGAATCCATTGCTTACCCTGTGGTGCAGACAAAACTGAAGCACTAAAAAGGTATGAAGGATCTGATTTTGTATGGGTTGAAGATAAATTGGAAAACGCAAATCTAGGAGCTAAAATGGGTTTAAGATCGTTTTTAATAAACCATACATATAATGAAATGGGTGTTGTGCATGATAATGTTACTAGAGTCAACAATTGGAAAGAAATTTGTGAGCATATCGCCGACTGTTAAAAAAGTTATTTACATTTTATCTGTTTTATGTTATAATATAGACATAACAAACCAAAATCTACATGAATACAGAAAAGTTTATGAAAGTATTGCTCGTGATTGCCCTAATATTAATCGCGATTGCCCTCTCCGGAGATGTGTTACATTCTCTTGTTGAACTAATGTTCGATAGTGGACTTTAAAAGATGGGGGTGTAGCTTAACGGTGAAAGCAGTCGACTCATAATCGATTGAGTGTGGGTTCGATTCCCTCCACCCCTACTTAAAAAAAATATAAATAAATTAAATGAAAGCGATAGATCAGATCAGTAAAATAATCGATAACCTTCAAGATTCTATTCAAGAATTAGAAGCGTTAAAAACCGATTTACCAAAAGAAACGCAAAAACCCGTTGAAAAACCTACCCAGGGTTTTTTTTCTCGTGGCTTAACCAAATCTTGGCCAAAATTCAAATATCTCTCAGGGGAAATAGTGGGAAATCTGACGAAGACTCGGACAATGGCGTTGGATGACTTTAACGTCATTCACTCACTTGGTTATAAGTCTGACATGCATATTAAAACTGATACGCTTTTAGACAAAATTATTCGTGAGATGCCAGGTCATAAAGGCTTTATTGGAACAGTAGAAGCTTCAGACGGAAACACGTATTTTATGCCTGCATATTCTTCTTCTATTGCAAAATTAGAAAGGCGGACTGGTAAACTAACACTTGAAAAAAAGTTCACGTCAACTCCTCAAGTTCGATCTGGTGCTGAAGGAAGCAATGGTGTCATTTATATGCCATCTTATACTAGAACATTAAAGATATTTACTTACGACACTAAAACCGGACAGACAGGTTCATTTACTCCTGAAAAACCCAAACGCAGCGGGATTGGTGGTTGCAACCATATTTGGGGTGCAGCTACAGATAAAAAGGGAGAGATTTATATGCCTCAAGTTCTAGGTTCTAGCGTTGCTAAGATTGATAAGAATGGTGTTTTTAAATACCTTGAAGGTGCGGCCGCTACTTCTGGTGTTTTCGGATGGACTCACAAATACATCGGAGCAATTTATGTAGAAGATGTTGATAAGGTTTTTTGTTTACCTCGCCAAGGGAAAAAGATTTTAATTATTAACTGTGTTGACGACACATACGAAGAAATTGACCTTCCGGCAGATTACTTGAAGGTGGCAAACAAGAACAAAAACTTCCACGGATTTCTAGGTCCTGATGGCTGGGTTTATAGCGCGTTTTGGGCCGACACAAAGTGCTTTAGAATTAACCCGTATACGAATGAAATTCAGTGGAAAGATTATGAATATGAATTTATGGACGGTAAAGGAACAGTAAAGGAAGGATCAGGAATCATGAGTCTTGGAACTGGATATTCAACAGCCGCATTAGTTAAAGATAAAAGTGTATACCTCGGCCTAGCCGGTACATCACGAGCTATTAAGCTCGAGTTTTAAAAAATGAAATCATTTAAGCAAGTTCACTTAATAGCAAAAAACCGGAGTTTTAGCTACGAGCAAATCGCTAATACTCCTGAATTTAACGAGGAAGCCGCAGCTTTAAAATATTGGAAATACAATAAAGAGGCAATACAAGATTCTAACTTTTACTCTGATCCTATTGTTCTTATCCGAAGAGAAATTCATACTGTAATCTCAAAAGAGCTTGGTTAAATGAACAAATTATGGAGAATATGGTGTAAAACTATGGGAGAAAAAGTAAGCTCAGATTCACGAGAAGCTGACATCGCCGCTCTTATTAGAACCTTTTGGTGGTTTGTACATATCACAACATGCGGTTTTATTATCGCGAATACAATTAGACACTGGTAAGTTATGTTTGAAAATTTTCACTTAGACGACTTAGGTCGCATCACATACAGAATTGTCCGAAGATTCGGATATACTGAAGAATGGTGGTTTGAATACGACGAAAAAGGCAATAAAAATTGCACGAAGTACATTAAAGAGGAAAAACCTTTTTAAATCTTCATAACTGATTGGTAATCAATTGGTTATCTTGAAAACTTGCACGGCCGTCTCTAACTTGCTGATTACCAATCAGTTAATCATAAAGAGTTGATAATCAATAGCTTATGAAGATTTTGGGCAAATCGACGAAAATTGACGAAAAAAAGTGAAAAAAAGTTTCTGGCACAACTGATTGGTAATCAGCAAGTTACGCGGATTTGCGGAAAAAAATGAAAAAAAGATTAAAAAGGCTATTTACATTTCTGTGAAAATAGGCTAGAATATATACATAATCAAGCCAGAAACTATGAAATCAACTCGCATCAAAAACATCAGTCTTATCCGCAATCTCATTTCATCCTCTTTCAAAGGCGATGTTCCACGCAAAAAAATTATTGCGCTGGCAACTAGTAATGGTCTTGAGGGAAAGGACACTTGGCCGCTTCTCAAACCAGTATCAAAGGGTAGCGAACGCGGCACATACAATGTAGACAAAATGCTCGATATCGCGAAAAATATCATTTGGAGTGGAAAACAGGTAAAGGTGATTAAAAACACTCCGCCCGTAAAAGTGTTGGCGGTGAATGTTCCAAAAACAAATGCTGAAATCGTTACAGAAAAGTTAACTAAGAATGACTCTGTAAACGAAATCAACGCCATGTTTGATCAAATTCTTGAAGAAGAATCAATCGTCGATTCTGTTTCTCAACCTAAAGGTAAATGTTATGGCTACGAGCCTATCGCACCTAACGAAGACGATATCGCTGATGAGCTTAGCCTCATGGGCGTAGAAATTGCCTAACACTTTAAACACCAATATATTATGAAAGAAATGAGTAAATGTTACAAGTTGATTAAGCACTATGGAGTGGATCATAGTGAGAGCGTGGTAGCGGTATCACATAAAATGGAAAAGCTTCACAAGGCTTTAAAGGTACTTAATGTTAAAGGATGGGAGGTCTTATCTGAAGATCAACTCGAATGGGCACACCAGCGAGAAGGCAACTACTTCGCAGTTGTTCCAGTCACTTACCTCTAATATGAAAAAAGATAGAAACATCTATAGAGTACAAAAAGGTGAAAACTATTCACTCTATACAAAGAACGGTAAAAAGCACAACCTCAACGGGCCTGCTTTAACGATAGAAAGTGATGAGTATTACTACGTCAAAGGTGAGCGCTATACTTGGTCTCAATGGACTGATTATGTTGCTCTTTATGCATCATACGAAGAAAGTCCGGACATAGAGAGAGAATGCTTTGTGAAAGCATCCAATTCTCCTGATGGGATATATGTTGAGATTAATACTAAAATCTGTAATACAGATTAAAAAGCTTTACACTGCGCAAAAAATGTGTTAGAATATATTCAGAATCAAGCTAGAACTACCATATGACTAAAGAAAAAATGATTAAAAACTACATTGAATCAGGCGAGCATGTGTTTATCGCACTTACACCGACCATTGGTGAGGTCTTCTCTGCAGAAGGTGTTATCAGGCGGTTGGACGCGAATGGATATTTTCAACTTGAATTTATGAAATCAATTAACGGTTTTCATATTAGCCAAGTTGAAAGTATTACAACGGATTAAAATTTTTCACCTAATGATGGTGCGTCAAGTGAGTATAAACACGGTTAAGCGAATAGAATAAGACGTTAAATAATGAACTATCGTGGGAGTAAGGGTGCCCTCAGAGAAAGACCCTAATCTTTAAGGAACTATAGTATAATATAGAAACAAAATATGGCCCGGTCATCTAACTGGGAAAGACCTTCTTGGTAGCAAAGCTACCGCTCGGCGACGGCTGAGCAAGAGAGGGAATGCAGGTTCAATACCTGCTCGGGCCTGCTCCTAGCAATTAACGAGGCGTCAAAATCTTCACGCCTACAACCCGAAAGGGAGAGGCTAGGTGGGAGTATAAAAAATCATAATATCGCAACAAACAATGTATAACACAGAAACTGTAGAGCAATTAAACGATCAGGAAATCATCATAGCTCTTGAAGAAACGTCAGAATCTTTAGAAAATTTAGAGCTTGAGTTGATTAAACGCAATACTTTAAATGATAACAAAAGCGCTCGTAGAATGAATCAGGGGCATTATGTTAAAGACGCTTTTTTCTTTTTACAAGATTTACATGGGTCGCTAATTACCCACGAAGTAAGTGATTTTTCTGAAAACGATGTAAAATACGCACGACTTTTACTATCAGAACTTGATGATATCCGTCCTTCCCTTGAAAAATTAGTGTAAAAAAAGCTTTACACTGCGCAAAAAATGTGTTAGAATATATTCAGAATCAAGCTAGAACTACCATATGACCAAAGATATTGAAGAGCACCAAAAACTTATACAGCAAAAAATTGAAATTGCACAAAAAGTTTACGCGATTGTAAATTACAATCTTCCTCCTGAAGACGATGCTGGAACTATCCAAAACGTATTAAACCTTGTTGATGATCTCAGCGATTACGCAAAACACTTAACAGAGATCGAAGCAAATATTGATCAGCGAATACTTTCTTTATAAAAAAATATGAAAACCAAAAACAGTAAAAGCGTGCGATATCGTGTATACGATAAACATGGCAGATACCATCATTCTTATGTCGAATATGTGCACGCTAAAGCGTGTGCTAAACATATCGGCGGGAAAGTTGCTGATATTGAAAATGACAAGTTTAACCCTAGTAAAGATAAATGAAATTTTGTGGATGTGGTAGTCCTATCGAAAAGGGCAGGCAGCTGCTTAACTTAAAGCTTTGTAAGTCCTGTGCCTTTTCATTACCAGACGAGCTACCAGTAAAAGGAAGAATGGTGTATAGCCATAAAACTGGCGGAGAAATTGAAATTATGAGCACCGAATCATTTGAAGCAAACCGAAAATATTTTGTTCCAAACGGCCCTAGAAGCTCTGTTAAAAATTTCATGAGAGGATAACTAAACATTAAGTATGAACGAAATTAAACCAACCTTCACCTTAGCTTACACTGGATCCACTCAGTATTGGACGCACGGCGACCATTCTGGAATGATCACCTTTCCGCAGGACGAGAAAGGTCCAATAGAAATTGAATGGGATGGTGATTGTCCCGAAAACTGGGAGGATATTGAAGAATGCGTTGAGCGTGAAGCAAGGTGGATTTAAACCTAAATTATATTATGGAAGAATCGATTTTAGATTTAGAAAAAAAATGGATGTCTGCGTACGAGAAATACAGACGCGCGAAAGATGATTCTGATCAATCTACCATGGAAAAATGGTATAAACAATTGACAGAAGTTGAAGCAAAGCTTCATAAACTAATGTACTCAGATAAACCTTAAACTCAATTATATTATGAATATTGCTGGAAACTTATATTTCCCAAAAATGGAACAAATCGTTGCTAATAACGAAAAGGTTTTTGTTACACTCAAATCTTTTTATGATGGAACTGAGCGATGGACCTTATGGTCTCAAGAGGAAAAACCTAAAGAGCTTTCTTTTATGCAAAAAAAGAAAAAGCGTAAAAGCGATCCAGAAGGGATTATGGTGTACCTTTTAGAAAAAGCTCAATTTTCTATGTAAAAAATGCGTTATACGCAAAAATTATATGTACAAAGTCTGTATTTTGTGTTAGAATAGTACTACAATCAAGCAAGACAGTATGCAGAAAACTAAAAAAACCGAAGACGAATCTATCACCCTATCCAAACAATTTAGAATCTTTTCTCAATTGGTTGCGCTTTTAGAAGAAGGCAGCAAAGAATATAGTGTGGATGAGCTCAGATTAGACCTCAACAAACTCGACGAAAAGCTTGAAAAGCTTGGATAACAACAAAAAAGTAGAAAAAATATATTATGGGATTCTTTAAAGAAATTGCAGGCCTCGAAGAAATTGAACAATTCGAAATCGAAAAAGTTGGTATTAAAGACGTAAATAACAGAGCGATTCCTGGTGTTTTCTCGGTTCAACGTACTGACACCGCACAACACTTAGGGGTTGTTAAGAAAAATTATCGTCCTATTCAAATGTCTGAAATGCTTGACATTATTGATACTGCATCAAAATCAGTAGGAAACATTTCACACACTGGCTGGGCATCATCTCGCAATGGAAGCCGTATTGTTATTAAATCAAGGCTCGATGATGAAATCAATGTGGACGGAGACGTTGTTATTCCTCACTTCTATTCTGTCATTGATAACAGTGGAATGGGCAGTAACAAAACTCTCCCTTCTACTCAGCGAATTGCTTGTGATAATGCTTTGCACCTCGTTAACGTTCATGGAAATATGTACAATGCAACACACAATAGCACTTTTGATGAAAAGGTTTCCTCGTTGATTAACAAAATTACAGCGAATGTTGACATCACTAAAAACTTTACCAAGACTGTAGAGAAATTGAAGAATCAGAAATTTACATTTGATCAAATGGTCGAATTGGCTCAAATGCTTATTCCTCTTAAAAATGATGAGACTCAAAATCGTGCTAAAAAACGCGACAAACTTATCGGATTGTTTTCTACTGGAATGGGTAACGTCGCAGAAAGTAGATGGGACGCCCTTAACGCAGTGACCGAATACGAAACACACTCAGGCAAGCAATCACCTGAAAAGTTTTTGCGCTCTTTCGGTAAAAACACATTGTCACATAGAGCACACGCGCACCTTGCAGAATTCGCATGAAAGTAAAAGAAAAAATAAAAGACATTGTTACAACGGCTTTATACTATACTCTACTCGCCTGGTTCGCAGTAACAGTGGCAGTATTAGTGGCAGGATTTGCTTGGGCTATATATACTTACACAAAATGAAAAATAAACCATATCCACCTCGTAGAACACAAGAAGTTCAAGACGAAATTGACAAAAAGATTGCACAGTTCAAAAATAACTCAGCCGAATTTGCCAAACGGGAACCATTCCCGTTTGCTGGAGGGCCATCTTGGGCCTCACCGGCGCCTAGGATTGTTAAATAAAACTAATGAGAGTTCTCTGTAGAAGCCAGCACCTGCATCACCATAAAGCAATAGTCGCTTTTACTTATGGTTTAGAAAAATCTAGTAAAGTAGAGATTGATTATTTCGATCACGACAATTTGCCCACGGGAAAATACGATTTTGCTATTTGTTGGGGTGCGAGAGCTATGAAGGAATTGAAAGCGTACACTAAAACTAAAAATTGTTTAGTGTTTGAAAACGCGTATTTAAATAATGTTCAGTCTCCACAAAAAGAGTGGGTATCTTTAGGCTGGAACGGTCTTAACGGTAGAGCAGATTTTTGTAACAAAAATTCTCCAGATGATCGTTGGAAAAAACATTTTAATGATGGTAGATTAAAGGAGTATACCGACGGTGATTATATTCTTATTCCTCTTCAGATTCAAGGAGATCAATCACTCAAATATATCGATTGGGGTGTCAATTATCAGACCATGTGTGAATCAATTAGAAAACACACAGATCTACCAATTGTAATTAGAGACCATCCAACAAGGCCAAACACACAACCAAAAATAGAAGGAGTAAAGAATGTTAAATATGATGATTTCAAGTTACCTATTCAAACTGCAATTAGTGGAGCAAAATGCGTTGTTACCATTAATAGTAATGCTGGTGTTGATGCTGCCTTGGCTGGAAAGCCAGTTATTTCTCTGGATCAAGGTTCTATGGTCTGGAATATATCAGTGCACGACTTTAAAAGTATAAATAGCCCTAAGTTTATCGATAGAACACAATGGTGTAACGATATTGCTTATGCACAATGGCATCCAAGTGAGTTAGAAAGTGGAAAAGCCTGGGATCATTTAAAAAGTAAGCTTAAACTTTAGTATTTACAAACCACAAAAAATACAGTATAATATCATCATGAACACAGAAAAGGTAGTAATCGACACTCTCGGTAATAACAAATTCGTAATGCAAGATTATAAATACAATGACGAATCTGTTATATCGGCAAAGGCCGCATATCAACACTATTTGAACTGTGACCACAAGTTACTACCAATTCACTTTACTAAAAACGCACTCGATGAAATCCAAAACGCAATTGAAGATGAGCTCGTTAGACAAGAGGAATCTAGCGCGGCATCCTATGCCTCGACCAACGCTAAAATTTTCCGATAAGAAAAAATTACGATCTAAAAATGCGTGCCGTTCTAAAAAGAATCCAATATGAGGTTATTTTTGCCATACTAGTTGTCATAGGCATTCCAATATTTTTATTCATGACTTATTGGAATGTGACAATTGATATATTTAAAAAGGCACCTTCTGAACTTGAAAAAATCGTACGAAGTTATGTCTACGGAGATTAAAATATTAAAGTCTGAATATCCATTAGAGTGGAATGGTTTTGAGGTCCGTGAACTTCCTGTAGAAGATATTTGGCAGTCCGTCCCTGTTGCTGAAAATATTGCTGGTAAACCATTTTATTCTAGAGTAAAGGCTGATATCAAAACAAACGGAATGCATTTTCCAATTATGTGTGTTCATACAAATTATAGGACTCTTGAAGAAGCAAAGGAAAGGTGGAGTAAAAAAATAAATGAATTACCTTTTTGGCACAACACTTTGGGTAAACATAAAAAAATGGTTTGGAGTGTGTGGGGTGGATCTAACCGTCTTGCCATAGCAAAAGATCTAGGTTATAGTCATATTGACGCAGCAGTCCTTCCGTCAATTGGTAAGGCTATTAGTATGCAAAAATGGATGAGGAAACCCTTTGAAGATACTTATTATAAATAGAATATTATGAGCGAACTATTTGATTTTGGATTTACAGCTGTTGACGAAACTGAACTTAATTCTTACCAGAAAGCAGAAGCAAAGGTAGAAGAAACAGAAGCAGTAGCTGAAGCAACACAGAAAAAGATCGATGATCTTTATAATGCTATACAGCCTCTTTTAAACAACCTTAAAGCGAACCCAGAAAAGGAGTATATCCTATGGCCTAATCGCTTAAAAAAGGTTGAAGAATTTGAAGAATTTCTTTACGACATTTATAAGTCGTAAAGCATTGAATAAAAAAAAATAAATATATATTATATGAAAAATAAAAAAACACTAAGTATCACCGCGCTTGTTATTGGTCTATTCGCCATTAGCATGCCTGCGGCGCAATCAGAAGAGACTCCTGAAATCGTTATTTGTGAGGCTACAAAATGTAGTAAAAGCGTCATTTGCGACCTTGCTAATGGATTTGACCTGTTTCTTACTCAGCCAATCGGACTAGTTTCTGAAGTTGGTTTTTTCGAAGAAAGGATCGATGGAGGTCTATTTACACATTCTGATGCTCTTTTTGTTAAAGCAAAAGGTACAGTCGGAACTGTGTATGGTAAGAATTTGGTAACATCTTTGGAGTTTGCAGATGGAAAAGAGGATTCATTCTTCGGAGGATTTGTTGGTCTTGAAGACGATAACAAATATGTAGGAGCAAGGCTTGGAACTAATTATGCTGATGGAGACCTCAGTGGCGACACTGATTTGGAACTTAATTTTGGCGTTGCATGGTTGCCACTACCATTGCTTAAAGGAGTTTATACAGGCGTTGATTTTGCTCTTGTTTCAGGAGGAGGCTACGATGTTTCGTTAAATCTTACTCGTGATGTTGGAACGTTCTTTAATGTCGATGTTGCTGCTTTTGGAGAAGTAGGAAAAACGTGGGGATATACAGACAATTACGAATATGTCCTTGGGGCTCTTCGAGGGTCATATAATCTTTATGGTGGAACCCTGTATGGTCAAGTTAGTACCGTAGACAACGAAGTTCAAACTGATGGATTCGAAAGTGTATTCCAAGTTGGTTATACATTGTCGTTTTAATTAGAAAATAGCATAAATCTATTGAAACCTCTACCTTTTTGGTAGAGGTTTTTTTGTTTTTACATAACTCACTTGTAATCAACAGCTTATCTTGAAAACTTGCACGGACAGTTATAACTTGCTGATTACAAGTGAGTTATTCATAAAGTACTGGTACTCAATAAGTTATGATGATTTTGGCCGTAAAAGCTAAAAACTAGCAAAAAAGGTGAAAAAAAGTTTCTGGCACAACTGATTGGTAATCAACAAGTTATGAAAAACCGCAAAAAAAGATTAAAAAAGCTATTTACATATCTATGAAAATAGGTTAGAATATATTCAGAATCAAGCTAGAACTACTATATGACTACCACAACTACAGAAAAATTCACCCAGGTTTTCACTCAAATCCACGAAAATTATGGTGCCCATGATTGGGATGGTAATGGCGAATGCCCTAATTATTGGAAAGCTAAAGGAGGCACAACGTACATCCTCGCGGAAGATGTTGATGTTTCCGCCTTTATCAAAGCTATTGAAAGCGAAGACGACTATTTCACGGAAAAAGTTAGACACCAGGAGGTTGTTGAAGACCCATACGAAAATGTTGAGTCTTGGGATCCACCAACATGGGTTACGGGTGCAAAAGATGGTTTCTTCCTTGATATCACACAAACAGCTGAAAACAGCTCTTTACACCCAAAAATTGCTGTGAAAAAAACTGTCACATGTCTTAGTTTTGAGGGTTATTTTAACCATCTTGACACAGTGTACACTACTGTTGATGGCGAAATGCTTTCGTCGTCTAAAATCGAAGCTTGGCTTAAAGCAAATCCTTCTCGTTAATCAACCTAAACCGTAAAAAGTGTGTTTTTAGTGAAAAAAAAGCTTTACACAACGCATTTTTTATGTTAGAATATATTCAGAATCAAAAAGCAAACTATATTATGAAAAAAGTAACACAATTCGATAAGTCGTCAGTAAAAGAAATTAGGGTAGCTATGGACGCAGCCCTTGCGAAAGTAGAAAAGCAGTATGGAATTAAGATTTCTGCAGGAAACGCCAGGTTCTCAGACGATGAGGTTACCTTCCAGGTTAAAGCTAACGTCGTTGATACTGGCGGAAGCGTAAAGACGAAGGAGGCTAAAGCATGGGAAACGATTAAAGGAGCTCTTGGCCTAGATAGCTTATCGGTGGGAGATAAAGTTAAGGTTCAAGACAAGTTTTTCGTATTGAAAGGCTATAATAGCAGAGCTAGAAAATCGCCTATTAACATCGAAGATTCTAAAGGTAGAGCATACAAAATTTCTATTGAAACCTTGGTAAAATACAATATGTAAACGATGAGAGAAACAGACCAAATTGCATACAGCGAAGTTACAAAATTCATTCACGATAGGATTAAACTATATTCGGAACTTAATAATAAGAATTACGAATTATCAATGTACGACGTTTTTGACGAAATTGCAGCTGACCTTGAGCATCATTGGGAAGACAAAAACGATTCTTCTCAACAACCAAAAATAGTAAATCGGATCATATCAAAAATGTTTGGTCCACAATATAAATAAAAAATATTATGAGATTAGTGATTTTAAGCGGAGTACTAAGTGTTGTTTCGTTAACAATGTTTCTTAAAAGAGAAACTAAAATAATCGAGGTAGAGGTACCAAAAATTGTTAAGGTGCCTGAGGTTCTTGAAGTAGTTAGGACTGAGATTATTATAAAATACGTAGACAGACCGGTTATTATTCGTACAGAGCCTATAGTTGTTAAACCAAATGTAAATTGGAATAATAAAATGCTCCGCGGAGTTAAATTTTTTGAAGGTTATAGTGGTGAAGCATATAAGTGTTCTGGAGGAGTTATGACAATTGGATATGGTTGTACAGATAAATCTGTCGTTGAAAATGGGAAGATTAGCGAAAATGAAGCTGAAAGTCTTTTGCGTAAACACTTAAAAGAAGTTAGAAAAAGGGTAGAAGAAGCTGTCACTGTTAATCTTACTGACTATCAATTAAATGCTTTAACTTCGTTTGCCTTTAATTGTGGAATGAGCAACCTCAAGCGCTTGGTTGAAGGTGAAGGCCGCCTTAATGAGGGAAATTTCAAAAGTGTTGAAGAAAATTTGCCTAAATATCGTATGGCTGGAGGTAAAGTTCGTAAAGGTTTGGAGAAACGCAGAAAGTGGGAGTTATCTCTATGGAAAGGAAACCCAGACATTTAAATATATAAATAAGATTGATTATGAAATTTAAAGGAAAAGACAATGTCGTTAAAGAGGTCCAAGCTAAACTTGGTCTTAAGGCGGACGGAATCGATGGACCAAATACGTGGAAAATAATTTGGGAAAATTTGGTGCACGACGGAAAGGGAGCTCCAGAAAAACCTGAGCCACCCGTTGTTGATCTTAAAGATGATTACCCTGAAGTATATAAAGCAAGCCCAAACCAATCTGGAACTATAAAACCAAAGTTTGTGGTTTTACACCACAGCAGCGGAAGCCATGATGGTACAAGATCTTGGATTTTAAATAAAGCTTCACAAGTCAGTTATCACTATCTAATTGCAGCCGATGGTTCTAGGACGCAATTTGTCTACGACACTAAAAAAGCATGGCATGCTGGACGATCAAAATGGAATGGGATTAGTGGTCTTAATAGTCATAGTGTAGGAATTTCTTTCTATGGAAATACTCATTCTAGGACACCTAGCGCGGCCGAGATTGACTCTGCTGCTAAAAAGTGCGTATACCTTATGGATAAATTTGGAATAGGTCTAGATGGCATTATAACACACAAAATGGTGGCACCAGGAAGAAAGGACGACCCATCTGAAGAAACTTACAATCTTGTGATTGCTAGAATCAAAGAACTTACATAAAACGATTCATAATACTAGTAATAAAAAGGAGCCACTCTAAAAAGGGTGGCTCCTTGTTTTTTATGTTTAAAGCTTATTGGTTAATAAGCATCTCTCTAAATGCATAGTCAGAGTGAAATACTTGACCTCGACCTTTTAAAGTTCCTTCTTGGAACTGGTATGTTTGACCTTCAATCAGACGAATCTGACTTGGATCGTACAGTGCCGAATTGTTTAATGTATCTCTGTTTTCTGACCAAGAGTCGCTTGATCCGCAACTTACTAGCAGCATCTGAAGAGGAAGCAGCAATAGAATCAATTTCATCTTCTATATTATCTATATGAGTTTCACGCTTCCATTGTATGTGAGCAGCATACGCGTTTAACGCAGCTGTAGCAGCAGATAGTATGGCTTTTCCCCACATGCAACAATAGTGCTTTAATTATTTGTTTTTGTCCTTAGCCTTACCAATGTTAAGAGCAAGAAGGTCAATAACACCGTAAACTTTAGCCATCAATGTTCCCTTTTTAGGTGTAGGCGTAAGAGCTGCGATAGAAGAAGCGAGCGCGATTGCAGCTGCTGCGACTCCGAACCATGGTTGGTCTTGTACGAATTGAAGTATTAGTTCCATATCTTTATTTTCTGTTTATTGGATAGTTGACATAACCGTCCTTAATTCTATTTATACTTTAATTTTTTTTAACGTAATACTATTTTAAAGCAACATATTTTATAAATAGCCAATATACAAGCCTATGGCTACCTTTATACCACAACCATCTGACGATGAAGATCGTCTAAAACTATCACTCGAACAAGCTAAAGATTTCGCTAATAGATTTTGTCAGCCTGAAGACAATGATTTAGTAGAAGACTTCGATGAGTCGGCTCGCGAGGCTGCGTGGCGTTTACTTCAGGCACTAGAAGAGGTACAACACCAACAATGCGATGAAAATGTTTGCGAAAAGTGTAAAGAAATAGAAGAGGAAGAATCGATAGAAGAAATAGAAGAGGAAGAATCGATAGAACAAGTCAACGAAGATAATGGAGAGCCAAAAAAAGAAGTTAAGGGAGCTGAAACGACTGAAACTTCAACTATGGATAAACTAGGAGAGATTGCTGAAAAGAATAAAGACATCCTTGACAAAGCAGCTAAAACTACTGCAGCAGCAGCAGCCGCAGGAGCCACTACTCAAACAGCAAGCGCAGCAACTGGGTTAAGCGCGTTTGTCAGCGAAACTGTTCAAAAAGTTGGCACGATTGGAGTGGCTGGCACAATGTCAATTGGTAGTGGTGCTTATTTTCAAGCAAAAACTAGTAAAGAAAAAGGAACTGAAATTGCTGTTGTTGCCGAGCAAGAGCATCAAATATTTTCTAGTTTAAACGACTTTACTGAATCAACCATTGGATTTCAACCGTTCGCTTCTGTAACAGACACTATTGTTGAATACGCTGAAGAAGGATATGGTGACGTTATAGGAACTTCTGAAGAAGGATACGAAGGTGATGGTGGTGAAGGTGATGGTGGTGAAGGTGATGGTGAAGGTGGCGATGGTGAAGGTGAAGGTGGCGATGGTGAAGGTGAAGGTGGCGATGGTGAAGAAAAACCAGAAGAAAATTCTGAAGAAGGCAATAACGAAGAAGCTACTAAACAAGAGGAGGAAACTGAAGAAACCGAAGAGGAAACTGAAGAAACCGAAGAGGAAACCGAAGAGGAAACTGAAGAGAAAGTAGACGAAGAGGAAACTGAAGAGAAAGTAGACGAAGAGGAAACTGAAGAAACCGAAGAGGAGAAGGCTGAAGAGGAAGAGGAATCTGAAGAGGAGCAAGAGGAGGAGGAATCTGAAGAGGAGCAAGAGGAGGAGGAATCTGAAGAGGAAGAGGAAGAGCAAGAGGAGGAGGAATCTGAAGAAAAAGGGGAGCCTGAAGAACAGTCTGAAGAGGGCGAAGAGAAAAAAACAGATATTGAGAATTCAGAAGAGACATTTGAACTAGAAGAAGATGATCAAGTCACTCAAGTCCCTGATGTGATTAAACTCCCTAACATGATAAGAAAATAGTTACTATGGAAGACTTATTTGATAAAATACTTGCTCCATATATGGGGTCAATGCCCGAGTTTATTATTTCAATACTGGGTTTACTAGGAACGCTTTCCTACATTGTTCCGGCTGAAAGTAAACTTGGCAGAATACTTGGTAAACTCACAGGAAATCTAACTAAACTTAAAAACTTTATACTGAAAAAGAAGAAATGAAGCGCACACTCATAACTTTACTTTCAATTATTTCCGTAGCTAAATCTGCTGTTATAATCTCTACAGGAGGTGTAATACGTAAAATAGACCCAACAGGGAACCCTACTATTAACCCTGTAATTAATCCTGTAAGACCTACCTCGATTAGTAGTGAGAAAGTCGTAGAGACATCTGAAAGCGAAGATAAAAAAGAAGATTCAATTATTACTTGGGATGCAGAAGAAGAGGATATTTATGATATTTATGATGCTCCAAATTG
>Ga0181389_1000292_pt1 | contig 20679 bp, 29 predicted proteins | sample 12SPOviralmetaG_FD_130121 | JGI IMG/M metagenome (GOLD analysis project Ga0181389, IMG submission 130121) | Marine viral communities from the oligotrophic San Pedro Time Series (SPOT) site, San Pedro Channel, CA, USA - 12 SPOT_SRF_2010-06-29 | ecosystem: Environmental > Aquatic > Marine > Strait...
ATTTGATTATTTAATTAGTTCTAAAAAGTTACCTTCTACACTATAGCCTCGAAGTTGACCATCTTTAATCATATTCCAAGTAGCATCGTCATTGATTCTCATAGACATCATCCATGTTCCTACAGGTACGTTAAATCCATATAGATTAGATTTATCTAACTCACTGTCTTCTACTAACCATGATTCTAATACTGTATTAACTTTAGTATTGTCCCCATCATGATTAACATTTGTAGAATTAGTATGATCATCAGCAAAATACTTTTCCGATATTTCTTTAACAGTTTCTTCACTAAAATATACATAGTATTCTTCATTATCGTCTCCGAGTCTTCTGATTAAATTATTAGGTACCATTACTGGTGCTACCACTATTTGTTGATCTCCTTCTACTACTTGAAATTTGTATTCTTTCTGGAATTTGCCTTTATTTTTATATAAATAACCTCGTAAAGATTTTTGTCTAGATTCTTTGCTATCATAACCATTGAGTGTGCGATTATTCATTGGTCGATCAACTCTACCTCTTCTGATTAGTAGAATTCTACCATCTTCTGTCTTTGTCATCGCATATCTCATCCATACGTGCTTGCACCTAGGACCTCCAAGATATTTAAAAATATCATATGTAGAACTACCACCTAAACCAAATCCTGGGTTAACTGTTTGAATTGCCATTCTTTCAATATCTTTTTCTGTAAAGTACTTTGTTCTACTCAATTGAACCATAGCTCTACAAAATTTACGAGAGTTACTAGAGATAGTACCTTCATATTTAAAAACCTCTGTCGTCTCTTCTGTCAGATCCTTTTTTGATTTTAATATATCTAAACCTCCTACTAAATCGAGTACGTTAGAGATAGTTGTTTCACCTTCAAATGCGTGTTCATTGATGTATGTGGTCATAGCAGGATCATGTTCAGTACCAAACTCTTCTGCTGCAATAACTATTTGATCTTCTAATTCTTCTCTAATAGATTTTAGTTTTTTAGAAGCCCATTCAATTCCAGCATCTCCACCCCAAGCATCCCATGCAATACCTCCACATCCTTCTGTATATGGAACATCTTTGTGTTGTTGTTGTCTTTTAAATGATGCCATTCTTGCGATAGTTTCTTCTGAGATAGGTTCACCTTTTGCTAACTGATTTGCTCTTGCTTTACCACTAGCTTCTAAACAATCACCCCAACCATTCTCTCTTGCCCAATTCAAAGCTCTCTGAGCATTCTTCTTCGCAGCTTCTGGATAGTCAGTATATGATTCGAATTCTTCTCTTGTGTTCTCCTCGTCTTCTCCAAACGCTAACCATGTGTATCCTATAGCAGGTGTTTCTACCAAACTAATAGTATCTACTGACAATTGATCATCATCTCCTAAAAAATCAGGACTGCTAATTAATAATTCTATTATTTTCTTCATAATCTATATATTAGAGTGACGCGAGCTCGTCTATTTTTCTATCTGCTTCTTGTTGGTTAGTCATATCACTTGCAACTACAAATGCTTTAATAACTGGTTGACCATCATTAGGTCCAACAGTATTGTCTAATTCAGTTTGTTGTGCTGCTGCATCTAGCGCTGCGTTAGGATCAAATGCAGGAACTTGTGGCACTGTTATTGAACCACCTCCACCTCCACCGCTACCACCAGCGTTTCCTGGTAGTTTTGTAGAAAGTATCTTTTTAACTGATAATAAACCTCCAGCTACTGCAACTCCTGCTGCAATAGGTGCTAAAGTAGGACCAACAACTGGTATACCTACAACTGATTTATATGCAGCATTTGCTGACTGATATGTGTCGATGGTCGTTTGAGCGATCGAAAAAGCTTTTGCAGCTGCACTTCCTTCACCAGCAATTTGTGATAGTGTACCAAATACAGAAGATGCTGTAGCTAATGTAGCGTCTTTTGCTTGTTGATCAAGCATCTTTTTAAACTCTACTTCTTCTTTATCAACTTGTTTCTTTTTATCTGAAAATGACTTCTTTAGTGCAAGCTTTTCAGCTTCACTTGCTTTCAAGTTTTCTAGTTCTTCGAGAGCTTTCATTTGTTGTAAATCCAACTCGTTGCGCATTTGGTTAAACGCATCCTCTTCTATAGTAGCTTGATTTTCTTGAAGTAGATCTCTAATAGTTTTCTTTCTATCTAATTCTTCTAATTCTAATTCTCTTGTTATCTTTTGTGCATCTTGCTTTTTGAGTTCTAATGCAGTCTCTGCTTCAATTCTACCAGCAGTAGCTTCTGCTAATTGAGTCTCTAACTCTTCTCTCTTTTCGTAATTACCTTCTTGTGCAATTCTTTGTTGTAATAAAGATTCTTCTAATCTTGTTTGTGTTGCGATGTTCTCTGCAAGCTTCACCTGTGCTTCTCCTACTCTTTCTAATGCAGCTTTACGTTCATCATAGGTTAATGTAGTATCTTCTGCTATTTTCTGCTGGGTCTCTAATTCTTTATTTAGATTTGCATTCTCAACTACTAGGGCTTGTTGTTGATCTCTGATCGCTCTCGTAGTATTTACTAATTTAGTAGCTGCTACTGTTGCTTCTTCAACTGCTGTTTTAATTTCATTAAATACCTTTTTACCAGTTTCAGCGATCTTCTCTACAGAGTTATCAACACCAGTAAACACATCGACCATTTCAGTACCTGCTGATTTAACATCATCTAATGCTGCTTGAAATTCACCCATAAATAGGTTTTTAAATGCAGAACCTACAAAGCCAATAACTTCCATTAAAGAATTGAATCTCTCTATTACGTTATCGACTATGGCTTGTCCAAGATCTTTGACAGCTTGTACTGGATCTGAAAAGACTGCCATTAGTGATTCACCTAAACCTGCTGCAAGATCTACTAATTTACCCCATAGAATACCTAGTGTTTCTGTAGCAATTGCTAGTTTCTTTGAACCTTCTTCACTACTTTGGAAATAGGCAACTAAACTACCTAATGCAACTACAAGTGCACCTATACCTGTTGAGATAATAGCACCTTTTAAAGTTTTCATTCCAGCAACAACACCCTTTAGAGGACCTGTTATACCTGCGAATTTACCCTTTAACATACCAAGCGCAGAACCTTCGTCACTCGCTTCTTTAGTTGCTTTTTTAGTTTTACCTAAAGCCGCGTTTAAATCATCTACTGAATTTACTGTTTGGGAGATTCCATCAACCTCAAACGTAATCTTTACTGTTTTTTCTGCCATCTATCTACAAATATATTCTAGTACCATTTTGAATTACCTTGAGTGGCTCTCCATACACAAAACCTCGTTTCCTACGTTCTATTTGTTTGGTTGTTGGTTTTTTAATAAACTTTTTAGTGAGATGACCTTCTCTACCTTCTCTAGGTTTATATGACCATGCGAAAAAGACTTTAATTCTATACGTATCAAAGTGGTTTGAAACCTCGCGATCACTCCAATTAATATCAAATGGTCCTAGGTCTTGTACTGCCCATAGTAGTTCCATTAATCTCTGATCATCTATCTCTCCAGTTATTGTGCAATCAATATCTTGTGTATCTATACCACTAACTATGCCAGCAACTAGAGTTAGATCTAAACCAGTCCAATCTAAATCGTATACTGGTTCCATATATGCATTGAATTCTTCGTCGTTTAGTCTCATATTATATAGGTCTGTTATAATTTAGAAGTTTAATTAATTGTACTTTAACTTTACCAGGTTTACCAACTGATGCATCTGTTATTTTTTCTGGTTGATAATAGTGTCCATTTAGGAATATTACATCATCGAAACTAAAATTACGTAGATCTTGATCATCTAATATAAATGTACCAGTGACTCTCCTCGCGTTTCTATTATATAGCGATGAAATATATGAAGTCCAGTATTCGTTATACAGAGACACTCCTAAATTAGTTGGGAAGCCTGACACTAATGAACCCCAATATGCAACATCATTAAACCATAATAATATTTTACCAGAGTTAACCAAAGGCCATCTTTCATATGGACTAACTAATGGATAAAGTCCTATAGAACTCGTACTACCTTCTAATTGCCAATCATCACTTGCAGTTTGTAATCCATTATAGTAAAGTAATCTGGTTTTAGGTTTGATTGGTAGACCAATAGTTAAAGGATCACCATTCGCATCATCAATAGTATCGTATACTTTTAGTTTAGGTAGAATAAATGAACCATTAAATCCACCACCGTCTATCTGTGAAATAGCTGTTGGAGCCCATTGAGTTTTAATCTTTCTCTCACCAACTAACAACTCATTACCACTATCAAACTCCAAGTGTCCATATGTGTACTTGTATGCATCTCTGTGATATTTGTTAATATAGTCTTCATCAGCTTCGTGATCAAACATTATAATATCTGTTTGTGTATCAAATAGAGGTTCAATAATTAGATCTGAGCTCAAATCAACTTTTTGAGACCAATCATATATTTCACCACTTGCAATGTAATCACCCCATGATTCTATAATAAATACTGTTGGATCATCACGTCTTGGTGCCATTACTAATCTAAACGTAGTTAGAAGATCTTTAATAAAATCTATTTGTTTATAATCACAATCAAATTGAGCAGACACATTAACTTCACCTGGTGATGAGAGAGTTTTAAACTCATTATCTTGACATCTACCTCCGCTTGGTCCTTGCTCAGACACGACTGCTCTCAGTTTATCACCAACATTATAGTTTTTACCACCATTACCAACAGAGATATATCCATTATTACTACCAGTACCTGAAGTATCTAATACCCATATAGTAGTACCTGCATATTTTACTTGTAATTCAATATCACCAAAACCTTGACCTATTGAATCAACATCACCTGTAAAATCTGTAGAAGCCTGAAATTCATATGTACCTGTGACAGGCACTGTGTATACTCCAGTAGATAAATTAAAGTTATTACCAGGATCAAATTCTGTATCAAACTCTAGGACACCTGGTCCTCCGTCTGTGTTAAAAAGATTTGCTCTAAATGTATTACTACTTTGGCTCGTATCAAGTTCTAACTGAGATGTATTACCAAATCCACTAACATATATCTTTTTAAAATCATTTTCATCAAAGAAACCACCTGGTTCAATAGAGTAACTTGTTTGTGCAAATATAGCATCAACTAGAGTCTTTGCTCTAACCATAGGTTTAAACCTTGCCAATGGTAGATCATTATTAGTAAAGTTATGTGGACCTGCGAGTGAGATCTGTGGATCTGCATTTGTAGGTGGGTTAACATCTCCATGATCTATGAGTGGATATAGTACTTGACCATCTTTTAATCCCTCTGTAAATGTAGGTATAATAGTAAAACCATTCCATGCTTTGTTAGATGGATATGCTCTCCAACTATCTCTAACATTATCAACATTTAAAATATGATTTAAATCAGATAGATCAAGGTCACATAGAGAGGCATCACCTATTGCAGATGCGAAGTCTCTGGTTTCACCTAAAAAGATGATCTCATAGTCATTTCTAAATTTAGTAACATTATTATAGATCTTCTGTAGTCTAACATGTCCTTGTCTAAAAATAACACCATTAACATAGAGCTCTGCTGGTTTTTTAACAGTTACATCAAAATCAGTGTCTTCGATTAGGAAGGCAAATTTAAAAAAGAGATTATTCTTGCTAGTCGCAGGAACTCTAAATGATCTACTAAATACTGACTTTGCTTCAGCACTTGTAATGTCCTCTATACTAAAGTTTAGTTTAATAGCGGACTCTTCATACAGATCAATATAGTATGCATCTGATTTTGTGGTGTCTGAGTATACTTTTAGTTGTATCATATTATCCTTGTTGGCTTTGTATGTTATTAGATAGTCTAAACTTTATTTCGTATTGGAAAAGTTTATCCTTTCTGTATGTCTTTTGTGTATATGATTTGTTAGTTATAATAACAGCTTCGAAAGATGCAGCTCCATAACCAGGCAAATCATTCAGTAAATTCGTTGGTATCTCTGCTCTAACATCTGGTGATGTAAACAGTGACTCGAGTGTTTTTGCGTCTACGTCTGAAATATATCCAGTAGTTGCAGTAAACTCTACTACATTAACAGAACTATAAACAGTTTCACCTCTATACTCAGGATCCGATTCCCATAGTGCTGCACTAGGGTTATATGATGGAGTATGATATGTGTTTTTATTAGTTGTAATCTTTTTAGTATTCTTTGCTCTAAATACATATTGATCTCTAAAGCCAAATCTGTTTAACCAACTAACTTGCATTGGTTCGTAATCTAAACAGTCTGGTTCTGTTTTAATGTATAACTGTGGTTCACCTAATGGATATACATTAGCACCTTCTATAGTCTGACTACATTGATTAGGTGTTAGTGTATCAACTTGCGCAACTACAGGATATATCCAATAGTGTGTCCAATCATCATCATTAATCTCAAATTCAGCTGCTGAACCATCTGTTCTAGTCAAGTAGACATGCTCTAAATTCTTTGGACCTGATCCTATTGTTGTAAAGAAGTATGGATATGTGAGTCCTACACCTTCTCTCCAAGTTGTGTTAGGACCTGCACCATTCGCTACGAAATTAGGAATAATTGGGTTTGCGAGTTCGCTAGTACCATTATACATTACTATATAGAATCCATCTATACCTTTGACCCATGATTCAGGAGCAGGGTTACCTAGTCTCACTGAATTAATCCATGATTTAGTTGCGTAGTCCTCTAAACCAACATAGTGTCTACCTATCATAACATTATCTACAATAGCTGTTGGATATGCATAACCACAATCTTGTATTCTCAAGCGATCTTGGTTATCACTCAGTGGTCTAGATATATCGTTAACATATGTGCAATTGTATATACCTTCAGTATCTCCTATAACTTCTGGTGTAAAGAAGTTTTCTGGCAAACCTTGATCATTTTTATCAAACTGTCTGTTCCACCATGGTTTAACACCACTAAATACTTGATATGGACCACTACTGAGGTTCCAACTTTCTGGTGATGTTGATGTAGAGTTAGTTACACCAGCTCTAACATAGTATGAAGTAGATTCATTTGTTGCATCTGATAGTATCTTTGGTTGATTAGATCCGAATGGTTGTGTTGAACCTGACACTGTCGTAGGCACATAACCTCCAAGTCTATCTGCATCATCTTTACCAACCGAGACATAACTTTGTAATACTGTTTGTATATCGAAGATCGCTGCGTTGTTGGCGTTCTTTGATTGGTGTAGAGTTGCTAGAAGTACTGAGTTACCTACCGCTGGAGCTTGATCCCATACTTCTAATACAAAGAATGTATTTGTCATCTCTGGATAGTTGATTGTAAATATCGTTGGTCCGTATGCTGCGTCTATACCAGCTGGCGTTTGTGCTAATGTGAATGCCATATTATATGTCTTCTGTTATTATTTCTGATATGAGATCAGAGAGGTTTAAAATTGTGTTCGCAGCTTGTGGTGCTGGTGCTATGCTACCTTGCTTCGCAGTTGAAAATTTAAATATATCATTAGGTCCTTTATTATCAAAAGCAGTAGCATTAGAGACTACACCTAATGGGATAGCTTGACCACTAACTCCGAATATCTGATAGTATCCATAGTAATTCATACCAATATCAATTTGTGTGCCATTGACTGACGCACGTATACTACCACGTAAACCTTTTGAATTAGGTCTATTTAGATTCTTGCCTGCATTCTCTAATCCACTGATCAACTGAGATGGTAGATCTGCTGCCACCTGATTTAGTGTGGTAGTAGTTACATTCTCTAACTCAGTAGTGAATTCATCAAGCTCTGCTAATATGTCATCTATATTAGTGTCTATCATGGTGTTACTGTTTTGTATTCTCTTTTAATAGTACCTGTAATGTCTAATGCATTAGTAATAGCTGATGTGTCTCTTGAATCACCTAAATAAACTCTGAGCTCTCTGACAGTACCACTACACTCAAATTGAATCTCTTGTGTCCAGTTAACTGTCTCAGTAGAACCTGATGTTTCGAGTAGAGTTAGACCTAATGATTTGATCTGTGTCGATGTGTTAGTTACAGTATCATAGTCTACTATGTTTATAGCACGCCAATTCCAATCATCAGTATCGACTAGTGCTTCTATGTCCAAGTTAATGGTGTACTTCCATTGATTTACATTGAGTGTATCATATGAACAAGGGTTTACACCTGTTCCTAGTAATGCAAATGTTGATGCAGTTGGTAGTGTAATGGTCTGTGTATCTAATAGAGTCCATTCTCCGATTGGTGCTACACATGCACTGATAGGATCTGGTATTGCTATTTGGAATGAGGCTGTTGCTCCTGCGACATCATCTTGGAATCTCTCTCTAAATACTTGTGTACTTGAGTTTAGTAGTGTGTCTGCGTTAGTTGTGGTGTCGTATCTGAGTACTGAGATAATATCGTTTAGATATTGTATACAGTCTGACTGAACTGTTAGGACATCTGATGGTGTTAGAGCCATTTCCATTATGATCAGACTAAATGTAAATACTTGTGATTGATTATTACGACTAACTCCCGCCGGGACCAAGAAAGCGTATGGATAGTTTGCACCATCACCATCTTCATCGAGTACTTTAATATCACTCAATTGACCATAACCAAAGTCATAGAGCATTGCGTGGTCGTTAACCGCTCCTTCTATTTTATCTACGATTGATTTGTATGTCATCTTCTTTGGTTTTGTATTTGTTGTCTTTGTTTCTGTTTCTGTCTGTTTAACTCTGCTGTCTGTTTCTCTTTACGCAAAGCCATGAAATTGAGTGCTTCCTTGATATTTAACTTGGTCACTGCGTCTATCTTTAGGACATCATCAGATGCAAGATCAACTAGTATTTTATACCAACCCTTCGCAACTTCAGTAGCTGTTTGTTTGTTAGTCTTTGCCATGTCTTCTATATCAGGATCTTCATAACTAAACAATGCACTGTACTGTCTATATATCGAATCTCTCCAAGTCATATATGTCTCTATAACATACATGGCTTCTTGTGCATCCGTAGTGGTGTGTCCGACTCTGTCAACAATTAGGTGTAATGACTTCTCTAAACCCATTGCAAAGTAGTACTCAGCATCAACCCAAACACCAAACTCTAATTCATTAAAGTCTGGTAGTGGCACTTCTACTCTCTCAGTTAGTGCGTGTGCTACCATTACTACTGCAAGGTGTTTCTGTTGCCAATCCATGTTATCTAACTGGTCTATAGGTGCACCTGTTAATGTATGGATAATTGCAGTCCATTGTGAGTACTCATTGAAATCATACTTCATTAGGCTTTGCCATTCTTCAATGGTCGGCTTTGAAGTTATCTGATAGTCTATATCCTCTATGTTAATTGTGATCATATATGAACAAATATATTAGTTTGTGGTATTGAACTACCTCATACTTCCTATAACTGCATAACCACTTGATCTCTTTTGTTTACGATTATAGTTTACAATTGAGAGTGCTATGACTGTATCGTCGTGTAGTCCCGGCGGGTGTGAGTACTTGATTGATCTAGTATTAGGGTTATAGTCATATGTAAACGTTTCTAACTCAGACCAAAGTGATGGAAACTGATCTCTCGGTGGTAGTCCAATCTCTTGATTATTAGTATCTAGGATGAGACCTTCTATTATCTCTTGTTTAGATTTATTAGTAGTTATAAATGGATATGTGTTGTAGTACTTGCGGCGAAGATCTTCAAACAGAGGGTCACCAACTCCATTCACTTCACACATAACAGTTGCTCGCCATTTAGTGGCTAGTGCAGCTATGTTGTCTATCATCTGAGTCCACTCTGATTTTTGGTCTCTATACCAATCGACTATGTTACCATCCCAATCCTGTACTATGGCTACTGTCCAGTCATTTGATTTACCGAAATCTACTCCTATAAAGTAGGGTGCTCGTTCTGTTGGTGTCTTTTGTAATCTTTCTAGGTTTGTAAAGACTTCTCCTCCTGAATCTATAAACTTGGCTAGATATTCCTGTTGGAAAACATTAGTTGGTAGCGTGCGTTTGGCATCCTCTATGTTCTCTGTGTCAATATATGGTGTGTCATATGAAGAACCAGTGTATGACTTGTAATTAGGATGGTCTGGTGAATTACCAAGTTGGAATAGATCATAGAACCAATTCTTGCCTTTAGGTGTACTACAAAATAAAATTTTACGGCCACTAGTTAGAAATATTGGGCGTATAGCTTCTGTCCATGCATCTGACTTCATGAAACCAGCTTCGTCTAGTATACCAAATTGACAAGTTAAACCTCTGACATTATCATACTTCTCTGCTGATCTGAATAGTATTTCTGAGCCATTCTTTAAAGAGATATAGTTTTCTGAGTAGTTACATGATTTGACTAAACCTGATGCTCCTATGGCTGCCATTATTTCTTTTTGTACTTTTGTCGTCTGCGCATAAATCGGGGAAATCCACAAGACTTTTACTCCTTGATTATTTATTGCCCAGTAGAGTGCGAGATTTATACCCATTAATGATTTACCAAACTGTCTACCCACACATGCTACATGATATAGCGCATCTGATTCTAGAATACTAGTAATCATTGCTCTTTGTTTAGGATGTGGTGTAAATCCTGTATATCTCATATGATTTGGTATTACAGCTCTTCAGTCTTTGATTGATTCCAATCTTGATCTCGGTTATCTGAATTAATATCTGGTCCAAAGTTAAATGAAATGTCTTTGAATAGTGATTCTCCATCATTACCTGTTACTTCTTGTCTCGCTAATTTAGGGATGATATATTCTGAAAGACGTATCATTATATCCATGGCTTTAGCTGGATCCTCTGATGCGACCTGTGAGATCCAGATAGACATTCTATCTAGATTATCTTCTGTTAGTTTTTGGTAGGCTTCTCTAATATGTTGAGTTGCTTTGTTTTTGCTACCCTTTGGTCTACCGTTTCTATTTATGTTTTCGTCTCCTCCTTTAAATGCCATCTTGATCTGGGTTTTTTTCTAGTTGTTTGTACCTTTTTAATTGTTTGTCTGCGAATTGTTGTGAATTCGCCCAAAAAGAATAAACTACTTCGGCACTAAATTTAAAAGTTAGTTGTCCTTTCTTGTTTCTGTAAACTAAATAATATTTCATTATACTATATTTAATATTTTTAAATAATATTGGTAGACTTCTTTCTTGGTATTTCTCCAACATCTTCCACAACTACTAGGTTTTTTGTTACCACCAGTTATTTTATTGTAAAGTCTAAATACTTCGTTTCTAAATGGTTCGTCTACTGCTACACCATTTCTAATTAGAGTTAGATTTGTTTCAATCCACTCAAACTCTGTTTCTGTTAGTTTTAATTGTTCCATAACGTTCTATCTATTAATTCTGCTGCGACAGCGGAAAAGGCTGCGTATGCGACTCCTATATAACCATATATAATTAACTGAGGTCCTATCGTTAACCAAAACGTAAAACATAGTGTGCAACTAAATGGTTTGTCTGGTAGACCTAGTCGTTTAACTATCCACTGATATGCAGGAAATTCCTGTATCATTGCGGCCATACTTGCTATTCCTAATAATTTAATCAATAATTCCATTGTCTTTTAGTTTTTGTATTATGTGTTCTCTTGCTTCATCTATAGCTTCTGATATACTGGTTCTTGGTATTCTAGTTTGTCTACTCAATTCTGAATAATTAGGTTGTTTAACCCACATTTTAAATAAAGTAGAAATATACCAAAGATGTAGACCTTCACCTTCCATATCTTCTAATATACCATTGATTGCATCTATTTTTAGATCCTTTTCCCAATCATAATCAGTATCTTCAAAAGCTTCATCTTGTAATCTGACTCTCAACTTTTTTTTATCAGAGTAGTTTTGAAACTTTGATTGATCATGATCAGTATCAATATCATCTTTAGATAGGTTACTATCATTAAATAGAAATGGATCGTATGGAAAGATTTTACTATTCTGTCTATACAATTTATGATATGGTGATGTTGAACTGTGGAAGTTACGCCAAATCATACCAGACATAAACTTCATTGCTTCTCCTTTTTTAATTAGTTCATCTCTTCTTGGGTGGATCATAAACTGTTCCATTACATAATGTGCAATTTCTTCATAGTCTCTATGCTGAGTTATTTTCTCAGTCATTTTAACTATGTCTTTGTAATGGTTAGTAAAGAATCTGTCCATTTATTTTGCTTTCTTTGGTTCGTATGCACCCATATAATCGCCAGCTTCTCTTGTAATTTTAAATGTAGAATATCCAAATGTATTTCCTAAATGAACATTAGGGTTGCTTTCTGTTCCTATTAAATTATTGTTTAAACATCCAAGTAAATACATCCATACAAATTTAAACCTAGATTTTTTTATATTATATTTAGTTCTGAATGGTTTTTTCATTTGATAATTATAATGAGTACTTCTACTAGGACTATGTAAATGTTGCTTTTTAAATTCAAAACATAAAACATCTGAAAAAGGTTGTCCAATCAACATATTTTTTTCGAGCTCATCATATGATCTCAACCAAGCTGGCAATCCATTTGATCTTTTATTACATATTCTGGTTGCATCTGTTATTTCCATAGTGTATCTAACGTCATAACCATTCATAGATGCTAGTCTATCTGCAAACGCAATGAATAATAATACTCCTTCGTCTTTTATATCTTTTGCCCATAATGGAATATCTATAGTCATTTTTTTTAATTTAAAGGTTTATGTATATATTTAAAATACTGGAGACGTACCTGATGATTCTGGTGCACGTTTAGATGGTTCTTTATATTTATATGTAATAGAATAATTGGTTTTACTACCAGCGTCCTTGTATATCTCTATATGACCTTTTTTATGTAACTGTTCTAAATTATATTTAATATCCTTTTCATGTGTATGTAATATCTGTGATATTTGTCCAGTTAAAGCTTCACATGGTTTAGTACCATTAGATGTAAATTTCTTTATTAAAGGAAGCAATATCTTTTGAAGACCATTAATTGATCTATCTGTCCATATAGAATTTGGTATATTAAAGTCTAGGTTGTCGTAATTTTTATTGTGTATCTTCATAATATTTTGTTTTTATTTTTTAGTATGCGTAAACTATTCTTTTAACTGTAGTTGCTGATCTATTGGTAGCTTCAGCAATTTGCTTTAAACTATATCCATCTAGACGTAGTTTTAAAATAGTTTGTTTTTCTTTACTTGTTAATCTGGTTCTACCTTTTGGTAATTCATTGATTTTCATAATTAATTGTTTTATTTAGTTAATATAGTTATTATATAGGAAATGTTCCCTTTGTTTCATATAGACCTTTAAATATCAATACTATTCAAGAAATGTTCTAGTTCTCGTTTAGTTATGGTTTTGTTGGGTTTGGATGGAGGTGATCTAAAATCACCGTCATCCTCAGATATAATAGATTTATTATTATCTATTATATGTATAGTATCTATATGTTGGTCTTGGAGACCAGTATTCTTGTCCTGGAGACCAGTAGTCTTGTCCTCAAGACCAGTACTCTTGTCCTGGAGACCACTAGTCTTGTCCTGGAGACCAGTTTTCTTTATTCTTCTAGGTATAGATAGTGGTTGTTTATTTTCTAATCTACGCATCAAAGAACCAAAATCTAAATCGTAGTTTGTGGTGTCTTTAATTTGTATCAGGATATGTTCATACGTTAATGAGTCAAAGATGTCTCTAACTGCACTGTAACTACATCCAGACAACTCTTGATATTTCTCTCTAGTCCAAATAACTTTATCATTCATTGCATAGTCAGAACCAACCATGATATTTAGAATAATTTTTTTAGATGTGTGTCCTTTTAATGCTGGACTTTTAGTAATAAAATCGAATGAGTAGTGGAATTTGCCTTTGTTATTATCCAGATATTTCTGTAATGTTTTACTTTTCATAATATTTTGTTTTAATGGTCTTTATGTTCTTTATATAGTTTATATATCCCTTTGTTTCATAAAAAAAGTCATGTATAAAAAAAGAGACCTAGAAGAATCTAGATCTCTTTAACAAAATATATAAAACACCTGGAATTATGATAACCAGGAAATAATAACAAACAACTAAAAAGTAAAAAAGAAGGTGTGGCGCACCGTACGTAAAAAAGAAATAGTTTGTTTGTTACTAATTATATATCTTTTTTTATTTTTGTTTCAATTTATTATGAAATAACTAAAGCTCCTGCATTTGACACAGTTAATGTGTATGCTGTTCCGTCTGGAGATAGCATTGTAATACCATTACCACCAGTTCCACCATCAGGTGCAACTACATACAATGCTCTAACGTGTGTTGTATCTGCATTTATACTTGTAACTTGTCTTCCCATTGCAACTGCACCTGCTTGACCAGCTGATGTTTGTTGACCGAAAGCAACTGAACCATCTCCTGATGCTACTTAAGTTCTACCAAAACTAATAGCATATGAGTTAGTAGCTTCTGCATATTGTCCAAAGGCAGCAGCATGTGTACTTGATGCAACTGCATCCTGCCCATATGCCATTGCTCCTGTGCCTCCTGATGCACTTGCACCGTTACCAATTGCGATTGAATTACTTGAAGTTGCACTTCCTGTAGCTCCTGTTACAGCACTCTGTACTGAATTAGAACCAGAACCAGCAGTCATACCAGCGGCTCCTCCACCACCTACTGCGGTAGAATCAATTTGTAAATCACCAGTTGCAGTAATGTTTAAACGTCTGTCTGTACCACCTGCATCTGACATAATAATACCACCAGCTGTTGGTGTTGAGTCTGTTTGTAGTTCTACAGCTTTCATTGAAACTGTACTTGCAATATTACCAGTTACATCTTTACCTAAAGCGATAGCGTCTGTAGCTGTTGCTTGTGCTAATTTTCCAATTGCTATTGCACCTGCTGCCAAAGCGTCAGCTTCTTTACCAACTGCTATAGCATCTGTTTGAGTTGCAGATGAACCATATCCACCTACTACTGTAGCTCCTTCAGCACTAGCTGTACTAAATGCTCCGAATACTGCACTTGAAAATGCTGATGCTGTTGAACTAGCACCTACTACTACAGCTCTACTACCTGATGCATTAGAACTATCACCAATTGCAGTTGATCTTGATCCTGTTGCTTGTGCTCCATTACCTATAGCTACATCTTTTTCATTTGTAGCATCAGTATTAAAACCAATTGCAACGTTACTTCTAGCAAAAGCGTCATCTCCACCTGCATTAGCTGTATTACCAATTGCAATGTTATTACCACTTGTTGCAGTTGCACCATCACCTAAAGCAATAGTATCTGCTGCTGAAGCGTTTGCTGCTACAGTAGTTAAAGTAGAAGCTGATTGCATAGAATCAGTTCCAGTACCACTAACTAAACCACCTGATGCAATACCTGTTACGGTTGCTGAAGTAAAGTCTGCATTACCTGTAAATTTAATTGTTGTTGTTGATGCTTCTAGCGGTAGTTGGTTTCCTACACCGTCAGTGATCACTCTGTTTGTTCCGTTGATTGCTGCATTATCGAGAGTCTTTAAAAGTCCTTCGTATGATGCATTAATCGCTTGTCCTGTTAATGTACTCATTAGTTATTATTGTTTTTTAATTTTTATTATAATTTAGGTTAAAGACCATGTTCTCGTTTCTGATTCCCATAGTACGTTGTTAATATTCCATATAAATGCTGGTAATGGTGCTTCCTCATTTGCAAGTGCCATCCACCAACTTCCATTAATAGGTAGTGTAATATTATATGATTCTGCTAATGCTTGAACCCATGACCCGTTACTAGCTTCAGTTACTCCACGAAATTCACATAACGCTTGCAACCAAGAACCATTCACAGCTGATGTTATACCTAAATATTCACAGTATGCTTGGATCCATGATCCATTTGTTGGAACTATTACTACTCCTTCTGATTGAACAAATACGTATTCTTGTACTGCACTTGTCATATTACTAGTTATTGCCATATAAATTCAAATATAATTTATTTATTGTTGTTTTAATTTAGTCGCAATATCTAGTGCTCCCTGTGTCCCTATGTAAACTATGCTGATAGTTACCCAATCACTACTAGTTAAACTACCAAAGGTAGCAAGTCCAGTTGCGATTAAAAATACCATTAGTTTTCTACTCAACCATTTATTTAAAAAAGTATCAATTTTTGATCTCATTCGTTTTAGTTTGTTTTATAAAAGAATACAATTTAGTAATGTTTTCTTTTCTTGGTTTAGTTGATTGGAATCCCTCCAATACAGTCGCAATCGGAGTTACAGTTACATGCTTCTTCATATCGTCTATTATAATATTTTGGAACTACTAATCCTGCAAAATATGCAGTTTGATAATCAGGATGCATACCATCTGTTCCAGGTTGTGTGTATTGTGGGAATGTACCACTTGGAAGATCACGTAAATGATCACGTAAACGTTCATCATAAAACTGTGCAGTTTCCATTGTGCTATTTCTCAAATACTCTAATTCTTGTAAACTTGTTGGTGCAGTCTCTTCTGAAGTTCCACTAACAATACCTTTTTCTACTAATTTATACTTTAGTCCAGGTAGCATCATATACACACTGTAGTGCGCTAACATTGGACTGATATAATCGTTTAGTAAACTCTTTTCGTCAGCAGACAAGTCACCTGCGATGACACCTGCTTTTAATCTATCAAAGAATTTAGTTCCCAATCTGGGCTGGAGATATAGATCTTGACTTTGAATAATGAATGGAGTAATTTCTTCCATTCTAACATTATTATCTAGATTAGTATATTGTTTAACTCTCTGTTCGCTAATTAGTAATGCAGTTTGACTCATTATTATTCTTCTATTTTTTCTTTAATTTCAATCTTTTCTGCTACAGTTGGTAGTATCTCGTTAGGTACTACATGTAAATTAACTGTTAAACCATAAAACTTCAAAGCGAATTCAAGCGATGAGGTTAACATTTCTTGTTTTGGTTTAATAGTTGTTGCTAAAAAGTGTTGGTATGCAACCACGATCTCCTCTGCATTATTAGAAAAGCCTGACGCTTCAGAAATTCCTAAAAGTTTCGCTGAAGTTATTCTATGTGCTGTCATTATACGACTTGTAATTCTTTGTTCAAGTATTGTATAATAATCGGAAGAAGAATTCTCAAGTGGTGTAATTTCCATTTCTTCACCAGGTCTACTAAATGACATAAATGCTTTTCCACTGTTTTCCTCACCACTAAATGCGGCGTTAATCTCAGCGTAAATTTTCTGTCTTTCGTCATTTGTGGGTATACCAGATCTGAACTGGATGAACATGGAAGGATTTAAACCATTTTTCAGGTTCTGATTGTGGAAGCGACTGATTCTGGCATCTAATTCACAGTCAGTTAATGCACCCATATATGTTGGAAGAGGATAAAAATCTTGTCCAGGTTGATAGTCATAAACATAGTATATCTGTGACGCATCATCTCCTTTATTATCAGTTGGACTAAACTTTTTATATTCTCTTGGTTTATACTTTCTAACATTAGTCCAATCTTCACCATAATAATAGTGAGTTACATCTCCTTCTTCATTCTTTTGACCTGATCTAACGTTTGCAAAAGGAATATGATAAATTTCTGATATACGTGTACCTTCTTTATTCCAAATTAGGTTTAAACTATAACCTCCAAAAAGAACATAATCTAAAGCTACCTTTTTAAATACAGTATCTAGTGTTTCTCCATCTAGATTTACGTATTCGCTTCCTACTTTTAGGAAACCTTGTCCTACAATTGCATCTGTTACTGCGTGACATGCTGTTTGGTGCATTGCAGAAGTGTTGTAAACCTCAATTAGGTTTTGTGGAAATAGATTATGTAATCCATATTTCATCCAATCTTTTCCTTTTTGTGCTTTAATATTAGGTAGTTCAATTGCTTGGAATTGACCACCTTTTACACTATATAGTGATTCTGGAACTCTACTCATAATTAATATTCTGGTTTATAATATACGATCGCTTCACGATCTTCGTTGTTTGATATGTACGGAGTAGTACCTGTATTACCTCCTGTTTTAGTTATTAATTTAACTACTTGTTTGTAACTCAATCCTAATACAGGATTTGATAGTTCAGCCTCATATATTCCATTAATATGTTGTACTGCTGGTGCTGACGGTGGAATAATAGCAAAATTAGATCTAGAATATCTAGAATTTCCAGATATTGCTAAACTAACTACATTTAAATCTACTTCCATATTACTATGTTGAGATTTAAATACTAAATTCCACTCTCCAAATGCTGAAGATAAATTTGGAATATTCCAAAATAGAAAATTGTCTACATCTTGTCCGAATAGTTCTACTGTCATTTACGTGTGGTCTGTTTAATACAAATATAAAAACTCTGTACTTTGTATATATCAACGAAAAAAGGGCAGCATTTCTGCTACCCTTTCATTTTGATTAGTGTTATAAAGCTAATTATGGCACTAAAGTAGCATCTAAAACGTATGCTGGTTCTGTTTCTTGAGAAGAAAGAGTAATTTCATACCCATTTCTACTTGCGAAATCACTACCAGTTACGGCGTTAGCTGCACTAGTGTATGCACCTTTTTCTAAACCAAATACCCATGATGTTCCATTCGCATCTGTGAATGCTACGATCATTTTTTGGTTTTGTGCTGCTAATAGAAATTCGTTTCTTTTAGCTGCATCCATTTTGTTGAAAAATAAAGCTAGATTTTTATCGAAGAATAAAGTTCCGTTCTCTACTGAGATTGTTGCGTTTTCGCTATATGAACTAGTTTGTCTAGGAAGATCCCATTCGAACCAATCTGCTGAAGTTACAGCAGATCCACCAATGGTGATTCCATCAACTACTCCTGCTGTTTCTGTGAATGAATCAGCTGGTCCATTTAATACTAACGCTTTAACAACCGAACCTGCTCCATCTATACAATCTAGGGCAATATTACTGTTTATGTTACATGACATATTATCTGTGTTGTTTTTTTATAATGAGAGAGGCATTACACCTCTCTCATAGGTTAGTTTATTATAATGTTCCGTTTTTAGCACATTGGTCTACAGAGTAAACTGAAAGTCCTCTACGGTAGTATGCTCTCATTGCAACTTTATCATTAACGTTATCATATATCATATTGATCGTTTCTGCGTCTGACATTAATCCTGTCGCGAAGATAGCGTATTTAGATGGGAATGCAACGAATGCGTTAGATCCAATGAATCCTGAAGACTGAACTAACAATGCGTTAGTACCTGGAAGATATACATCTCCAGCTCCATTTTCGAAGTCATAGTGAAACTGATTCGATGCTACAAAAGCGCGAATTGCCATTCTGTAGTATGAAGGTGATAAAAAGATCACTACATCATCCATTAATCTCACTCTTTCGTCTAATGCATCATATAAATCGTTTAAATCATCTACGATAGTTGCTGCTGTAGAAGCTACTGTTTGACCTGAGTCACCTGCTCCTGCTGCTACTGTAATAGCTGCGATTAATGTTGTACCGATAAAGTTAGAGATGTTTTCCTGAACTGATTTAGAAACATATTCCACTATCGTTTCCTCAAATGGGACTTCTTCTCCACCTACTGCTCCTGGCTTCATTCTTTCTGACATCCAGTATTCTCTCAAATCTGTTGGACATAAAGATTGTGCAATTGCTTTGTCTTCTACCGAAATATCGATTTGATCGAAAGTTAGGTTTCCAGCGTCAGCCATGTTACAGTCTCTGTCTTGTTCTGTAATAGTTCCGCTAAATACGTTGATAGTACTTGTTGCTGCAGGAACTCCTGTTCTAATAGCTACGTGTTGTAGCTCTTTTGTGTTTAAAATTGACTCACTCAATAAATCTGTGTTCTCTTGAGTATATGCTGTCAATGCTGCTAAATTAAATGACATATTATTATTTGTTTTATTTGGTTAATGATTTACGTCTCAAAGATGATAAATGATCAATACGAGCATCTGCTACTTCTTTAGCAGCTTTAGCTTGTTTCATAAATGATTTTTTGACTGGTTGAGCTGCAGGAAGATCTGCTACTGCTGCGAATCTCTCAGTTAGTTGAGATAATTCCTCTTTTACTTCAATTACTTCTTTAGAGTAACCTTTAATCATGTCTGCAATAGCCTCTAATAAAGAGTCTGCATCCATTTCTTCTTTCTTTGGTTCTGCATCTTCTAGTTCCTCTACAACAACTTCTTCTTCGACAGCGTCGACTACTACTTCGTCAATAGATTCTACTAAACCTGCTTCACCAACTGTTACAATTAGTCCAGATTCTGTTTCATGCTTTCCAATCGGAGCCAATACATCTTCTTCTCCTTCTGGAGTTTCTACGTATAATACTGCACCAACTTCGAGATCGCCATCAGAATATACTGGTGTGCCATCTACAAGAACATCTTTGGCTAATTTAACTTCTTTCTTCTCGTCCTCTGTTTGTTTAACGTCTACCTTTTTAGGGTCTTCGCCTAACATAACACGAACAGCACTAATTGCTTCTGAAATTGTCATATAGTTGAATGTTTTTAGTTAGCGATAGACTTTATGTCCATCTGTAAACATATATATCTACCTCATTAAATGCCAAAAAGTGAAAATAAACGCATAAAAGTTTTTTTATGTCAAATATTTGTGGTATATTAGTAGTATACTAATGGAGGTTATTTACCTTCTAAAGAAATTATTTTAAAAATAAACGC
>Ga0181389_1000293_pt1 | contig 20638 bp, 19 predicted proteins | sample 12SPOviralmetaG_FD_130121 | JGI IMG/M metagenome (GOLD analysis project Ga0181389, IMG submission 130121) | Marine viral communities from the oligotrophic San Pedro Time Series (SPOT) site, San Pedro Channel, CA, USA - 12 SPOT_SRF_2010-06-29 | ecosystem: Environmental > Aquatic > Marine > Strait...
TATTTGTAGCATCGAAAAGGTATACCATAGGTCTGACAGACACTTGCCAAGGCATATGCCTCCATATCAACTATATCAAAATCAGTTGAGTTGCCGTGCCAATCAATATATGAATAGAAACTATCGCCAGTACCACAACTCACACCATTAGGGTCATTCGTTACATTTAACGCATAATTACCGAAAGGTGTTTCATACTTCTCAAATCCCATAGATATAGCATCCATATCTCTTTGTATAAATTCATTTACTGAATAGACTTTACCCACTTCAACTTTATCACTTGCTTTACCTGCTGTGCCATAGTTAATTACAGGACCTAGAAATGATTGAGTCTGGATATATTCAGTAAGTTTACGAGTGGCATTGATTTTACCAACGCCAGTTAGTATGACTTGATAGTTCTGTAAAGGTAAACCTTTGACTTCTTCTGGTAATGCTGAAAAGATTATCATTCAGATACACTATCTGGACTTTGAGCAACTCTAAGTGCTTCGTAATCCTCTTCTGTTTTTTCATCATGGTAGTACATCATCAAAATTGTATAGTGAAGTGCTTTCATAAGATCATTACGATTATAACCTTTCTTCTTGCCATATCTCATAAGATATTTGATGGCATTACCTTGACAAAATTCTTTGCCAATTTCTAGGTCTTTCAAAATTTCTTGAACCTGTAATCCTGATTTATTACTATAATGTTCAGTATAGGTTTTATCAATATATCTTTTTAATTCTAAAACATATTGACCTTCTTTAAACTTCATTTCTGGCATAATATTCTCCTTCTAGTTCTATTTCATATTTTCTGTTTTCTTCTTCTTCATCAATTGAATTAATGACATCTTCATCAACATATTCACGAGCAATCTCAGCAATTTTTTCTACATCAAATTCTACATCTGGCATATTTAATGTTTCTTGAAATAAAAAATTACTTAGCGACTCTTCTGTAAAGTGATTACTTTCATAAGCATTTGCAATTTCAGCAACTGATTGTGCTATTTCAACCATTTGTTTTGTAGGTAACATTATGAATAATCCTCCACATAATCTCTTAATTCTGAAAATTTACCTGATAGATCAACGGTGTCGACCTCGATACTTTCATCATCATTTTCATCTAAATTTTCATTAAACTTTTCTATTATATCATTCATTTCAGTTTCTGCCTTATCCAGAATATCTGAAACCTTATCTTGTAGTTCTTCGTATGTCATATTTTCTCCTTATACATAATAAATTATGAGTCCGATAACACTGGAAGAAAAGGTGCATATGTTCGTGGTGACAATTGCATATTCTTTCCAGGTTATACCCACACTAAACCATAATACTGAAGCAGTCATTAGGGTAAAGGAACTCAATGGGTGAATGTCGATTGCGGCAAGGAACACTCCTACTACTACTGCAAAAGTGCCTAACCATTTTAAAGTTGTTATTGTTTTAGTTTCTTTTCTCATTTATACTTTTTTGTTGTGATCTAGTTATTTTTAAATTAGTTGTCTGTCTAATCTGATCGCCGACCCAATCAGGATCAACGCCTAGAAGTTTACAATAATATTCAAACATTTCATCTTTATTCATAATCCAGTCAAGTGCCTCGACTTTGTGTTTTAAATATTTTTTACTAGTGCCAGTATATCGAGCATCTTCGATTGCCTGTGATATAATAGCGGTTACAAAGTTTTGATTTGGTGTCATTGACATATTAAGCAACCTCCTTTAACATTGACATTGGTACTCTATAAGATTGACCAGTAGATTGTTTTTTTACAATACATCTAGTTCTATTAATTTTTTCAATAGTACCTAAAAAGGTTTCTCTTGAACCGTTGACTCTGACTTCTGCCCCAACGGTAAACATCATTCTTGCAGCAGCGCCAGCAATTGTGTTCAGTTCTTTTTGTCTTTCTTTAACAGCGTCAATGATATGATTCAGTTCTTCACTTTTTAGTTCAGATATTGTCATCATAGCAATTCGTAAGTTTGTAAGTCTATTATTTTTCATAATGTAGTTTCTCCTTATATTGAAATTTCAAATATATCTTCTTCAGATAATCCGATTGATTTACCTAGTTCAATTGCCTTTTCGGCATAGGTATTTTCGTCACCTGGATATTGTCCAGCAAGACAAGCATTGTATTTTGCAACATTGTCATTTATTTCACTCATGGTAGATTGAACATCTATTGTAGTATCAAATGTAGTATTCATTTTTTTTCTCTTTCTGTTAATGGTTAATTATTATTTGATTTTGTAGTCTGATAATTAGTTTATCTAAGTCTAAATCTAAGACATAATCGTAGGCATCTTTTTTTAGTTGTTTAGCATAATCTAATTTAGCGAAAACATCTTTACAATTCTGAAATTCTTTTGAAATTTCTGTAAAAGACTTGTATTCGAATCCGTCAACAGCAACTTTTTCTTCAGCAAGTAATTGTTGGTTTATTTTGTTGTTATATTTCATAATGATTCTTTCTTTTTTTTGTTAATATGTCTATATTATACACTAGTTTTTCGGTACTTTCAAGCACTTTCTTTCGTTTAGAATCAATGACTTGCCCGAAAGTTGAAAATGACAGAAAACTGCGAAAAATTGTATGTAATATTTGATTTATCATTTTTATATGTCTTTATTATACACTATTATGGAGTAGATTCAAGACATTTCGGGTTCAGCTGCCTGAAAGTTGCCCATTTGTACTCATTTTGTTCTAATATAAAGTCAATAAAATCAATAACTTAGAAAAGTGCGACAAAAATGCAAAATTTTAAGTCTAATTTAGTTGATTTTTCGGTATATTTTCTGCATTTATGGTGTGATATCCGTTTTTTACCGAATCAGCGGCAACTTCCAGAAATTTTACGGTATCTTCTTCGCCCAACATAGCAACATACGAATCAACAATCACTTTAAAACACATAGAAACGGTTGCCATCTCTTTACCTGGGTTTTTTGAAATGATTTCTGCCATATCCACTTGTGCTTCCATCATAATTAGTTCTTCATCACTCATACTACTATTATACACTATTTCAGGTTAATTGTAAAGCGCTCTTATAAATAGTTTATAAAGAATTTTCAAGGAATCAAAATATGTACGAGTACAAATGCAAAATAGTTAAGGTTGTTGATGGCGATACGGTTGATGTAGATATTGACTTAGGATTCGGTTGTTGGTTAAAAGATGAAAGAGTCCGTGTTATGGGTATTGACACTCCTGAATCAAGAACTAGTGATAAAGTCGAAAAGATATTCGGTCTAAAAGCAAAAGAGAGATTAAATTCTCTTTTAGGTGCTAACGCAATCTTACAAACAAAGGTAAGTAAAAATGGCGAAAATATGAAAGGCAAGTTCGGTCGTATTCTCGGTAATTTTTTAACAGAGGATGGTAGTAAAATTTGTGCTGATGTTTTAGTACAAGAAGGACACGCCGTACACTATACAGGTGGTTCAAAAGATGCTATTATTGAGCAACATATGATAAATCGACAAAGATTAGTTGACGAAGGTGTTGTACCTTGTCCTCCTGGTATGTCATCTAACAATCCAGAAAACGAAGCAGTTAAAATAGCAAGACAAGAAGAGGTTATCATAGAAAAAGTTGTTGCACCTGTTAAGAAAAAAAAGAAAAAAAGAAAAAGTAAAAAATAAAGGAAATTATTATGTTTAAGTTTATACAAGAAATCTTTTTTCCTGCAGAAGTTAAAAAACCTGTTAAGAAAAAAGTAGCAAAAAAGAAAAAGAAAAAAAAATCTAAGAAAAAATAATGAAAGGTCAATTTGTCGTTAAGGTAGGAACTTCTTTACTAGAATTTTCTGACTACAATAACATACCTGATAAATTTGACAATGTGATTAGTTTTAAACCAGAGTATCCGAGTTCTCCTCATAGTGAAGAGGATCACGCATACATAGAAACTTTTGATTCTAAATTAAAAGAGTTAATGAAAAGAGAAACTAATGCCGGCAGTAACTAGAATTGGAGATGATGATGTCGCTCATTGTAGCGGTATGACGAGAGCAGAAGGTTCTGGTAATGTTTTTGCAAATGGGATAGCAGTATCTAGGCAAAGTGATAATAATACAGGTCACTTACTACCTGGTGTTCCTTGTCCTTCTCATTCTGCACCTATCACAACTGGTTCTGTTAGTGTGTTCGTAAATGCTCTTGGGTGTGGTCGAGTTGGTGATGGAATAACAGACTGTACATCTGTGGCCGAAGGGTCAGGTAATGTATTTGCTGGAGGTTAAATAATCGGTATAAATATTGTAATAGGAGAGATTACAAATGTCAACATATGACGCTACACAAAGTAATGAAAGTAAAAGAACCGATAAAGTCTATAAAGATTTGAATTTAGACTTTCAACAAAATTCTGCTACTAAAGATATAATTAAAATTACAGATGTTGAAGCTGTGAAAAGAAGTGTTAGAAATCTTATACAAACTAATCATTATGATAAACTTTTTCATCCAGAAATTGGATCTAATTTAAGAGGAATGTTATTTGAAAATATTACTCCTCAAATTTCACATGGTATATCTAAGATGGTTGAAAATTTAATTAAGAATTATGAACCAAGAGCAAGATTAGTGCAAGTATTTACTCAACCAGAATTTGATAGAAATTCTTATCGTTGTCAAATATCTTTTTATGTAGTTAATCATCCAGAACCTGTAGAAGTAGAATCATTTTTAGAAAGACTAAGATAATATGGCAACTAAATTACAAGTAACAGAATTAGATTTTGACTCAATAAAAAGAAATCTTAAAACTTTTTTATCACAACAAGACGAATTTAGAGATTATAATTTTGAAGGATCTGGTATGTCAGTTCTTTTAGATGTTTTAGCATACAATACACACTACCTTGGTTTTAATGCCAATATGTTAGCAAATGAGATGTATCTTGATAGTGCTGATTTAAGATCAAGTGTTGTATCGTTGGCAAAACAAGTTGGTTACACCACAAGAAGTGCTTCTACATCATCTGCAAATATTGACATTGTTGTAAATAATGGAAGTGGTCCTGCTATTACAATGTCAAGAGGAACTAAATTTTCTACAACTGTTGATGGGCAAGCATATTCTTTTGTCAATAATTCTGATGTTACCATTATTCCTGCTAACGGAGTTTATTCATTTCGTGGTATCGCTATTTTTGAAGGAACATATTTAAATTACAAATATACAGTTAATACAAGTGATCTTGACCAAAGATTTATAATTCCTAATGATGATGTTGATACACAAACAGTAACCGTTAGAGTTCAAAACTCAGCTTCTGATTCAATAACAAATACCTATACACTTGCAAGTGGTATTACAGGATTAGATTCTACATCTAAGGTTTACTTTTTACAAGAAGTTGAAAATGGCAGATACGAAATATATTTTGGTGATGGAGTTTTAGGAAAAAAAGTTGAAGATGGTAATATTATTATAATAGATTATATTGTTACAAATAGAGGTGCTGCAAATGGTGCTGAAACATTTTCGTTATCTGGTACAGTTGGAGGATTTTCAGATGTTACGATAACAACCAATTCTCGCGCTCAAGGAGGTGATGATCCTGAATCAGTTTCTTCAATTAAATATAATGCACCTAGAGATTACACGGCACAAGATCGTGCTGTTACTGCTGAAGATTATAAAGTTCTAGTTAAAAGTATATATGCAAATGCTCAATCAGTTCAAGTTTACGGTGGTGAAGATGCTGATCCTATTGCATATGGTAAAGTTTATATTTCTGTTAAAGCAAGATCAGGAAGTAATTTAACAACTGCTACTAAAAATAGTATTGTAAGAAGTCTTAAGCAGTATTCTGTTGCTTCAGTAACTCCTGTAATTATTGATCCAGAAACAACATATTTAATTATCACAACAAATTTCAAATATAATTCTGGTAATACTACGCTTGCGTTATCAACAATTCAAACAAATGTACTGATGACAATTTTACTTTATGGACAAGAAGAATTAGAAAGTTTTACTGGTATGTTTAGACACTCAGCTTTAAGTGGTTTGATTGACGATACAGATCCTTCTATTTTAAGTAATGTTACAAATATTGCTATGTACAAATATATTACACCAACACTAAACTCTGGTTTAAAATATACACTTAATTTTAATAATGCAATTTTTAATCCTCACTCTGGACATAATTCTGCTGATGGTGGTGTAATTTCTTCTACTGGTTTTAAAATTAATGATGATGAGTCAACTAATGAACATTTTTTAGATGATGATGGTGCTGGTAATGTTAGAGTTTATTATTTAAGTGGTACTACAAGAATATATACAAGTTCAACTTACGGAACTGTTAATTATACAACTGGTCAAATAGTGTTAACTTCTGCTAATATTACAAGCATTTCAAATGTTGATGGCGTAGTAAGTTCTAGAATTAGAATTACTACCATACCTAATTCAAATGACATTGTTCCTGTGCGAAATCAAACTCTAGAAATTGACACACTAAACTCCACAGTAAATGGTGCTGTTGATACAATTGTTAGTGGAAGTTCACAAGCAGGTACATCTTTTACGACAACTAGTAGTTATTAATTTTGGACAATAATGACCGATTTTAAACACACATTTAAAAAAAAATTAAGTAATCAGATAAGTTCGCAAGTTCCTGAATATGTACTAGCAGAACACCCTAAATTTGTAGAATTTTTAGAATCATATTTCATATTCATGGAATCTGCTGAATTAAATTTAACAACAATTACATCCATAGATAACATACTTCTAGAAACGGAAACAACCACAAATAGTTATGTATTATTAAATCAAACTGATACACACGGTTTAGATGCTGGCGATAGAGTTGTTGATGAACAACTTTCTTTTGGAGGTTCTTTTCAAAGAGGTGAAGTAATTACTGGTGCAACTTCTGGTGCTACGGCAACTGTGCTTACGGAAGATATAACAAACAATTCTCGTTTATTTATTTCAGCAAATAATGCTTTTATAACAAACGAAATTGTTACTGGTTCTATCTCGGGCGCAACTGCAAATATTCAAAAGTATCGTGCTAATCCTGTAGAGAATATTCAACAACTTTTAAATTACTCTGATCCTGACCATACAATAAGTGATTTTCTATCACAAATGAAAGATGAATTTCTTAACACAATTCCTAAAGATATAGATGAGGCAATAGATCAAAGAAAACTTATTAAGAATATTAAATCACTATATCGTGCAAAAGGTACAGAAAAGGCACACAAGGCATTTTTCTCAATTTTATTTAATGAAAATGCTGAAGTATATACACCAACAGATGATATGCTTAGGGTATCAGATGGTAAATGGAATACACAAACATTTCTTCGTTGTACACAAACTGAAGCACAAGCAGTTAATGATCCTATTGAGTTGGTGGGACAAACGATAACACAAATAAATAATCCTGCAGATACTAATATAAATTTTGCAAGCGCTGTTGTTGAAAACATTTTAAAGTTTCAAGAAGGTACTACACAAATTATTGAAATTATAATTGGTGAAGAAACAGTAGTGGGAACTTTCTTTACAGGTGCTATTGTAGAAGGTCAAAGTAATGTTGATGATAATATTCAAGTTAAGATAACCGTAAGTAAAGCATTAGCAACCGCCACAGTAGGTAACGATGGTAGCACATTAACAGTAGGTGATGAAGCAACTCTTACAGGTGGTGATGGTTCAGGTGGTAGAATACAAGTTTTAGATATCTCTGGTGCAGGTGTTACAGAAGTTATAGTGGACGCTGCAGGAACAGGATACGAAGAAGGTGATACATTAACCTTTAGTTCAGGAACTGCTGAAGCAGAAGTTTCAGTTGTCAACGGCGGTTTTGCACCAGAAACAGGAAGTGTAGATATTCATGTTGAGTTAGAAAGTGGAACAATTACGGGATCAGGATCTGGTGATTTATTACTAGAAGATTATGCTGATGGTACTATTGGTAAATTTTTAGACTCTGCTTCTCAAATGGTTGATAGAGAGGTTAAATTTGAATTAGAAAATGAAGTAGGACATATTTTGTCTGAAGAGGATGCTGGCACTCAAACCTCTGAAAGATTTTATATTCTTAATATGGAACACGAACTAGATAGACCTTATAATTTTGGGGCAGATGACCATATCATATATGAGGATGTAATAGGTGTTGCTGATCGTTTTCCAGGTAGTAAACTTGTTCAAGAAAATTCAACAGGTACTGGAGATATAACAGATGTAAGAATGATTGCAAGTGGTTCTGGTTATACTACTTTACCAACTGCAACAATTTCTGGTGATAGATTTATGGGATTAGAAGGTAAATCAACACAAACAACTAGAGCATCTTTTTTTCCTCTTCAAGAAAAAAGTCTTAGTGCTGTTGCTGTTATTGTACTTGAAACTGGTGGAAGAATATTAAGCGAAACATTCGCAGATCATTTCACTACAATAGATGGTGATTCAACTGGTGCAGGAAAAATAGAACTTGAAACTGGTGGTCGTTTATTAACAGATATAGCATTTGATGGTGCAGACGCAACTGTAATTCCTTTTGGTGAAGAAATTGGTCGTGCAACTTCATTGAATATTGTTGAACATGGCATAGATTATACATCAGCACCAACATATGCATTTCCAAGATATGCTGTTTTAAAATCAGTTACTGGAGCAATATCTGATACCGAAACATTTACAACTACTATTAGTGGTTCATCAGGAACAGTAACAAACTTTACAGCACCTCTTTTCAAATATGCTTCTTCAGCAACTGCTATGGAAGTTGGTGATACAATTACATTTTCTGGCGGCACAACAGCTGTAGTTGCAAAATCTGATCCATTAACTGGTAGTGGAACAATTGCAGAAAAAATTACAACTCAAGGTAGATATATAAATCAAGATGGACATATATCAGAAGGTTCTAAAAAAATTCAAGATAGTTTATATTATCAAGATTATTCTTATGTAATTAGAGTTGCAAAAGATATTGGTGAGTGGCGTGATGCTTTAAAACGAGCGGTGCATCCATCTGGTTTCTATGTAACAGGTGAAGTGAATATACAGTCAAGATTAGACGCAAGAGTTAAACGACCAGTTGGTGCTTCATTATCTAGTGGATTATTCTCTGGTACACTTGATAGTCCTATCTACATGAGATTAAATACTCTATTCTCTACTATATTTGGTAGAAGATTGGGAGTAGGATTAAAAAATATGAGTAATGGTGTTGAATTAGACGGATTGACTAAACGATCTAGTGCAATTGCAAGGGCAGGTGTTCCTGTCGAAGTACATGATGATTTCAGAGCACCATATACAGGTGCGACAAAAGATTTAAACTTGTCTCCTGAAACAACTATACAGTTAGAACAAAGAAATCGTAACAGTTTCTACTCACTAAATAGTTATACAGCAAGAGGAACAAGTGTAAGTAATGGATATGCATATGCAGGTCCTAGACTAAAAACATTAAGTAGATTTGGTCTATCTGCTTATGCGGCAAATAATGCAATAGTATTAGAAGGCGGAACGGCGACAGGAAAAAGTGAGTTATTACTTGAAACTTCAGCGGGTGGGGGTATATTACAAAGTGAGCAAGGTGCCTCATTCAGTACAACCCTTGCAGATTGGTCTACTTTAAGATTTACAGGATCATTAAATACGGCTGTTGATGGCGAATCAGTTAGATTATCTGATATCAATGGTACTACTTCAAGTCAAAATCACAAAACTAATTTCACTTTTCCTACGGAAGTAACCACAACGCCTACATAAACTGTTATAAATAATAGAAAGTAATCTTTTTACACTAATGGGAAAAAACAATGGCAGCAATTATTACAAACAAATTTAGAATAAACAACGCAGAGCAGTTTAGTGAATCTTTTTCTGAAACTGCTGGCGAAACTTATTACTTATTCATAGGTCGTTCACATTCTTGGGCAACCGATGTAGATCCTCAAGGGGTATCTATAAATGAGGGAACAGACGCTTCCCCACCTACACCAAATGATGATGTAGTTTCAGAATTTTATGCATATGACGATATGATCGGTGCAAAAATCATTTCTTCAAGTGATGTTACTTTTTGTATACCAAGACGAGATTGGACAACTGGTACAACTTACGATATGTACGAACATAATATAAGTTCAACTAATGCAGCTGCAAGTGGGGCAACAAATTTGTTTGACTCTACATACTTTGTAATGAATAGTGCTTATGCTGTTTACAAAGTTATTGAAAATGATGGTGCAACTGCTTCGACAGTAGAACCTACTTCTACTTCAAACTCAATATTTGAAACCTCTGATGGATACAGATGGAAATATATGTATTCATTAACTTCTGCTGAAACATTAAACTTTATGTCATCTGACTTCATTCATGTTTCAACTGACTCTACTGTAACAGCTGCTGCTGTTGATGGTGCGTTAGATACAATTTTAATTGCTTCTGCAGGATCAAGTTTTAACACTTCTTCTGGTTCAACCATTTCTAATATACCAATTCGTGGTGACGGTACTGGTGGTATTGCTTCAGTAACAATTGGTTCTGGTGCAATCACTGCTGCTTCAGTTACAACTGCAGGATCAGGATATACTTTTGCTTATATTAGGGATGCAGATATTATTACTGCAACTAATGCTGGTGGTTCTGGTTCAGGTTCAAATCTAAATGTTATCATTCCACCTAAAGGCGGACATGGTAAAAATGCTGTAGAAGAACTAGGCGGTTTTTATGTAATGTTAAACAAATCACTTGTTGGTCTTGAAGGTACTTCAGATATTACAGTTTCAAATGATTTTAGAAGAATAGGACTTTTAAGAAATCCTACAAACTTTGGTACAACAACAATTGCAAGTGCTGATACAAGACGACAACTTTATGCTGCTGTATTTTCTTCTGTTTCAGGAACATTTACTGCTGATGAAGAAATCAATCAGGCAACAACAGGCGCTGTTGGTAAAGTTGTAGAGTATGATTCAACAAACAAAATTCTTTACTACTATCAAACACGATTCCCAGATGTAGGTACAGACAGTAATGGTAATCAAACTGCTTTTTCTGGTGCAAATGCAATCACAGGACAATCTTCAAGTGCTGCTGCCACACCAAATACAAGTGACTCAACCACTACAAACGGAACTGTATTCTCTAGTGGATATTCAAATCCAGAACTTGCTTTTGATTCTGGTGATGTTCTTTATGTAGAAGAAAGAAGTCCTATAACAAGGGCGTCTGACCAAACAGAAAATATAAAATTAATTATTGAATTTTAAATAATAGGAAAACTATATGCCATCGAAAACTGATTTTAATGTTAGTCCGTACTATGATGATTTTGACGAAAGTAAAGATTTTCATAGAGTAATGTATCGACCTGCTTTTGCTGTTCAAGCAAGAGAGTTAACCGCTACTCAATCTTTACTACAAAACCAAATTGAAAAAATGGGTGACCATATGTTTGCTCACGGCGCTATGGTTATTCCTGGTCAAATTAATGTTGATCTTGAGTATTTTGCTGTAAAACTAACTTCTTTCACAGGAACATTATCACTATATAATGGCGAAACACTTACAGGTAATTCATCTGGTATGGTTGCTGAGGTTGTAGGATTTGTTGCAACTGACGGTACTGATCCAGATACATTATTTGTAAAATATAGAAATGCAGGAACAAATAATACACAACAACAATTTACAGATGGTGAAATAGTTACGAGTGGACAGACTGCAGCTTCAACTGCTGTTGTTTCAACTTGTGCTGTTGGTTCTGCTGCACATATTGATGCTGGTACTTACTATATAAATGGTTTTTTTGTAAATGTTGATGCCCAAACTTTGGTATTAGAAAAATACTTTTCAGATCCTTCGTATAGAGTTGGTTTAACAATAACTGAAACTTTCATAACTTCAACAGATGATACTTCGTTACTTGATAATGCAACTGGTTCTTCAAATGAAAATGCAACTGGTGCTCATAGATTTAAAATAGACTTAACCCTTGCAAAACTAGCATTAGAATCAACTGCTGATGCTAGTTTTGTCGAACTACTTAGAATGAATGAAGGTCGTATTACTGAAATGGTTCAAAGCACTAAAAATGCTCACCTTGAAGATACACTAGCAAGAAGAACTTTTGATGAGTCTGGTAATTATACTGTTAAGAATTTTGAACTAGATATAAGAGAAAGTTTAAAGAGCGGAACAAATAGAGGTATATTTTCTGCTGACAATGATGGTACAACAGATGATACTGGAGTTACGCCTACTGATGCTTTATTAGCAGTTGGTTTTTCTTCAGGTACTGCTTATGTTAAAGGACATGAAGTTAGAAAAGTTGGTACTACTTTTATTGATTTAAATAAGGCAAGAGATTTTGATACTTCAAGTGGTATTACTACTAGATTTAATATTGGTTCTTTTGTTAATGTACAAGATGTTTTTGGAACACCAGATATTAGTTTCGTAAGTGGTGATATACAATCATATAAAGCACTTAGATTAGTAGATACAGCACATGGCACAAGAGGAACTGTTTTTGGTACTTCTCTTGCTCATGTTTTTGATATTGGTCGTGCAAAGACTAGAGCATTTGAATACAGTTCTGGAAATGCTGCAAGTCCTGATTCAGGCACTTCATCTCACTTATCAAGTGGTAGTGTTGCTGATGTAATATTTAAACACTTCTTATTTGATATAGAGATGTTTAGTCATGTAAATATAACTGGAAAAATGTCAGGGGCATTAACCGATGGTGATATATTAACTGGAGGAACTTCAGGCGCAACTGGTGTTGTTGAGAGTATTACAACTGAAGGTTCAGCAGTTATCACAGGTGCAACATCAGCTGATCCTGTTGTTGTAACTTGCTCAGGCGGACACAACTTCCTTGAAGGTCAACAAATTATAATTGCTGGTGTTTCTGGAATAACAGACATCAATACAACTCATACTGTAAAAGACCCAACTGCAACAACATTTAAATTATTTACTGCACAATCAGCCGAAACTACTACTCCTGCTGGTGTTGATGGTTCTGGATATAGTAGTTTTTCTGGTTCTGGTGGTACTGCAAAACATACAACAATTGTATTAAGTAATATTCAAGGAGAATTTTCTCCTGGTGAAGCAGTAACCGCACCAACCAACTCAAGATCAGGAACAATTCAGTTCGATTCTCTTGGATGTAAAGGATTTCAACAAAAAGACTTTAATCAAGTTAAGGGTATTTCAATGGCAGGTAGTCCAACCTATACTGCCAATGTTTCATTAGATTCAGTTTCTGGTGAACATAAAACACTAACAGGAAATATTACTGTCGCTAATAGTGCGACTGCTGTTATTGGAAGCGGAACACGATTTAAATCCGAATTAATAATTGGAGATAGTATCACATTTTCAGATAATGCCAACACAACAGTTACAAGACTTGTAGAAAGTATTAATTCAGATACATCATTAGAATTAACTGCTGCTGTAGGTAGTTCAGATGTTACAACATCGGCTCCTTTTACTCGAAGAAGAACAAAACTTCAAGAAGCTGGTAAAAATAGTGCTATTGCAAAAATACCGTATGATGTTGTTAAAACATTATTAACAACTGATAATGACGGTGTAAGTGATACAAGTTTCAAAGTTCGTACACAGTTTACTTTAACTCTTTCAGCTTCAGGTACTGGATCACTAACTGCTGGTACAAACGAAATTTTTACTGCTTTTGATAATAAAGATTTTACAGTATCTATTATGTCAACAGGTTCCGTAGGAACAGGTGCCGTAGGTGATGTCATATCACTTTCTACTGCTAATGATTTTACATTAGGCGGATCACCAACAGGTAAAACTCTAACAATCAATTTGGGTAGTGGGTACAATGGACATAAAATTAAAATACTTGCTACACTATCTACTTCAGTGGTTGGTGCAAAATCAAAAACCTCACTCTCTGGTACACAAACAGTAGATACTCTTGCTCTTGTTTCAAAATCTGCAATTAGTCTTGGTAAAGCAGATGTTCATAAATTAGAATCTGTTTTTATGGCCGCTGATTTTAGCACTGCTGCAACATCAAGTGATACAAATATTACAGATAGATTTGATTTAGATACTGGACAAAGAGATAATTTCTATGATATTGGTCGTTTAAAATTAAGACCAGGAAAACAGATACCAACAGGAAGATTACTAATTAATTTTGATTACTTTGAACACGGCGCTGGAAATTTCTTTAGTGTAGATAGTTATACTGGTTTTGATTATGGAAGCATACCTGCATATACATCTGATGTAAGTGGCGAGACATTTCAATTGAGAGATGTTTTAGATTTTAGACCAAGAGTTATCGATGCTTCTACAATTAATTCTGGAGGTGTGGATAGAACATTCGATGGTACAGGTGGTTCAATTATAGAAACTATGAAAGTTGGTACAGATGTTACTGCTGACTTAGAATATTATTTAGGTAAAAAAGCTAGAGTTTATGTTACTTTTCAAGGAAAATTTAAAGTAGTAGAAGGACCGTCCTCTTTAGATCCTAATTTTGGAGAACCATTAAAAGAGGCTATGCACCTTTATGATTTAGATATTCCTCCATATACATTTAATACAGAGGATATTTCTATAAAGCCAATTGAGAATAAAAGATATACAATGAGAGATATTGGTAATATCGAAAAGAGATTAGAAAATGTTGAATACTATACTCAACTTTCTTTATTGGAAGCAGCTGCAACTGGTATGCAAATACAAGACGCTGACGGATTTGACAGATTTAAAAATGGTATCATTGTAGATAACTTTACTGGTCATGGTATAGGAAATGTATCAGATAATGATTATTCTATTGCTATGGATATGGCTGCAGGAGAATTAAGACCTGCGTGTCATTCTGATAATGTTAATTTAATTGAGTCTGATAGTTTACTTGCAAATTCAGATATAATGAACTCCTCTGGAAATGCATTAACTTCTTTCAATGCTGATACTATTCGTGAAACAAATGGTTATCAACTAACAGGTGACTTAATTACCTTACCATATTCAGAAATTCATTTTCTTGAGCAAACACTTGCAAGTACAACTGTTAATTTACAACCATATGAGGTTATATCATATGTTGGTAGTATGAAATTAGATCCAGATACTGACGAATGGAAAGATACTCAAACTCTTCCTGAAATGACAGTAACAATTCCTGGTACATTTGATATATTATCAAGTGTTGCTGGAGCATTTCCTCAACAATTAGGAATGGGTACTATATGGAATAACTGGAATAACAACTGGGCAGGTGTTGATATTGCTGGTAGTCAAAGAATTGCTGCAACTACTACAAATTCAAGTAGAACTACTTCCACAAGGACTCAAAGAACTGTAACAAATACTAGCACTAGGAGAGAAATTGAAAGAATTAATGTGCAACAAGTTAATAATAGATCAAGAACAGGTATTCGTACAAGTTTAGTTCCTGGTGGATTACAAACACAAAGTTTAGGTAATAGAGTTGTACAAGTTGCTTTTGCACAATTTATGAGAGCAAGAGATGTTAAGTTTACTGCTAACGGTTTACAACCAAATACTAGATTTTATCCTTTCTTTAATGAAGAAGATGTTAGTATTTTTACTAAACCAACAACTATTACTCCAGGAACTTACAATCCTTTTAGTCAAATTGCAGCCAATCAACTAATAACTGCAACTTTAGATACTGTTGTAAATGGTGCTCTTGGTGATCCTTTGATATCAGACTCGACAGGAAAAGTTACAGGTGTTTTCTCAATTCCTGATCCAACAACTGGTTTTGATGTTACAAATACAACTAGAATAGTGCCTGATTCATTGATGACCACTCTACCAAATCAAAGTAGAGCGATAGGTGGATCGACAGGAAGAACAGTAAGTACGGTGAAATTTAGAGTTGGAACAAAACCATTTAGACTTACAAGTAGTTCCAATAATTCAAAAATAGAAAATTTAGTATCAAGTGCTGAAACTGATTACACTGCTAAAGGATTGTTAGAAACAGTACAAGGTACAGTTACCTCTAGTCGAGAAGCAAAAATTCAAAGAACTAATTTAGCTGAAAGTAGTGTTGTGTTGGGATCTATTGGTAGTAGAATTACAAGAGATGAATCATTTACAGCTACAACTGTTAATAGAACTCCTATAGCACAACCTCCTCGAAGAAGAGGCGGCGGCGGCGGTGGACAAGGCCCAGCAAGAGAAGGTAGATTCAACGGTAATAGAACTAGGGGACCTGGAGGCCCTCCTTCTCGTGGTGATAGAAGAGGTGGAGGTTCTCCAAGAGATGGAGGTAATCCAGGTGGAAATCCTGGCGGTCGTTCTGGCGGAAGAGGCGGAAGAGATGGAGGTAATCCAGGAGGAAATCCTGGTGGCGGTCGAGGTGGTCGAGGCGGTCGAGGTCGTGATCCTATATGTCAGTCCTTTGATGTCGATATGCCAGATGGAATATTTGTTACTTCGATAGAGTTATTCTTTAAAAAGAAAAATTCTTCTGCAGGAGTTAATGTTCAATTACGAACTATGGAAAATGGATATCCTACAACAACAGTTTTACCATTCGGTGAAGCATTTGTTGAGGCAGCTGATATTAACACCTCAGATGATGCTAGTTCGGGAACACTATTTGTATTCCCAAGTCCTGTATATTTAAATGCATATACAAGATATGCTTTTATGGCAGAATCAACCTCAAAAGAGTATGAGATGTACACCGCTAGAATGGGACAAAAAACATTAGATTCTAATAGATTAATTTCTAAACAACCAACATTAGGTGGTATGTTTAAATCACAAAATGCAAGCACATGGACTGCTGAACAAAATGAAGATGTTAAGTTTACATTAAATCGTGCTTTATTTGATGTAACTGCTTCAGGAAATGTTCAACTAGTTAATGATGTTATTCCAACTAAAGTATTAACACAAAATCCTATTACAACAATTTCAGGCATACTAAACGAAGCATTGGATGATAGTGAAACAACTATTACACTAGAAAATATTTCTGATTTTCCGAGTGCAGGAACTATATTAATTGGTTCTGAACAGATTACATATACAGGAAAATCAGGTAATGATTTAACTGGTTGTACAAGAGGTGCAGGTGGTACAACTGCCGCAACAGCTAGTGATGGTGCTGCTGTTGGATGTAATACGCTTGTAGTTAATCATAGAAATCACGGTATGCATAGTACTTCTCATAATGTTACTATATCTGGTGTTCCTTCAGGAACATATAACGGTATTGCTTCAGCAAACATAAACGGAACATATGATACAATAGATAATATTAAATTAGACTCTTACACAATTGTAGCACAAAATTCTGATTTTGCAACTGCCTCTGGTGATGTTGGTGGAACTACGGTGCAAGCAACTCGTAATATACTCTATGATGTAATACAACCTATTGTAGGAAATATACTAATACCAGGCACCTTTATTAATGCAACTTTAAGAAAGACTGGTGGAAGAACACTTGAGGCCAGTGAAACAGAATTTACGCTTCAGTCAGCCTCAAAAGCAAAAGGATTAGAAATAAATCAAGATTTATATTTAGAGAGTCCTGGAATGGTATGTTCACAAATTAACGAAACAAACGAGATGTCTGGAAGTAAATCAATGGCATTAAAACTTAATATGAATTCACCTTTTGATAATATAAGTCCTGTGATTGATACTAAGAGATTAAGTGCAACTTTAATTGCTAATAGAATTAATAATCCTATTGATGGCACAACTCCTGATTTTAAAGAAGAAACAACAAATCAGGGCGGAAGTGCTGCTGCGAAATATATTACAAGACCTGTTGTATTAGAAAATGAATCAACTTCTTTAGATGTTCGCTTATCTGCTCAAGTACCTTCAACAGCAGCAGTTAAAATGTATTATAGATTATCTAATGCTGATGATGCTAGAAATATGGATGACCTTGCATGGATTGCTTTTAATGCTGATGGAAGTCCTGATAGTGCGGTTGATCCAACAGATGATGGAGTTTCATTTAAAGAATTACAATTTAGTTTTGCAAATGCTCCAACATTTACTGCATTTGCATTAAAAATAGTTTTAACTGGAACAAGTTCTTGTTATCCACCAAAAGTTAAAGACATGAGAGGTATTGCTTTGGCAGTATAATTAAATTATGACAAAACTTAAAGTTGAAGGACATCCAAATTTAGTTAGAGATACAAGATCACAAGCAATCATCAATACAGACTCAAGTGCTTATGCTCGTTACATGGCAAGAAAAGCAAAAACAGCAAAAAAAGATGATGAAATAAGAGATGTAATTCGAGATGTTAACGAGTTAAAAAATGAAATGAGAGAAATTAAAGATTTAATTATTGGATTAAAAGATGGCAGATAGATCAGTAGCGACCGCAGATACACTAGCAGTTTTTAGACGAGAAGTGAATTCTACTGCGGCTGATATAGGAGATATTGCTGATATATTAAGTGCAAGTGGTTTTATCGCTTCTGCTACAGATATTGTTGAGTCTATTACTTTATTAAATACTGAACTACCTGAAATTACAACGGATGCATTTATATTTCCTGGTGGGTCAATGATATTTGAGGGTGCAACTTCAGATGATTTTGAAACTACTTTAGCAATTACAGATCCAACTGCTGATAGAACTTTTACTTTTCCTGACGCAACAAGTTCAGTTTTAGTTAGAGAGGCAACTCAAACACTAACAAATAAAACATTAACTACACCTACAATTACAAGTGGCGTTTTAAATACTAGTGTTTCGGGTAGTGCTTTTTTAGACGAAGATAACATGGCGTCTGATAGTGCAACTAAGGCAGCAAGTCAACAATCTATTGTTGCATATGCAGATAGTATTATAGGTACTTTGAATATTAATTCAGATAGTGGTAATATATCTATTGGTACAGGTAGTGAAACATTAACAATTGCTGGTGGTACTGGTATTGATTCAGTAGGATCTGGTAATTCTTTGACACTAAATATTAATAATACAGTTGCAACATTAGATGGAACTGAAACATTTACAAACAAGACTTTAACAAGTCCTACTTTAACTAGTGCTGTTTTAAATACTGCTGTTTCTGGTAGTGCTGTGCTTGATGAAGATAATATGGCGTCTGATAGTGCGACTAAAGTTGCAACACAGCAAAGTATTAAAGCATATGTTGATGACTCAATTGACGCTGATATGGATTTAGTTTTCGCTGCAGATAGTGGCGGTTCGTTAAACATTGTTATGGATTCAGAATCACTTACACTTGCAGGCGGTACTGGTATTACTACTTCTGGTTCTAGTAATACGGTTACTTTTGCAATCAATAATACGGTTGCAACTTTAACAGATAGTCAAACTTTAGTGAATAAAACTTTTACAAGTCCGACACTAAATGTACACGATTTTACAGGAACTCAAACTGGTTTAGGTGTTGGTAGTGGGGCAATTATATTTGAAGGTGCAACTGCTGATAATTTTGAAACTACATTAACAGTAGAAGATCCAACTCAAGACAATACAATAACTTTACCAAATGCAAGTGGAGATATTATAACAGATACAACAAATCCAAGAGATACTAAAGCATTTTTATTTAGTATGGTCATGGCAATGGGATAGAAATATGGCAGATAGATCAGTAGCAACAACGGATACCTTAGATACACTAAGAACCACATTTAACTCGACAGCGGGTGATGTAGGTGATATTGCAGATTTACTAAGTGCTAGTGGCATAATCGCTTCGTCAACTGATATTGTTGAAGCAGTTAATGCTATGAATACTGAGGTTACTGCAATTAAAAATGGTACAGCAGTATTTGAAACTAAAATTACTTTTGAAGGTGCAACTGCTGATGACCATGAAACAATTTTAGCGATTACAGATCCTACTGCTGATCGTACTATTACTTTTCCAGACGCAAGTGGTACTGTCGCAACTACAACTGCTACTGAAACATTTACAAATAAAACTTTAACAAGTCCTGTACTTACAAGTCCTGTGTTAAATACCGCTCTTTCAGGTACTGCATTTTTAGATGAAGATAACATGGCGTCTAATAGTGCAACAAAACTTGCTTCGCAACAATCTATTAAAGCATATGTTGACTCTGTTGCAACTGCTGTTGATCTAGACTTTCAAGGAGATAGTGGTGGTGCATTATCTATTGATTTAGATTCAGAAACATTAACACTTGCTGGTGGCACTGGTATTGGAAGTGTAGGTTCAGGTAATACAGTAACTTTTGCAATTGATGGAACTGTGGTACAAAAAGACGCAACTCAAACATTAACAAGCAAAACATTAACTACACCAACAATTACAAGTGGTGTTTTGAATACTGCTGTTTCAGGTACTGCATTTTTAGATGAAGATGATATGAATTCTAATAGTGCAACTAAACTTGCTTCTCAACAATCAATCAAGGCATATGTTGACGCCCAAATTACTGCTCAAGACTTAGATTTCTCGGCAGATAGTGGGGGTGCGTTAAGTATTGATTTAAATAGTGAATCTATAACATTTACTGGTGGTGCTGGTATTACAACTACAGGATCAGGAAATGTAGTTACTTTTGCAATCAATTCAGATGTAGTAACTTTAACAGATACACAA
>Ga0181389_1000295_pt1 | contig 20579 bp, 10 predicted proteins | sample 12SPOviralmetaG_FD_130121 | JGI IMG/M metagenome (GOLD analysis project Ga0181389, IMG submission 130121) | Marine viral communities from the oligotrophic San Pedro Time Series (SPOT) site, San Pedro Channel, CA, USA - 12 SPOT_SRF_2010-06-29 | ecosystem: Environmental > Aquatic > Marine > Strait...
AAAAGATAAAAATTATGGGACATATAAAATTAGCAAAAGCTAGTGGTGAATTTGACATAGTATCTGCCGATGGTGTAGGTTCAGTTAAATTAACATCGAACAAAGTAGTCATAGGATATATGGCTAATAAAGAAGTACAAATATCAGGTGCTTCTAACTTAACTGCTGCAGATGTTTTTACTGTTGTAAAAGCTATTGATGTAATGGAAGGCTGTTCAGGGCCAGCTCCATTAACAGAGTTAAGTTCTAAAGTTACTGCTACAGATATTGAAGCATTAGCTTAAACTAAAAAAATAAGATCCCGCTTCGGCGGGGTCTTTATTAATTATTATATTATATTATATTATGGAAACAAAAGAAAAAAAGACTCAAGTAAAAAAAGATACTTGGGAATATAAAGATAGAAATTACTATCTATTAAAAAACAAAATGCCTTTAACTCACACTTTACCTAGTAGACACTCTGCTAGATACCCTTTGGTATGGTTTGACAAAGAAAAAGGTTATGAAAGAGAAATGAGATATGCTAGCAATCATAAAAGCATATTTGTTGATGAGCAAAAAGGAAACGTAACTTTAGCACATATTGTTTTTGAAAAAGGACATTTACAAGTTCCTAAAGAAAAAAGAAATTTACAAGAGTTCTTAACTAAACATCCACACAACGGTATTGTATTTACAGAGTTTGATGCTATAGTGGAAGCAGAAGATCATTTTGATTGGTTAGAACTAGAACTTGCAGCTTCTAATATGGCTTATGAAATGGATGTTGATAAAGCCGAAGCTATATTAAGAGTTGAAAAAGGATCAAGCGTAAATACTTTATCTTCTAAAGAATTAAAAAGAGATTTATTAATATTTGCTAAACAGCAACCTAAATTGTTTTTAAACCTTTGTGAAGATGAAAATGTTGAATTAAGAAACTTTGCTATCAAAGCAGTTGAAGCTAATATTATTAGTTTAGCTGATGATAATAGAGTATTTAAATGGACTAGTAATAGTAGAAAACTAATGACAGTTCCATTTGAAGAAAACCCATATTCAGCAATAGCAGCTTGGTTAAAAACAGATGAAGGTATTGAAGTTTATAAATCAATACAGAAAAAACTAAAATAACAAGTGATTATAATTAAGGCGGCTATGCGGCCGCCTTTTTAATATATATAAATATGGGAATTAATGTAAATACTGTTTACACTACAGTTTTAAGTATCTTAAATAAAGAGCAAAGAGGTTATTTAACGCCGTACGAGTATAATCTTCTAGCTAGTCAAATACAACTAGAAGTCTTTGAATCTTTTTTTGAAGATTATAACCAGTATTTACGTATGCCTAAAACAGACGAAGAGTATGCTAGTAGAATAGAACACATAAGAGATGAATATCAATTATTTGAAATGTTTGAGTCTGCATCACAAAATACTAATCCTTCTAACGTATACGCATATCCAACCGACTTACATAGACTAGGAACTGTGTTCTACAACGGCGTTAAAGGATCGCCAAGAATACAACTAGTTAGTCAAAGAGAATTTAGACAACTAAATATGTCACCGTTAACTCAGCCGAGTGAAACTTTTCCAATAGCAACATTTAAAGATAATAAACTAACTGTATATCCACAGATAACTAATGGCAATCCAGCCGTTACATCTGTTAATGACGTTAAATTTAGCTACATGCGTAAGCCTACAGATCCACGTTGGGGATTTTATGTAGGTGACTTAGGCCAATATATATATGACTCTAGAACTTTTTCTACTTCTAAACTGATTATAGGACAAACTTTTACTGTTGTTCCATCTTTTGCAATTGGAACTACGGCAGTTGCTGGAACTTACACTGGAGTAGTTACGTCAACTAACGGATCTGGAACTGGTTGTTTATTAGATATAACTGTAGCAGGATCAGGTACAATAACTTTATCTAATGCTAATACTACTATAAAAATTTCTACTTTAGATAACAGCTCAGGATATGCTGTTAATAATGCGTTATCTGTTGCTGCTGGCGCATTTGGATCGTTGAACAATGGTTTTTCATTAAGACTTATAGAAGCAAAAGATTTAATGACTAAAACTAACACTACTCAAGGAAGTATCGACTATGAAATAGATGATTCTCAAAGAAACATTGTTACTATGGAGATATTAAAATACTCTGGTGTAATCGTAAAAGATCCTGGTGTAGTCAACGCAGCTTATAAAGAATTAGCTGAAGATGAAGCAAACGAAAAAAGATAAGATATGTACACATCAGGAAATCAAAAACAACAAACTAACTCAGAGTATTACTCAGGTGAAGTATCTCAATCAGGCGACGGTACAACTACTAACGCTGTAACTTGGCCACAAACTTTACCGCCGTTAATTTTTAATGATGGAGCAACTCAAACTTCTGTTGATAATTTTGACGTTTTTATTGATAATGTAAAGCAGTTTGGTCAAGCACCTTATATTTTTTCTACTTCATTAAGCACTACTATAACCAATGGTGTAGCTGTTCAAATATTAAATATAACTACTAATGTAGTTATTCCAAATACTTCTGTAATTAAAGTGTCTTTTATAGATGAAAGTAGATGGAGCAACTACGGAGGGTATCAATATACGCCATTAAATGAAGTGGTTAATAACTTTATGATTAATTATGTAGGAACAGATAAAGTAATACCAAGAGTTAAAAGAGCTGATTTAATATATCACGCTAAAAGAGGTATACAAGAATTTAGTTACGACACACTAAAAAGTATAAAGGCTCAAGAACTAACTATACCTAATAATTTGTCTATAGTAGCTCCGCAAGATATGGTTAACTACGTGCAGCTTTCATGGGTAGATCAAGCAGGTGTTAAACATATTATATATAATACTAGATTAACAAGTAATCCTACAGCTCCAATAATACAAGATGATCAAGGTATACCAACTCAAGACCAATATGGAAATAATCTAGAGTCTCAACAAGCTTTAATAAATGATAGATGGAGAACAGCTAACCAAAATAATTTAGCAGGCTCGGCTGGTAGTGAAAATTTTACAGAAGCAGATGTTTATTCTAATGCTTGGTATAAAAATGTTTATGGACAAAGATATGGCGCAGAACCAGAAGTTAGTCAAAAAAATGGATGGTTTACTTACGACCCTAGAAGAAATGTGTTTGCTTTTAGTGGTAATTTAGCTCAAAGATTAATTGTTTTAGAATATATTTCAGATGGTTTATACAGTGATGAAGATACTAAAATACCTAAACTAGCAGAAGATGCTTTATATGCTTATATGCTATATGCTGTAACTTCTGTTAAACCTAAAGTACCTGAATATATTGTTCAAAGATATAAAAAAGACAAATCTGCTAAATTAAGAAACGCTAAGATAAGGTTAAGCAATATTAAATTAGAAGAGTTTACTCAAGTAATGAGAGGTAAGTCTAAATGGATTAAACATTAATTAAATGGCATTAGCGAAAAATATATTTATCAAGTCTAAGATGAACAAAGACTTAGACGAAAGGCTAGTAGGTAAAGGCGAATACAGAGACGCGCAAAATATCAATGTAAGTAGATCTGAAGGTGATGATGTAGGTTCTGTTGAAAATTTATTAGGAAATGAATTAACAGCTAATTTAACAACTAGCACAATATATGATAATAAACAAGTAATAGGCCAATATGTTGATCAAAGTAAAGAAAGAGGATTTTTTTACATAACAGATCATTTTGATAATTCAAGTGATAGGTTAAGTAATCCTACACACAAAGGGAGTACTTGTTTAATAGTAATGAGAGACTTTATAAATAATACAACTCATACTTTAGTTTCAGGTATGTTTTTAAATTTTTCTATTACGCACCCTATACTTAACATAGATTTAATAGAGGATTTATTATTTTGGACTGACGATAGAAATCAGCCAAGAAGAATAAATGTAGACAAAGCTTTATCTAGTTCTACTTATTATACAACTGAAGATAATATATCTGTAGCAAAATATAATCCATATAACGCTATAAGTTTAGTTAACGAGTTTACTGTTACTGTTACTGGTGGTACATTAACTGGGCCTGGTCCATTTACATTAAGCAATGCAGACTATGCTAAGATAAAACAAGGTCAATTTGTAAAAATGCCTAATACAAATACTCAAGTTACTCCTTGCGTTATACAGAGTACCTCTAATAGTGCTAAAAGTTTTACGTTAAATCAAGATTATGATCAAACAAATCCCGCAGCTACTACTATTACTATACTAGAAACAGGTTCAAAAAATGTTTCAGACAGATTTACAGAAGCTACAGTGTTTGGAACAGCCGCTGCACCTTCAACAGTAAGTGGTATTATTCAATTTACTGTAAGTAATCTATCTGGAACTATATATCCTAGTATGCGTATTTTTAACAGTAGAACAAAATCTGTAATAACAATTATTGATTTACCTGGCTACGTGGCAGGTGATAATAGTGCTACTGTTAAAACAACAGGTGGAGGACTTAACGAGATGGAAGAAGCTTTTCAGAAATTTCCACCAAGCCAAGGAAATTATAATGCTTTAGTTTATTTTGCAGATTCTAATTCTCAATACTTATCTAACTTTTCAGGAGACAAAGAATATTTAAGAGATAAATTCGTAAGGTTTAGTTATAGATTTAAATTTGAGGATGGTGAATATTCTTTAATAGCACCCTTTACAAGTCCTGCTTTTGTACCTAAACAAAATGGACATATTGTAGATATTAATCAGTTATATGATGGCTCTACTGCTAATACATCTCAACAAAACGTAGAAAGAGGTTATGAAAATATAGCTAGAAGTACTGTTGTAGATTTTTTTGAAAATAGTGTGAATGTAGTTGATTTAAACATACAAATGCCTTTTGCTGTAAATACATTATATGATAAATTAAAAGTAGAAGAAATAGATATACTTTATAAAGAGTCAGACACTTTAGCTATAAGAGTATTAGAAACAATACAAAAAACTGATACTAGAATTACCTCTAATTCAACAGCTATACTTACTTATAACTACAATTCTAATGAGCCATTTAAACCTGTTACAGAAGCACAGGTAGTTAGAGTTTTTGACAGAGTTCCTATAAGAGCCAAAACTCAATCTGTTACCGGCAATAGAGTTGTTTATGGTAACTTCTTAAACAAACATACTCCCCCAGAATTTTTATCGTATAACACAGAAATTAGCGCTAAATTAAATTCTAGAGAAGATAGTTCAGGTGTTCCAAAAGGTGTAGCAGATTTGCTGGTTAAGCATCCTACAGCTAGTGTTAAGCAAAATAGAACTTACCAAGTAGGCGTGATATTAGTTGATAGGTATGGAAGACAGACTGATGTAATTTTATCAGATGCAGATTCAAATTCTTTTACTTATGCTGGTGGTAGTTATGGTGGTGATACTATTTTTTATCCGTATTTCTCTACAGGAAGAGCACAAGTAACACCTATAACTAGATGGTTTGGTGATTCACTTAAAGTTTTGTTTAGATCTGTAATACCTAATAGTGTAGTTTATGCAGATGGTTACCCAGGAATTTATAAACCTGGTAATTACACTGTTGTAGCTAGTAACAACGTGACAGGCACCAGCTTTAATGCAACTGGTTTTGAACAAGATCCAGAAAAAGGAGATATTATTACTATAGGCGGTGTAGACCACGTCGTGATTAGCACTATTTTTAGTTATCCTACTTATCCACTTGTACCTGTGTGCAATTTAACATTAAACTCTAGCGTTAGTGTTACTGCTGGAACAGCATATAATGTAGTAGGGAAAGCTAATCCTTTAGGTTTTTATACATACAAAATAGTTATAAAACAACTACAGCAAGAATATTATAATTCTTATCTAGGTAATGTTATACAAGGAGGTTTTAAAAATCAAAAAGACAGTACAGGCACTTTACTGGAACAAGGTTTGTTTAGAACTTCACTAGCTTATGCTAGTTTATTTGGTAGTAACATAAATAAAATACCTGCAGATTTAGCTGAAACAGAACCTAATCAACAATTATTTACACCTAACACTACAAAGCTATATACAAGAGTACAATCTACTATACCTATTGGAAGTAGCACTACTATAACTAATAATTTATTTGTAGGTAATAATACAGTTTCTAAAAGTAATCCGTTTGTTACAGGTGTTTATTCAGCTAAATTAACAGATTTAAAAGCTTTAGATTTAGCAGCTAGTACACCATTACCTGGCATTGGTTTTTTAAACGCACAACAAGATCCTATAGGTTTTAAAATTAACACTAACGGTTCTGTTTTAGGCGTTCCAGTTGTAAATCCAGCTTATGTAAACACATCGTTTATTAGTACTGATCTTAGGTTAAATGTTATGGAAGTAGATCCACCTAAGTCTAACATAGAAATATACTACGAAACAGCTTGCTCTGGTTTAGTTAGAGAATTAAATAACTTAATACTGACAGGGACAGGGGCTTCTGGAACTGCTCCAGATCCACCATCAAGTGATGACGGAGTAAGTAGTTAAATTAAACAATTATGTCAGCATCAATAGAAGTAGATTTTAACAACACTTATTTAATTAAGCAGACTTATGGTCAAACATTAAATGGTAGGCCAAACGCAAATCCTAACAGACAGATGGCCGTAGGGCCTGATATATGTTGGCCTAGTGGTATTGATCTTACTATTGGTACGGCAATAAATCAAGATAGGAAAGAAGGATTTTATTCTAATTTTTATATAGAAGAATCTAGAATAAGAGGAGATTTTAATGCTGTGAGTATTGATCCTGGTGTTAGAGCGTATTTAAATGACCCGTTTCCAATACAGCAACATAGATTTAATACATTAATTTATTCTGGCATATATAACTCTAGAACAGGTATAAACAACACAAATGTGTTTTCTACTGGCACAGACATTACTAAGTCCTTAGATCCTGAAAATGGGTCAATACAACGCACTTTATCTGAAGACACTAACATGATAGTGTTTCAAGAAAACAAAATTAGTAGAGCATTAATAGATAAAGACACTATATATACTACAGAAAGTGGTACTCAAACTCAATCAGGAGCTGCTGTTATAGGTCAGTTTGTACCTTACAAAGGCGTATACGGTATTAGTAAAAATCCAGAATCTTTAGCTAATTATGGTTTTAGAAAATATTTTTCTGATAGAAATAGAAACGCTATAATGAGATTATCTAATGATGGTCTTACAGAGATTAGCGCTTATGGTATGGAAGATTATTTTAGAGATGAGTTAGATAAAGTAAAAGATATTAACACAACTTACACTATACCTTCCACAAGTAGCTTAACAGTATCAAGTGGAGGTGCAGTAGGAGAGTTTACTTTAACTTTAAATCTTACTGGAATAACTCCTATACCGTCAACTGGAATGTCAATTAAGGACAACCCAGGTTATATAACTCAAGTTGACTCATCTACTCCAAGTGCCGTAAAAATATTCTATTCAAAAGGATTTACTACAGATTTAACTGCTAAAGTAGTATTTGAATATTCAGAAAACGGCAAAGTAAAAGGAGCTTGGGATGTTCATAATAGAAATTATATTTTGTCTTTGCAAGAAACTCCATTATTAAAGTCTAAAACAGAAGACTTTCAAACACTATGTTTTGATGACAAAGTAAATGGCTGGGTAAGTTTTTTAACTTACAAACCAGAAACAATGTTTTCTGTAAAAAATAATTATTTTACCACTCAAGAAGTAGGTTTATTTAAACACTACTCAGAAGTTCTTAATACTAGAAATACATTTTATGGCGTGTCTAGCCCTTCTACAATAACATGCGTATTTAATGTACAGCCAAGTTTAGTAAAAAACTTTAAAACTGTGGGATATGAAGGTAGTAGCGGTTGGGAAGTGGAGTCTTTTTTATCTGACTTTACTGGAATTAATGAATTGCCATCTGGAACTTATGTAGAAAATCAAGATAAAACGCTTTCTGTAAAAAGTTATGAAGAAGGAAAATATGTAGATCCTATTACTGGTCAAACTTTAAATGCTGGTTTTAATAGAAAAGAAAATATTTACTTAGCTAACTTAGTTTCTAACTCTATTGCTATGCCTAATGAAGTGTCTTTTGGAAATCAAATAACAGGCGTTAGAGGATTTGTAGCTACTGCTAAATTTCAAACAGATAGCACTACACAACTTGGAGGAACAAAACAACTATGGTCTACAAGATCAGAGTATGTTAACTCGTCTGGGTTTTAATTATATTATATGAAAGATTTAAACGAACTTATGGTTCAGATGAGCACTCTTGATAAACAAGATTTTAGAGATCAAATGATAGATCTTACTGTTAAGATGGCTCAACTGCCAGACGCTGCTGTTAGAGAAACTTATGCTGAAAATGCTAGCATAGACACTTACAATGGCAACAATTTAGAACATTTTTTTGGAGAAGGTACTTATATAAGAAAAATTACAATGAATAAAGGTTCTGTAATCATGAGTGCTATACACACTGTTTTACATCCTTTTTTTGTGTTGAAAGGCAAAGCAACTGTATTATCTGAAGACGGTTTAATAAATGTAGAAGCTCCTTATTTTGGTATGACAAAACCAGGAACTCAAAGACTTTTATTAATACATGAAGATATGGAGTGGTATACAGTGCATCCTACAGAAAAAACAAACGTAGAAGAAATATTACAAGATGTAACTTCAAAAGATTATGACCACCCAAAACTTAAAATAAATTAACATGTTATTATTAGAATTAGTTACCCATACTGGACCTGTCTATTACGAGGCTACTGTTGCTGCTGTAGCTATTACTGCAGGTGCTACTGCTTTAATAGCTGGTGCTGTAGACTTTGGTATTAGTAAAAATAAAGAGAAAAAAGCTGCAGAGGCAGCGGCACAAAAAGAAGCTGAATTAAAAGCATTTCAAGAAAATAGACAAGAAATTATTGATAACTCAGATGATATTAGAGCATTAGCAGCTCAAGTAAATAATCCATTTGCTAATTTAAGTGTAGCTACAGGCGCTGCAGAGTTTCAAGCTGAACAAGCAGATTTAGCTTTAGCTCAGTCACTAGATACTATGGCAGCTACTGGGGCAAGTGCTGGTGGTGCAACTGCTTTAGCTAGAGCAGCTTTAGCTAGTAAAAAAGGTATAGCTAATAGCATAGAACAACAAGAAGCTCAAAACCAAAAAATGGCAGCGCAAGGAGCTCAACAAGCGCAACAGCAAAGACTTAACTTGCAACTTCAGGCTGAAGCTGAAGAAGCTGCTGCTTTCGATAGGCAAGAAAGAAGAGATATGGTTGACATGGGTATTATAAGAGAAGATCAACAATACCAACAAAACTTAGAAGTACAATATGGATTAGCCGCTCAAGAAGCTGCAGTAGGAACTATAGAAAACGTAGGTGGCGCGGTTGGAGATGCCGCTGGAGCAGGTTTATTATAATAAAAATTAAAATATGGCATATCAAATACCAAACATCGCAGGTCTAGCTGCAGCTAGAAATAATAGAAGAGCTCAAGCTATAAAAGATATGGGAACTATGCTTGCTACTAGACAAAAAGAAAAAAATAAAATAGAAGCAGCAATTGTAAAAGATGCTAATGCTCGTAATGTAGATTTTTTAAATTATTTTGAAGAACAACCTAAATCTAGTAATCAAGCTTTTAATTCATCTGCAGAAGCATACGTAAGAAAAGCCTCTGCTAATCAAGAAGTAATGTATAGAAATGCTTTTGGTGCTCAAGGAAGTCCTGAAGCTAGAGCAGCATACAATGCTCAAGTAATGAAAGACAAAAGAAATTTACAGTCTATAGGTGAATGGATGACTTTAGGTAATGCTGCTAGTGTAGCTATAACAGAGAATCAAGCCGCGGCTGATCAAGAAACATCATTAGGTGCTTTTACTAGAGGTAATGATATAAATAAACTAAGTTTTCAAAGCGATTTAGCTAATTCAAAATTTACTAATTTTTTACTTAATGATGATGCTAATGGTAATATAAATTTAAAAGGTTTTTATTCTAGTGATGATTATGAAGGTTATCTGGCTGGCGATGATGAAAAAAAATACAACGAAAGAAATTTAACTGGAGACGTTCAAGCACATCAATCTGGTCAAGTTTGGTTTACTCAAATACAAAATGATGACCTACTACAGAATAAACTAGGTAATATATGGACAAATAAAAATCCAGCTATTGGTTTAAGTAACTTATTTCAAGAAGAAACTAAAGAAAATAAATATTTAAGCGGAGGCAATTGGGTTTATACTAAAGAAAAAGTATATAATCCAACTAAGGTAAAAAGCGAGTTATTAAATAAGTATAGTAATAGACTTGATACTCAAATAAATGGACAAGGTTTTGATAAAACTTGGGATCAGCTATATAAAGGTGGTTATATAAGAAATAATAAAGGAGAGTTTTTAGAAGAAGGAGATATTGCTTGGAACACTGTTAAGCAGATTAAAAATATATCTAATGAGATGTTCATGAAACAATATGGTGATTTAACAGGTGATGAGAAAATTACTCAAGAAGATAGAGATTTATTTGTTGATAACATGAAAGACGCTGCTAGGCAAGGGCTAGCTAACTATTTTGCAGAAACAATGGCGCCACAAAGTAATCAAGTAATATCAACTCAAACTACTGAAAAATACGAACAAGAAAACAAAAAGACGTATACGCCTGATCAAATTAATAAAATGATGATGCATGAAGACGCTTACTTAGCAAATAAAAGAGATGCTAAAGAAGATGTTAAATTAGATAACGCTGCTGATTTGCAAAAAGCTATGGTTAAAAATCTTAATGAAAACTCTCATTTAGAAAGCATGGGTAATGTAATATACGCTGATTATAATACAGCTATGGGTATATTAGAAAATACAGGGCAATTAGATGCTTATCAAAACAGCATGGACAAAGGTAATATATTTGCTTTAAAAGCTACTTCAACTGTTTCTAAAGGAATTAAGCAACTTCAATATGATCTTTTACCAGACTATGGAATTAAAGCTGTAGACATTGAAAATGCTGTTGGAAATGAAAAAGTTATACAAAGATTATTAAACAACGGTATAAACATAGATAGAGCTTCGGTAAATTATCTTGAAAGTATGTCACAAAATAACAATCCACTTATAGATGAATGATATTTATTACTACACTAATTCAAAAGGTGAAGTAGTAGAAGCCACTTATAGTCAAGTAGAAGAAGCGTCAAAACATTTTGGTTACCCTGATGCTCAAACATACATGACTGATAAGGGTATTACTACAGATCCTCCTTCTAAAGAGCAAGAATCACCTATGTTTTCTGGAGAAGAAACCAAAGATGCTATTGATAAAGCTCAAGATGAGCAAGAGAAAATACAGCAAGAAAGAGATGAAACCAGAAAAAAAGATTTAGATAACCGTATATCTAATGAGAAACCTAAAGTAAATAAAAGTATGTCTCAAATAGTTCGTGAAGCTAAAATGAAAGAGACAACTGAAAAAGCTATAGAGTTAGACGATGATCACACTTGGATGGATAATGTAGATGATGTTCAGTTTTCTAACTCTGGCAATAATAAAATGTCTGTAATGCTCAACGAAGCTTATCCAGGTTTTACAAGTAAAGAAGTAACTAAATATAGAACTGATTATGGCCCTGATGGTGCTGTAAATTTACCATATACTGAGCTACAAATAACTGACGATAATACTGGAGACGTTAAAACAATAGATCCTAAGTCTAATAGTTTTAAAACAGATATTAGAGGTTTTGTTAATAAACATGGTGGCACAAAGAAATATAAAGCAGATGAAGAAACATTAAGATTATCTAGTGAAGCTGACGAAGCTACTAATCTTTCTGGTTATCAAAATTCAGAAATACAAAGTATAACTGGAAAACCTAATGAAGAGTTGTTTAAACCTTATACTGAAATGGAAACAGTTCAAGGTATACCAACTCCAGATGGTAGAATGATTAGTGGAAGTAGAAGAGTAGAGAAAACTATTCAACCTTATGAAGCAGAGTTAAAGCAAGCTAAAGATATTCTTGATAGACAAGTAGCAGACATAAACGCTAAGAGATCACCTAGTGATCAAATACCAGCTGCAACTAGGTTAGATATAGAAAACAAAGCTAAAGACCTTATAGCTGCTGATATGACATATAAAATGCAAAATAACAATTTGCAAGACTATTTAGAAGATTTAACTGAATCTGAAATTGCCAAACTAAATATTTATACAACAAAAACTAAAGACGCTAAATCTAAAAAAGCAAGTGAAATATTAGCTGTTCAAAAAATAGAAATGGATAATTTTTTAGATGAAAATAAAAATCCAGATCTAATGCTGGTTAACTATGTTAACTCTACTTTATCAGATCCTACACAAGAATTTTTACCAGAAGAAGGAGAAAAAACTATTAAGCTTAACAACGGTAAAGTAATAGGCGAAAAATTATATAATGAGTATGTACAAGCAAAGTCTAATTTAGATAACCAATTAGTTCCCCTTAAAAAACGACAAGACGAAATAAATAAAGTAACAGGTGAAGTTTCTGATTTAAATACTAAAATGGATTTATACGGCAGAGACTACAGTAATATGAGTAAGTTTACTTATAACTTTTTAAAAGGTTTTGAGAGTATTGGATCTGGTATATTGTATTATGGTGGAAGACTAGGAAGTGAAGTTATGCAATTAGGAGGTGGATTAACAGGTTTTGCTGGAGAAGTATTACAAAAAAATCTAACTGATTGGCAAATAAATAGATTTAAAGAAGATCAAGATCGTAGAAGAGTATTAGCTAAAGACGTTTCATTTGGAGATTTTAAAGATAAAAATGGAGAGTATGATGCTAGTAGATTTGGTAGATTTATAAACCAAGAAGTTAGCACTCAGCTTCCAATACTAGCTTCAATGGTAGTTACTGGTGGTAGTGGATCTGCCGTGTTACCAGCGTTGACTATTGGCACGTATAGTGCGGGTGAAAGATTAGCAGAATTTGATGTTAATCAAGCAACTGATCCAAATTATAATCCATCTGCTTTAGAAAAATGGTTTGTAAGTACAGGCTATGGTGCTTTAGACGGCACGTTAGGTACTTTACCAACTGCTAGAATATTAAGAAATAGTGTTAAAGCTGTAGGCACTTCTGGTACTAGCGGTTTTTTAAGCTTTAGTAAAGAGTTTAAAAACGCTTGGACTAATGGAACGTTAAGAAAACATGTTATATATGAACCAGCTATAGACATGGCGGGTGAAGTAGGTACTACGTGGGGTCAAAATGCTTTAGATGGTAGACCTATATTAACTAATACTGGTCATACTGCTTTTACTTCTGGTATGTTTAGTGTGTTTTTAGGTGGTGGTCCTTTAGTTTATGGACATACTTTAACTGCTTTTAGTGATCGTAAAAAATGGAAGGAAACTAGAAGCTTAATAGATGATAAAAACAGGCTTGAGGCTAAATTAAGTAATGTTGATGGTCGTACTAAAGTTGGTAAAGCTTATAAAAATCAAATAACAAGTTTAGAAAAGCAAATTGAAAATAATATTAATACTGTTTCTAATAATGTTAATAATAAACTATCACCAAAATCTTATAATGCTTATGTTAATGCTACTAAAAGACAAGAAGAAATAAGATTAGAAGCAGAAGCTATAGTGGACGATCAAACTATTAAAAATAGACAAGACAAACAAGAGCAATTAAAATATCTTAAAAAAGAGTTTGACGATATACAATATGCTAGAGATTTATGGAGAGATGAAGATGCATTTGGAAATGAATTTAACTTATTAAGTTCTGGTAATGAACAGCAAAAAGAAAGATACCAAAAAATAAAACAAGAAGCTATTACAAAGTTAAGAGTTGATAAAAATAAAGCTCCAGACTTTCAACCAGACGCTAAAGATATAAATGCAGCTGCATATGATATATATGTTAGAGAAGAAATACAAGACAGAATAGACCAAGCTAATAAAGCTAGTAACAATTTTAAAACTATAGTATTAGAAACAAAAGAAGATGCTATAAATGAAATTAACAGATTGGCTAATGAAGAAATAAGTATAGCTGCCTCTGAAGAAAAAACTACTATACAAGATACTAAAACCGTAATAGATAAAATAAATAAAGGATCATTAAACGGTTTTCAAGTTGGTAAAAACAATTACGCTATAATGGAAAACGCTGTAGCTAATGAAAAAACCGAAATAACTATACACGAACCTGGTCACCAAGTGTTTGAAGAAATACTTCAAAACAGAGATGCTGATTTTTCTGATATGGCTAGATCTGTTTTAGAGTGGACTAAAGCAAATAATCCTGCTGTATATAAAAGATTAAGTACTCAAGCTGGTGTTAATTTATTATTAAGTGATAACTTAGCAGATAGAAAAAGAGGTGCTGAAGAAGTTGTTGTAGAGTTTTTAGAAGAAGTTTCTAAAGAAAGATCATTTAACTTTGATAGAATACAAGACAAAGAATTAGCTGCATACTTTTCTTATATGGCATCAGACATGATGCAGAAAAACACATCTAATAATTTTGCTTTAAATTTAAAAGGACAAAATGACGCTGTTAGTTTTTTAGTTACTCTAGCTACTAAAATAAAAAGAGGTGATATAACTCAAAGAGATATACAAGAAGCTAGACAGTCACCTGTTATAAAAGCTATTGAGGAAAAAACCAGTGAGACAGCTGCTGTGGAATTAGCTGCTAAAATAAAACCAGAAGTTGGATCTATTAAAGAGTCTGTTTCAGAGACACCTGAAGAAAGAAAAATTAGACAAGATAATAGAAATAAACTTTTAGATAAAATTTATAATGAAAAAGCTTTAGATGAAGATGGCAAGCCTGTTAGCAAGCAAGAGTTTAATGAATTTTTAAATACTCAAGAAGGTAAAGACTTTGTAGGCGAGGTTTTGTTAATGTCCTATAATGATATATTAGCCTTAGTTAAAGGTGATGAACTTAAAATAGATTTTAATCCAATAATAAAACACATAGAAGCTTTTAATCCTCAAAAGAAAGTTACAGAAGGTAAGTTTGATTTAAAAGGATATTTTGGTAGATTTTTAAAAGCTAAAGTTGGTACTGGCGCAAAGCGAGTAGCTAAATCAGAAGGTCCAAAAGCTGCAACTAGAATAGGTCAACAGCGAGAAGGTGGTAGAGCTTTTGATATAGCAGATACTAGAGGTAAAGCTGATCAAACAGTTGATTTAAATTTAAGGCAACTAGCAGATATTAAAGAAGGCAGCGACTTATATAACTTTATATTAGATAAAACTAAAAAAGTATTATCTACTTTTAAACCTAAAGTAAAAGGTTTAAACGCTGAAGTTGTAGAACTAGCTAAACAACCTACAAACTCTAAAGCTATTGCTCAAGTAAATAAAGCTTATAAAAGTGTTAGACAACAATTAAATAGTGATTTTGATACTGAAATGTTTAAAGAAGTTAAAAACACTATTAAGAAACCTAACTACAAGTCTTGGCTAGAAAATAATAAAAAAGCTATACTTAGTTTAGATATAAACACTTTAGTAGCTTTTGAAAGGTTATCTAAGAATAAAATATTTGCTGTTGCTGAGAAAAAAGATATGAGCCCTAGCGAAATTGAAGCTGCGTTATCTGTTGGTAGAAAAGCTGATTTAGTTTATATTAACCCTACATCTGGACCTACTTTATATAAAAGATTAGATCCTTCACCTGAACAAATATCAGAGTTCTTTTTGAAACGTGGTAGAGATAATGCTTTAGCAAAAGCTATAGCTGCAAAGCTAGGTGAAAATGCTACGATGCAAGCATTAAAAGGAGAAGTTGGTCAAGATAAAGCAAAGGTAATAGAAATATTTTCTAATAATAATCCAGATCTTAATTGGATCCCATTAGAAAATATGCTACAAATGTTTGGTAAAATAACAGATCAAGGTTTAGATTCTAAGTTATCAGAAGAAATATCTTCTAAACTTTCAGCAGATAACTATAAAAAGTTTGCGGCTGGTCAAGATACTTTTATTAAAGCCATAGTTGATTTAGCTAAAAATCAAGGTATACCTTTAGACGAAAAAGAAAGAAAAGCTTTAATAGCAGATTTAGTTGATGGTAATTATCCTGACTTAAAACAAAAAGGAGCTATAGTAAATTACTTTAATAAAATATTAAGACCTTATGCTAAACAAACTACTAAATATAAAGCTGTTAAAATAGATTTAGAAACTTATATAAACGAAGTATTAGTTGACGATACTGTAGACAGATATGCAGATTTTTATGGTTTAAAAAATGGTGCTAAAATATTTGCTGATGAAGCAGTCACAAATCAAAGACCGTTTGTTAAATTATTAGCTAATATAGCAAAAGCTAAATATAAAAACCCTTTAAATTTAGCTGCTAAGTTTTGGCATTACAAAGCAATGTTAGAAGATGGAAGTAATAATCCAGGCAGATCTATGACTTTCTTTAGTGAAACTGGAGGTAGTCATGTTAAAGTTTTTATAGATGAATTTATTGCACCTGTTTTTTCTACTACTGAAAATCCAATAGTAGGTATTAAAAATAAAACAATAAAAGATAAAAAAGGTAATCCTATACAGTATGTTGAGTTTAAATTTGAAGATGGTACAACCCAAGATGTAAAATCACCAAGGCGTGAAGCTCAAAAAACTACTCAACAAATGGTTGATGGTACTATATCAAAAGAAGAGTTAGATAGAAGAGCTAAAGATGCTGATAGAGCTTTCAACTTTGTAGTAGAGATATATGAAGCAGCTAAAAAAGCTAATCCTACTAAAGAAAACTTATTCATGCTATCTGCTGGCATGGGCGCTAATATGAAAGGACCTATAAGAGCAGCGGCAAAATTAAGATACTTACCTGTTAATGCTAAGTATAAAAAATTAACTAGACCTGATGGTAAAAAAGCTTTTGAGTATGAGCATGGTATTCCAGCTGTAATAGTTAATTTAGCTATAGCAGATGCTGTAATTAATGATAATACAAAAATAGATCTTGAAAAATTAAAAGATACGTATACTGTTGGTGTTATTAGTGTAGAGTTTAACGATAACTTTGGTAGGTTTTTTAAATCTCGTATGCCTTTTAATTATAAAATAGGTGATATGCCTACGACTAGATGGTATAATGAGTTTACTAGAGGTGGTGAAGTACATGAGCTACTTGATGTAGTAGAAGGTGAAACTATAGGTACAGAAGAAACCAATATATGGAATGCTACAGAAGAAGCTAAAGCTGTTAACGACGTTGATTTAAGTAATAACGTATTTAAAATGAGCGAAGAGCTTAGCAACGAAGATGTAATTAATCTAGCTGGAACTATAGATGAAGCGTTAAAATTTGCTCGTGATCCTAACGCACCTGTTAAAAAGATAAGAGTGTTTGACTTTGACGATACATTAGCAACTAGTAATAACATAGTAATAGCTAAACGAGGTGATGAAGAAATAAAGCTTAATGCAGAAGAGTTTGCAGAACGTGGATTAGAACTAAAAGAAGAAGGCTACACAATGGACTTTAGTGATTTTAATAGAGTAACTGATGGTGGTCGTGGTCCTTTATTTAAAGTAGCTCAAGCTATAAGAGATGCTAGAGGTAATGAAGACTTGTTTGTATTAACAGCAAGAGCACCTGAATCACAGCAAGCTATATATGACTTTTTAAAAGCAGAAGGATTAGAATTTAAAAAGAAAAATATAGTAGGCTTAGGTAACTCTACTGGAGCTGCTAAAGCTAAATGGATCGTTGAACAAGCTGCTAAAGGTTATAATGACTTTTACTTTGCTGATGATGCGTTTCAAAATGTAAAAGCTGTGAGAGATGCTTTAAGTGTTATTGATGTTAAGTCTAAAGTACAACAAGCTAAATTTAAGTTTAGTGAAAATGTAGACGAAGACTTTAATAAGATAATAGAAAACAATTTTAGCATAGGTAGACAAAAAGAATATTCAGCTGCTAAAGCTAAAACAATTGGTGCTAGCAAAGGTAAAGGTAAGTTTTGGATTCCTTATTCAGCAGAAGACTTTCAAGGTTTAATATACAAATTGTTAGGCAAAGGTAAAGAAGGTGACACGCAAATGGCTTGGTTTAAACAAAACCTATTGCAACCATATACTAGAGCTATGAATAGTTTGGCTGCAGCAAGAGTAAATTTACTAGATGATTTTAGAGCTTTGAAAAAAGCTTTAAACATACCTAAAGATTTACAAAAAACAAACGAGTCAGGGTTTTCTAATGAGCAAGCAATTAGAGTATCAGTATGGACTAAGCTAGGTTATGAAATAGAAGGCTTATCTAAAGCAGATCAAAAAGAATTAAATGACATTGTAAACAAAAACGAAAACTTAAAGCTGTTTAGAGATGAGTTAATTACTTTAACTAAAGGTTCAGAATATATTAAGCCAGGTGAAAGCTGGTTAGCTGGAACTATTACTACAGATTTAATTGATACTTTAAATACAACTGTAAGATCTAAGTTATTAAAAGAGCAAGGTTGGACTGACAACGTAGACTTAATATTTAGTGATAAAAATTTAAACAAGCTAGAGGCTATATATGGACCAAGATATGTAGAAGCTTTACGTAATTCTATAATGCGTATGAAGCAAGGTAAAAATAGACTATTTAGTGGCAATAGACTTAGCAATAGGATGCTTGATTATATTAATAATGCTACAGGTGTTGTTATGTTTTTAAATGCTAGATCTGCTATATTACAAACAATATCTAGTCTTAACTTTATCAACTGGAGTTTTAATAATCCTTACAATGCTGGTAAAGCATTTGCTAATCAAACTCAGTACTGGAAAGACTTTAAAAAATTAATGAACTCAGATTATTTAAAAGATAGACGTAATGGTTTAAGAATTAATATATCTGAAAGTGAAATAGCTAATGCTGCTAAAACAGGAAAAAACAAAGCTAAGTCTGCTATAAGTTATATATTAAGTAAAGGTTATGCGCCTACACAAATTGCTGATAGCTTTGCTATTGCTTCTGGCGGTGCTACGTGGTATAGAAATAGAGTTAAAGATTTAATGAAGCGTAATTCAGATATGTCTTTAAAACAAGCTGAGGATCAAGCTTTAGTAGAGTGGAGAGATATAGCTGAAGAATCTCAACAATCTTCTGATCCTAGTAAAATATCCTCTCAACAAGCTAGTGATGCAGGTCGTTTAATATTAGCTTTCCAAAACACACCTATGCAGTATGCTAGACTTCAAAAAAGAGCCGCGCAAGATTTAATAAACGGTAGAGGAGATGCTAAATCTAACGTGTCTAAAATAATTTATTATGCTGTAGTACAGAATTTGATATTTAATGCATTACAACAAGCTATATTTGCGTTAGGAGCTGATGACAGTGAGGAAAAGAAAGATAAAAAATATTTTGATATAGCTGGTGGTATGATTGACTCTACAATTAGAGGTTTAGGTATTGGCGGTGTAGCAATAGCTACTGTTAAAAATTTCTTACTAGATATATATGAAAGATCAAAAAGAGATAGACCTGAATATACTGACTCTGTTTGGAAGTTGTTACAATTTTCACCACCGATTAGTTCTAAAATATCTAGATTAAGACAAGCGGCATGGCAACTTGATAGCAAGAAAAGAAGAAAACAAATAATGGAAATGGGGCCGTTTGATATTGACAACCCAGCTTATGAAGCTTCTACTAAAGTTATATCAGCTGTTACTAATGTACCTCTAGATAGAGTTTTATCTAAGTACAAGAACTTAGAAGGAGCTATGAGTGAAGAAGCAGAATGGTGGCAGACTGTAGCTATGATAGCTGGTTGGCCTGAGTGGCAGATAATGCCAAAAGATAGTAAGAAAAGTGCTAGTGAAAAACCTAAAGTAAAAAGGAAATTTGCTAATCCTTTTAAATAACTGGAACAAGAAAAAACTGGGCACCATACCCAAAAGTTCCTGTAACCAAAAAAGGGGAAGTCGTAATGACCTCCCCTTTTTTTATTTTAACTGTTGCAGTATTCACAAATACCACCTAGACATAATGGACACATCATACCTCATATTTTAATAGTTATACCTATTGACACTATAAAAGCGCCGCTTGCTATTGCAAGTGTGTTTGCATTAAAGTTTGGCTTTTGTTTATGCCAAATCATATTAGTACCAGCCATAGTCATCATGCCAATACCTCCTATAATTGCTAATCGTTTCATACTATTTCACATGCGCCTCCTGCACAAGCTAATTCACCAGCTAGATCAGTTTCATCTTCAACTTCTACTATATTTGTAAGATTAATATCAGTTAAACTTTTCATCATAGTTTCATATTTGAATTTATCTATATCTTCAAATGGAGCTTGAGTATATGTACCTCCATCATATGGTAGGACAGATAGCCCGTTATAATAGTCCCTATTGTCCCACATCCATTTACCAGCTTTATCCCACTCATCAGCTTTCAAGCTAACAGTAGCTGAAACATTGTGAGTATTACTACCACGCTTGTGACCTGGTTTAACCCATTCAGTTGCTACTTTCTTTATACGTTCAAGCAAATCAAATGGTGATTCAGTTCTAAGTA
>Ga0181389_1000296_pt1 | contig 20563 bp, 12 predicted proteins | sample 12SPOviralmetaG_FD_130121 | JGI IMG/M metagenome (GOLD analysis project Ga0181389, IMG submission 130121) | Marine viral communities from the oligotrophic San Pedro Time Series (SPOT) site, San Pedro Channel, CA, USA - 12 SPOT_SRF_2010-06-29 | ecosystem: Environmental > Aquatic > Marine > Strait...
ATAATGATAAGAATATTTACTTTTATCATATTTATAACATATATAACAATATTTATATAAAAACACAACATGGGATACTTAAATAATAACATAATTACAGTTGATGCTATTCTTACTAAAAAAGGTAGAGAAACATTAGCTAAAAACGATGGTTCATTCAGAATCACACAATTTGCTTTAGGAGATGATGAAATTGATTACACATTATATAATGTAAATCATCCTTCAGGTTCTGCTTACTATGGTCAAGCCATAGATGGAATGCCTTTATTAGAAGCGTTTCCTTTAGAACAACAAATAATGAAGTATAAATTGGTAACTTTACCAAGAGGAACAGCTAAAATGCCTATATTAGATTTAGGTTTTTCTGCAATTACTTTACAACAAGGTGCTCAATTAGCAGTTACTCCTCAAACATTAAATTATTTAGGTAACGACCAGATATTTGAAACTAGTGGATATGTAGCAACAATTGCAGATGTAAGAACAATGGCAACATATGAAGGTGTAGGAATTAGTTCCGCAGCTGCAACAGCACAAAATTCAACATCAACTACAACATTAGGAACTAATGTTTCATCAACAGTAATTGGTACTCAAATTAATTTAAGAGCTACTACAATTAATACATTGTTTGGTAGTAATTCAACATTATTAACTACTTTAACAGTAATAGGATTAGATAGTGGTGCTAGAGCAACAGTACCTGTAACAATAACTAAAGTAGCAACTACTTAAAAATAAAATAAATGAGCTTTAAAAGACTAGACCCAGAAGATTTTTTAACAAGTGCTCAAGCAGTATCACAAACTGTTTGGTCCAATAATGCCTATACTTTAGAGAATTTTTTCACATCTTCTACTCAAGCGGCTTCCGTTTCAGGTAAATATTATTTAAATGTGTATAATACAGCTTCAAATTTAGATGGTGCTGTTACACAATTTAATATAGCGTTCGGGGATTCATCAGGAAGAGGAACAGTATTATACAACTCAGATGTTGCAAATTATTCTCCAAGTAGAACAATATATGGTCAATATAGATCATTAATGTTAGAAGATGAAAATGCTGAATTTAACTTTGGAGGAGTTGAAAGTACTTATTTTTATGCTATAAGTATTGAAAGATCAAGATATAAAGAAAGTTTACTACCAGGAAGTTTAAATTTATTTTTAAGTGGTAGTTCAACAGCTGCTGGTACATTAACAAACTTACAATTAACCGATAATTCTGGTATGGTAACAACACCATCTTATTTTGGTGTACAACCTTATTATCAAATTATTAGTGGTTCTGGAGGTATAGCTTATAATAAAACATCAGGTACAAATAGTAATAATAGTGGTTATACTAGAGAATCAGGTTCATATGGTTTATTCTTTCCAGATACAGCTACTTTATTATTAAATGGATCAGCTTTAGATCTAGCAGATAATATGGGTATTAGTTTACTTACAGGATTAGCTGATAATAATGATCAAGATAACCCAGCTAAATTATCTGAAGCAATTTCAGGTAGTGCCAGATTTCAAATAAATTGTCAAGAAACTATAACATCAGATTTTGTATTTATTAGAGCAAGAAATTCAGAATTTAATTACTCAGAAAATCCTTCATTTATATCAGGTTCAACAGGTGAAGTAATTTTTAATTACTTTATTAATAACCCACAAGTATATCCAACAACCATTGGTTTATATAATGATGGTAATGATTTATTAGCAGTAGCAAAATTATCAAGACCTATATTAAAAGATTTTACAAAAGAAGCTTTAGTAAGAGTTAAATTAGATTTTTAAAAATGAATGGCGGCTTTCAAACAATTCAATGCACAAGATATATTAATATCTCCACTGGAGGTAAATAAAAATTTTTCCTTTCAAGGAGATTCTGAGCTAACAGCCTCTAATGTTGGAATTGATAGGTTTTATGGAACTAATGTAAATATAACAGGATCAGGAGGAACAGGTTATATTACCCCACTATCACAATCATCAGTTTATAATTCAGCAAAGGAATTATATTATTCAAATTATATATCTTCAAGTTATGGTGATAGCATCACTACAGCTAGTGTAATATTAGGTTCTAATCCTTCAGGAGATGTATTAGTAGGACCAAATAGTTCAAGAGGTAGATATTATAATTATTTAAATACTACTTTAACACAATCTAGATTTTTTCCAACATCATCAGATGAACATATTTTGACATGGTCAATTCCATCTAAATTATATGGTGATTTTATCCAACCAGAATCTTTTATATTAGAATTTAATAATATTGGTGGAGCTGTAAATGCTGAAATTACAGATGATGGTAATGGTAATTTACTATCAGCAAGTGTTAATGTAGGTAATATTATATATCAACATGGTATAGCAATATTAACAAAACAAGAATTTGAATCTCAAAGTTTAGAAACAATGTATTCAAGTTCTAATGTTACTTGTTCATTTTCAAGTTCATTTGAGATATTAGAAACACAATATAAATGTACTATAACAGAAGAAGAATTTAATTATTCATTAAATAATAGTGTAATTTCAGGTAGTACTGGTAATACTTTATATGATTATGCCACATCATCATTTTTTGAACCATATATAACAACAGTAGGAATGTATAACGAACAATATGAATTATTAGCAGTAGGTAAATTAGCTCAACCCTTACCTTCTTCTAGAACAACAGATACAACAATTTTAGTAAATATAGATAGGTAGCAATATTTATAACAAATAACCATTATGCCCAAAACACTATCAAATACAGGAATTGCAGTTAATGAAACTATTTACGCAGCTAATGTAACTCAATCTATAGATGCTTTTACAGCAGCAGAAGCATATCAAGTTGATATTTCAGGTTCTTTATCAGTAACAGGTGCAGTATCAATTACTGGTGTAGGTTCTACTGGTTTTAAATTTAACAATTTACCAGATGGAAATTTTACTAATGTATTGGTAAATCAACCATCAACAGGGTATACTTATATAACAGGATCTGCAGGGTTAAATGTAGGTAACGTTAGATTAACACGAAACGAAACAACACCATCAGGAGCGGTGGGACAATTAATGGCTAGTGGTAGTGTCACAGCTTGCAAGTTATATTTTCATAATGGAACTGAATTTAAAGAAATAGCATTCGTATAATAAAGAAAAATCTGTGAAGAATTTAAAACAAATATTTACATCAGGAAGTGATCAGATAGATCAGGGGTATACTATTGAATCATGGCACGTATCTCAATCCGTAGCTGCTTTAACAGGACAAGAAGCATATGAAATAACAGTTTCAGGTTCTCTTATAGTAACAGGTTCAACTGCATTTGATGGGGTAGTAGAAATGCCTGAATTAAAAGAAACTTCAGATGCAGGTTTTAAAGTAGTACTAACAGATACTTCAACAGGTAAATTATTTTATACAGGTTCATTTCCAGGTAGTGGTCAAGATGGAACATCAGGATCAAGTGGTACTTCAGGTACAGATGGAACTAGTGGATCTTCAGGAACTTCAGGTACAGATGGAACAAGTGGATCTTCAGGTGTAAGTGGTACTTCAGGTACAAGTGGTACAACAGGAGCAGATGGAGATAAATATGCAACAACTTCAACAACATCCCATGTATTAGGAGATGCAGGATCATTAGTAGTAGGAACTGGCTTAGCATATACAGTAGGTCAAAGAATAAAAATAGTTTATGATGTAAGTAATTTTCAAATATCATTAGTTACAGGATATGATACAGGAACTGGAAGTATAACTTTTGCAACTCCTACATCAACAACAGGATCAGGTACTTATACTTCATGGTCTGTTAATTTAGATGGAGCAGCAGGTGGGGATGGTTCTTCAGGTACTAGTGGTACTTCAGGAACAGCAGGTTCAAGTGGTTCATCAGGTACAACAGGAACTTCAGGTTCAAGTGGAACTTCAGGTACAGATGGTACTTCAGGATCATCAGGTGCACAAGGTACAGGTGGTACTTCAGGTACAAGTGGATCTTCAGGACAATCAGATACATATGCTACTACTTCTACCACAAGCTTTACTTTAGGAAATTCAGGTACAATAACAGTAGGAACTGGTTTAGCATATACAGTAGGACAAAGTGTTCTTATTGTTCATAATGTTAGTAATTATCAAACATCCCAAATAACTTCATATGATAGTGATTCAGGTGAAATGCAATTTGGAGCTCCAACAGAAACAATAGGTTCAGGAACATATTCTTCTTGGGTTGTTAATTTAGCAGGTTCAGCAGGTGGAGATGGTTCTTCAGGAACATCAGGTTCATCTGGTTCAAGTGGAACAACAGGAACTTCAGGTTCATCTGGTTCAAGTGGTACTACAGGTACAAGTGGATCTTCAGGATTATCGGGTACATCAGGTACTTCAGGTTCATCAGGAACTTCAGGTACAACAGGTACAGATGGTACTTCAGGTTCAAGTGGATCTTCAGGTACAACAGGTACAGATGGTACATCAGGATCTTCAGGATCAAGTGGTCAAGTAAACCAAGGTATAACTTATGGTTTTAGTACTAATACTAGTACAAATGCTACATTAGAAAAAGAAATTAGGTTTAATAGTGGAACTTATGGATCTGTTACAACAGTAGCTATATCACAATTAGATTATAATAATTTAGATCAATCAACAAGATTGTCTAATGCTAATATTTCAAATATAGTAATAAACCCAGAAACAACAAATTCAGCTTCATTTAATGCACAAGTAACTAATATAGCTAATGATACAGGTGATAGTGGAGAAATAACAATACTTACAGTTACTTCAGTAGGATTTACTAATGCTTTTGCAAATGAAGAAAGAATAGTACTTCAATTATCATATGGAACTAATGGTACATCAGGTTCAAGTGGAACTTCTGGATCATCAGGTACATCAGGATCAGATGGTACTTCAGGTTCATCAGGTACAACAGGTACAGATGGAACCTCAGGATCTTCAGGTACAACAGGAACAGATGGAACAAGTGGTACTTCAGGTTCTTCAGGTACATCAGGTACTTCAGGTTCATCAGGAACATCAGGAAATGATGGTACAAGTGGTAGTTCAGGAGCAGATGGAACTAGTGGTTCAAGTGGAACATCAGGTTCTTCAGGAACTAGTGGTTCAAGTGGTACTTCAGGAAGTTCAGGAACAACAGGTTCAGATGGTACTTCAGGTTCATCAGGATCTTCAGGATCTAGTGGTTCAGATGGTACAAGTGGATCTAGTGGTTCAAGTGGAACATCAGGTTCTTCAGGAACTTCAGGCTCAGATGGAACATCTGGTAGTTCAGGAACAACAGGAACAGATGGAACTTCAGGTTCATCAGGAAGCTCAGGTACATCAGGTAGTTCAGGTTCAAGTGGATCAGATGGTACTTCAGGATCTAGTGGTTCTTCAGGTTCTTCAGGATCAGATGGAACAAGTGGATCTTCTGGATCAAGTGGTTCAGATGGTACTTCAGGAAGTTCAGGAACAACAGGAACAGATGGTACATCAGGTTCATCAGGATCTTCAGGTACAACAGGAACAGACGGTACATCAGGTACTTCAGGTTCATCAGGAACTTCAGGTACAAGTGGAAGTTCAGGTACTTCAGGAACAAGTGGAACTTCAGGATCAAGTGGAACAAGTGGTACTGATGGAACCTCAGGTTCTTCAGGTGCAGATGGTTCATTTGGGGGTGCAGCATTTGATTATACATTCTCAGATTCAACTGTAGGAGCAGATCCAGGAACAGGAATAATCAGATTAGATGCTACTCCTCAAAACACATCAACTGAAATGTATATTGACATTTTAGATGATAATGGAGTAACAATACAAGGATTTTTAGAATCAATAGACGCGTCTACATCAGCAGTTAAGGGACACGTAAGAATTTCAAATAGAGTAGACGCAACCCAATTTATATTATTTAGTATATCTGATTTAACAGATAATACAGGTTGGTGGACAATAGATATTAATGACCAATCATTCTCAACTGCTTCACCATTTTCAAATGCAGAAGATATTGTAGTTGCTTTTGTTACTACAGGTGATAGAGGAGATGATGGTACAAGTGGATCTTCAGGTAGTTCAGGTACATCAGGAACTTCAGGAACAAGTGGTACTTCAGGTTCTTCAGGAACAAGTGGATCTAGTGGTACATCAGGTACTTCGGGTACATCAGGTTCAAGTGGAACAAGTGGTTCAGATGGAACTAGTGGTTCATCAGGAACAACAGGAACAGATGGAACAAGTGGATCAAGTGGATCTTCTGGATCAAGTGGTTCAGACGGTACAAGCGGATCTTCAGGATCTAGTGGTTCATCAGGTTCAAGTGGATCAGATGGTACTTCAGGTTCAAGTGGTTCAAGTGGAACTTCAGGTTCAAGCGGATCTTCAGGTTCAAGTGGTAGTTCAGGTTCAGATGGTACTTCAGGATCTAGTGGTTCTTCAGGTACTTCAGGTTCATCAGGAACTTCTGGAACATCAGGAACAAGCGGATCAGATGGAACAAGTGGATCTTCAGGTTCAAGTGGATCAGATGGTACTTCAGGTTCAAGTGGTTCATCAGGAACAACAGGAACAGATGGAACAAGTGGTACTTCAGGTTCATCAGGTACATCAGGTACTTCAGGTTCATCAGGAACTAGTGGTTCATCAGGTTCTTCAGGATCAGATGGTACAAGTGGTTCATCAGGATCTTCAGGATCAAGTGGTACAGATGGTACTTCAGGAACAGATGGAACAAGCGGTTCTTCAGGTAGTTCAGGAACTTCAGGATCAAGTGGTTCAAGTGGGTCTTCAGGTTCAAGTGGAACTTCAGGATCAGATGGTACATCAGGTTCATCAGGAGCAGATGGTACTTCAGGAACAGACGGTACTTCAGGTTCATCTGGTTCATCAGGTACTGCAGGTACAGATGGAACAAGTGGTTCAAGTGGTAGTTCAGGTACATCAGGTTCTAGTGGTTCGTCAGGTTCAAGTGGATCAGACGGTACTTCAGGTTCATCAGGTTCATCAGGAACTAGTGGTTCAGATGGAACAAGTGGTTCATCAGGATCTTCAGGTTCATCAGGATCTTCAGGATCAGATGGAACAAGTGGTTCTTCAGGTAGTTCAGGAACTTCAGGATCAAGTGGTTCAAGTGGATCTTCAGGTTCATCAGGAGCGGATGGTTCATTCGGTGGGGCTACTTTCGATTACACTTTTGAAGATTCAACTGTAGGAGCAGATCCAGGAACTGGAAAAGTTAGATTAAATGCTACTCCTCAAAATACATCAACTGAAATGTATGTTGATATTACAGATGATGATGGAACTAGTATACAATCATTCCTAGAAACAATAGACAGTTCGACCTCAGCTGTAAAAGGTCATGTTAGAATAGCAAATAGAACAGATGCAACTCAATTTATACTATTTTCAATTTCAGACCTAACAGATAATACAGGTTGGTGGACAATAGATATTAATGATCAAGCATTTTCAGCTGCTTCACCATTTTCAAATGCAGAAGATGTAACATTAGCATTTGTAGTAACAGGTGATGCAGGAACAAGTGGTTCAAGTGGAACTAGTGGATCAAGTGGATCAAGTGGTTCTTCAGGTTCAGATGGAACAAGTGGATCTTCAGGAACTTCAGGAACAACAGGTACTGCAGGTACAGATGGTACATCAGGATCAAGTGGTTCATCAGGATCTTCAGGATCAGATGGAACAAGTGGTTCTAGTGGTTCATCAGGCACTTCAGGTTCAAGTGGTTCATCAGGATCAAGTGGTTCAGATGGTACATCAGGATCTTCAGGTACTTCAGGTACAGCAGGAACAGATGGAACTTCAGGTTCAAGTGGTAGTTCTGGTTCTGATGGTACTTCAGGTAGTTCAGGATCTAGTGGTTCAGATGGTACATCAGGTTCATCAGGTAGTTCAGGATCATCAGGTTCAGACGGTACTTCAGGTTCATCTGGAACAAGTGGATCTTCAGGTACATCAGGTTCATCAGGAACAAGTGGTGTAGCTACTATAACAAGAAATGTAGCTGGAGATATATTATTTTCAACTGGTACATCAGTAGTATCAAGTTCAGCTGAATTAACATTTTTAAATAGAGCATTTGAAGTAATGTCAGGTTCAAATGTATTATTACATGCTGGATCATTTTCAGAAAATAATGGTAGTGTAGGAATTGGAACAAGATACCCAGAAGCTAATTTACACGTAAGTGGTAGTGAAAATATACAAGTTAAAATAGAAAGTCATACTTCCAATGTAAAATTAAGAATGATAGATCCAAATGGAGTAGGAGGTACATTATCTTACTTTGGTACTGGTGATACATTTGGTGTAGGACAATCAAATACACATAATGATTTAGCAATTCTAATTAATAATTCAGAACAAGTAGGAATACAAACAGCAGGAACAACTTTAGAAGAAGATTTTACTGTAAATGGAAATATGCAGTTGCCAAATGGTAATATGGTAACATGGGCAGCTTTAGGTGGTGGTAATAGTCAAGAAGTATACATTGAAGGTAGTCATCCTTTAAATAGAGTAATAATAGGAGTTGATACTTCACAAGATGATAGATATACATTTGATGAAGTAGGATTAAACATTAAAGGTACAGATCCTACAAATGCTTTATCTATAAATGGAGCAATTGATTTTACAGCTGGAGCTTCAGCAGGTAATTTCTCAGGTAGTATAAGTTATGTTGAAAATACAGACGCTGATCCAGGAGATGAAACAGTAGCAACTTTTGATAGAACAAAATATATGGCTGCATTTTTAGATTATGCTGTAACAGATAATACAGGTGCTTATCCAGGTGGAAGTAATTTAAGAGCAGGTACTATTACTTTAATAACTAATATAGATAAAGTATCTAATACAGGTGAAACTACTTTTACAGATGTTTCTACAGTATCAATTGGAGATACTAGTGGTGTAGTATTTAGTGCTGTAGATAGTGGTAATAACTGTAGTATCCAAGTATCCGTTCCTTCAAACAATTGGAGAATTAAAGGTCATTTAAGACTACTGTAACAACACAACTTTTTTATATATTTATAATCGACCTTTTGGATATTGAAAAGAGGAAAAGACTATGGCATATAACAAATTTGTAACTAGAAAAGGATATCAATCCTTAGAAGATTCTGAAATCACAGGATCTTTAGCAATCACCGGATCAAACCCATTAATATTATCAGAAGCAGGACTTCCAAGTAAACCTAGTGAAGATACAATATTAGTAATTAGTACTGATGGTGTTGTAGGTACAAGAGAAGCAGCGTCTTCCTCAGGAACATCAGGTTCAAGTGGTAGTTCAGGTTCAGATGGAACAAGTGGTTCATCTGGAACTTCAGGTTCATCAGGTACTTCAGGTACAGCAGGAACAGATGGTTCAAGTGGTTCAGATGGAACTTCAGGATCAAGTGGTTCAAGTGGTTCTTCAGGAACATCTGGTTCATCAGGTACTTCAGGTACTGCGGGAACAGATGGTTCAAGTGGTTCAGATGGGACTTCTGGTTCAAGTGGATCTTCAGGAACTTCAGGTTCTTCAGGCACATCAGGTACTTCAGGTACAGCAGGAACAGATGGTTCAAGTGGTACAGATGGTACTTCAGGTTCATCAGGATCTTCAGGTTCAGATGGAACTTCAGGTTCATCAGGTTCATCAGGAACAAGTGGTTCTTCAGGTACTTCAGGTACAAGTGGTTCATCAGGAACTAGTGGTACAAATGGAACTAGTGGTACATCAGGTTCAAGTGGTTCATCAGGTTCTTCAGGAGCAGATGGTTCATTTGGTGGTGCTACATTTGATTATACATTTAATTCTTCAGTAACAGCAGCAGATCCAGGATCAGGTAAAGTAAAATTAAATTCAGCATCAGGTGCAGCTGCAGGACAAAAAGGTGCAACAGCAGCTTATATCAGTCAAACAGATGATGACGGAACAGATATCCAGTCATTTTTAGAAACAATAGACAGTTCGACCTCAGCTGTAAAAGGTCATATTAGAATAGCTAATAGAATAGACGCTAGTCAATTTTTATTATTCTCAATTTCAGATTTAGAAGATAATGGTTCATGGTGGACAATAAATATTTCTAACCAAGCATTTTCAGCTGCTTCACCATTTTCAGATGCAGAAGACGTAACTTGTGCTTTTGTAGTAACAGGTGATTCAGGTACTTCAGGTTCATCAGGTTCAAGTGGTTCATCAGGATCATCAGGATCAGACGGAACAAGTGGTTCAAGTGGTAGTTCAGGTACTTCAGGTTCTTCAGGAACAAGTGGAGATACAGGTACAAGTGGTTCAGATGGAACAAGTGGATCTTCAGGATCTAGTGGTTCAGATGGTACTTCAGGATCTAGTGGCTCAAGTGGTACTAGTGGTTCATCAGGAACATCTGGTTCATCAGGAACTTCAGGTTCTTCTGGATCATCAGGATCTTCAGGATCAAGTGGTTCAAGTGGATCTTCAGGTTCATCAGGATCAAGTGGATCTTCAGGTACAAGTGGCTCATCAGGTACTTCAGGAACAACAGTAGTTGCACCTAACACATATTCATATGAATTTTCAACTGAACTTGCAGCATCACCATCTTCAGGATTTATTAATTTTAATAATGCAACTCAAGCAAATTCAACACTAATAAGAATTAATAGAACAACAGGAGGTTCAGCAACTTTTCCTGCAACAAGTGCAGGAGATATAATTACAATAAGAGGTAAACTTGATACTTCTGAATTTATAACATTTTCAGTAACAGGAGTTACTAATACAGCTACATTATCTTCATCAGAAGGTTCAGTTATAGCTAGTAGTGCAAATAGTCCATTTTCAAATGGTGATGATGTATTTGTAAGTTTTGCAAGTGGAGGTACAGCAGGAACATCAGGATCTTCAGGATCTTCAGGTTCAAGTGGATCAAGTGGTTCATCAGGTTCTTCAGGAAGTAGTGGTTCATCAGGTTCAGATGGAACAAGTGGTAGTTCAGGTTCAAGTGGATCTTCAGGTTCTAGTGGTTCAGATGGTACATCAGGTTCTTCAGGAACTAGTGGTTCATCAGGATCTTCAGGATCTTCAGGTTCAAATGGATCTTCAGGATCAAGTGGAACAAGTGGTACAGATGGAACTTCAGGTTCTTCAGGAACTTCAGGAACAACAGGTACTGCAGGAACAGATGGTTCAAGTGGCTCATCAGGTACAAGTGGCTCATCAGGTACTTCAGGATCTTCAGGATCTTCAGGATCAAGTGGTTCAAGTGGATCTAGTGGTACATCAGGTTCAAGTGGTAACTCAGGTAATTATGGTGGATTAACTTATCCATTTACATATAATATAAACTATTCCAACCCAAGTAGTGGTGGTATAGTAATGAATAATAATACTCAAGCATCAGCAACTCAAATAAAAATAACTGAAGTAGATCAAGATGGAAATACTAGAGCACTTTTTGCATCAGGAGATGTTTTAGCAATATCAAAATTATACGATAATACAAAATTTATACAATTTTTAGTAGGAAATACTACTGATAGTGGTACATTTACAACAGCTGCTGTTACTCAAATAGGAGCATCTGCAACAACACCATTTACAGATGAAGATACATTACTAGTTTCTATTGTATATTCAGGAGCAGATGGCTCTTCAGGTTCATCAGGTTCAAGTGGTTCAAGTGGTTCTTCAGGAACTTCAGGTTCATCAGGAACTAGTGGATCATCAGGTACTTCAGGTACATCAGGTTCAAATGGTACTGATGGAACTTCAGGATCTTCAGGTTCTTCAGGAACATCAGGTTCAAATGGTTCATCTGGAACATCAGGTAGTTCAGGAACAAGTGGAAGCTCAGGTACATCAGGTAATTCAGGTTCATCAGGTTCAAGTGGAAGTTCAGGTACATCTGGTTCATCAGGTTCTTCAGGTTCAAGTGGTTCTTCAGGTTCATCAGGTTCTTCAGGAACAAATGGATCAAGTGGATCTAGTGGTTCATCAGGTTCTTCAGGAGCAGATGGTTCATTCGGTGGTGCTACTTTCGATTATACTTTTGACACAAGTACAACAGCTGCAGATCCAGGAACAGGTGAAATAAGATTAAATAATTCAACAAATCAAAAGAATTCAACAGCAGGATATATAGACATAACTGATGATGATGGTACTTCCATACAATCATTTTTAGAAACGGTAGATAGTTCTACCTCAGCTGTTAAAGGACATATTAGAATAGCTAATAGAACAGATGCAACACAGTTTTTACTATTTGCTATTAGTGATTTAGAAGATAATACAGGATGGTGGACATTAAATATAAGTGGTGAAGCGTTTTCAACTGGATCACCATTTTCAGATGGAGAAGATGTAACTTGTGCCTTCGTAGTAACAGGTGATGCAGGAACATCAGGTTCAAGTGGAACAAGCGGATCATCTGGTTCATCAGGTTCTTCAGGATCATCAGGTTCTTCAGGATCAAGTGGAACAAGTGGAAGTTCAGGAACTTCAGGTACAACAGGTACAGCAGGAACAGATGGTTCATCTGGAAGTAGTGGCTCATCAGGAACTAGTGGTTCTTCAGGAACATCAGGTAACTCAGGATCAAGTGGTTCTTCAGGTTCATCAGGTTCATCAGGAACAAGTGGATCAAGTGGATCTAGTGGTTCAAGTGGATCTTCTGGTTCATCAGGAACAAGTGGTGTAGCTACAATTGCAAATAATGTAATTTATAGAGTAACAACTGCTACTGGAGTATCAGGTGAATTAACAGCAAATCCTAATTTAATATTTTCAGCTTCAACAAAATTAACAGTATCAGGTTCAGCAGCAGCTGATCCAACAAAAACAGTTTTTGATGTTCAAGGAAGTCAAGGACAATTATTTTCAGTAACAGACGATTTAACAGGAACAGTATTTGCAGCATCTGATATATCAGGTGTTCCAATATTATCGGTTAGTGGTTCAGGTTTAGTTAGTGTAGATGGTAGATTAAGTGGTTCATTAGCTACTACAGCATCATTTTCACATATAGAATTAACACAATTACCAACTATATCAGACAATACAGTATTAGTTGTAGATACAGATGGTAGAGTAGGTACAAAAGAAGCAGCTGCTTCAAGTGGTACTTCAGGATCAAGTGGATCAAGTGGTTCATCAGGTTCTTCTGGATCATCAGGATCTTCTGGATCAAGTGGTTCAAGTGGATCTAGTGGATCTTCAGGAACATCAGGCTCAAGTGGAACAAGTGGTACATCAGGTTCTAGTGGTTCGTCAGGATCATCTGGTTCAGATGGTACTTCAGGTTCATCAGGAGCTACAGGTAATTCAGGTTCAAGTGGTTCATCAGGAACTTCAGGTTCTTCAGGAACATCAGGAACATCAGGTAATTCAGGTTCTTCTGGATCATCCGGATCTTCAGGATCAGATGGTACAAGTGGTTCATCAGGAACTTCAGGTGGAATTGGTGAGTCAGGTTCAAGTGGATCAAGTGGCTCATCAGGATCAAGTGGAACAAGTGGATCTAGTGGTACTTCAGGTAACTCAGGTTCATCAGGTTCTTCAGGAACATCAGGTAATTCTGGTTCAAGTGGATCTTCAGGTACTTCAGGTTCTTCAGGAACAAGTGGCACAAGTGGATCATCAGGAACAAGTGGTAATTCAGGATCTAGTGGTTCATCAGGTACATCAGGTAATTCAGGATCAAGTGGATCATCAGGTACTTCAGGTTCTTCAGGAACATCAGGATCAAGTGGTTCTTCAGGTTCTAGTGGTTCAAGTGGTTCATCAGGATCATCAGGATCATCAGGTTCAAGTGGTTCATCAGGTTCAAGTGGTTCAAGTGGATCTTCAGGTTCAAGTGGAGCAGATGGTTCATTTGGTGGTGCTACTTTTGATTATACATTTTCAACATCAACATCAGCTTCAGATCCAGGAACAGGTAAAATAAGATTAAATAATTCAACAAATCAAAAGAATTCAACAGCTGGGTATATAGACATAACTGATGATGATGGTACTTCTATACAATCGTTCTTACAAACGATAGATTCAGCAACATCAGCTGTTAAGGGTCACATAAGAATAGCTAACAGAACAGATGCAACACAATTCTTATTATTTGCTATAACAAATACAGAAGATAATACAGGTTGGTGGACATTAAGTTTAACTGGTGTAGCGTTTTCAACTGGATCACCATTTTCAGATGGAGAAGATGTAACTTGTGCTTTTGTAGTAACAGGTGATGCAGGAACAAGTGGATCCTCAGGTACATCAGGTAATTCAGGATCAAGTGGTTCAAGTGGTTCAAGTGGATCTAGTGGTTCATCTGGTTCTTCAGGTACTTCAGGTTCTTCAGGTACATCAGGTAATTCTGGTTCAAGTGGATCATCAGGTTCTTCAGGTTCATCTGGTACAAGTGGTTCATCAGGAACTAGTGGTAATTCAGGTTCATCAGGATCTTCAGGATCTTCAGGATCAGATGGAACAAGTGGTTCATCAGGTGCTAATGGTACTTCAGGAACATCAGGTAACTCAGGTTCATCAGGTTCTTCAGGTAATTCCGGTTCATCAGGTACATCAGGATCATCTGGTAATTCAGGAACTAGTGGTTCTTCAGGAACATCAGGTAACTCAGGATCAAGTGGTTCTTCAGGTTCATCAGGTTCATCAGGAACAAGTGGTAATTCAGGATCAAGTGGTTCTTCAGGAACTTCAGGATCATCTGGTAATTCAGGAACATCAGGATCTTCAGGTACAAGTGGTGCACAAGGTGACCCAGGTAACTCAGGATCAAGTGGTTCTTCAGGATCAAGTGGTACATCAGGATCATCTGGTAATTCAGGAACTTCAGGATCATCCGGTAATTCAGGTTCATCAGGTTCAAGTGGAACTAGTGGTACTGCAACCATAACTAATGCTGGTTCTAATAGAATAATGACATCTGTAAGTGGTACTACTTTAAATGCTGAAGCTAATTTATTATTTAGTGGTGCTAAATTAAATTATGCAGATCTTCCATTTGGTATAGGACCAGATGGTGGAAACTTAGTATATAATATTGATGATGATGATACTGGTTTTAGAGTTCATGGATTTGGAGGTGAAGGAGAATTGGGAGTTGATGAAGGTTATATGTTCTTTAGTGGTGGTGGTTTAATTGTTGGTGGTACTACAGCTACAGCTACCACTGGATTAATTAGAGCTACAAATGACGTAATAGCATTCTATTCATCAGATAGAAGATTAAAAACTAATATAGTAAATATACCAAATGCTTTAGAAAAAGTAAGTATGCTAAATGGTGTTACATTTGATTGGAAAGAATTTGAAGCTAATAAAAATAAAGAAATACATGCCAATGAAGGACATGACGTAGGTATTATAGCCCAAGAAGTCGAAGCAGTATTCCCAGAAATAGTTGATAATAGAGAAAATGGATATAAAGCAGTTAAATATGATAGATTAGTAGCAGTATTAATTGAAGCAGTTAAAGAACTAAATGATAAAGTAAAAGAACTGGAAAATAAAATTAAATAAGTTATGGCAGTACCTGCATCAGGACAATTACTATTAAAATATGTAAATAACGAAAGGCTGAATTGTTCCTATAGTAATACTTATTCACCAACAGCTTTTATTGCACCTGCTAGTATTAGAGGTCAATATTATGCAGGAACTGTTGGTGATAATGGTAATTCACTTCCAGCTTTAAATACAAATAGCCCAGGATATGCTGCAATAGCTGCTATAGCTGCAGCTTGTAATAATTTTAGTATGTTTTCTATGCGTACTTATGATCAAGATTATTCACCCCCATCATCAACATATTGTATTTCATTAAAAGGACAATCAATCTTAGTAGATTTTGATACAAGTTTATATTCTCAAAATGCATTTTTTATGACTTGTTTACAAAATACATCTAATCAAGTAAAATGTAATGCAACTGGTACACAAACATTAGGTGCAACTACTTATGCAGGTAGTGTTTACAGTGGAGTACCTACTTCATTTAATGGAACTAATTGTTTTGCAAGAGCAACTGTTAGAACCTGCTATACAGGTAATTTAGTTGATAGTTCAGATTTTAGTACAGGATGTTTTACAGAGGGTTTACCTAGCGGTCCTTTTCCAACAGCTATGGGTAATGCTTCAATTGGGAATGCTAGTAGATCAGGAGGTTTTAATGCATTTTCAGGTGGTATTATTACTAGTGGTTATGGTGCTCCTCCATCAGATGCTACTTGTTATTTTCACTTTCAATTTAGGGGAGTAGGAGCTTAAAATTTTAAAAAATGTTATATGTCAGAATTAAAAAGAGTAAAATTTACTGAAGAAATATTATACGAGACTGAGAATGCTATTATTATGCTAGATATTTTTGCTCATAGTGAAAATGCTCATGTAGTAATGCATAATTTTGAACATCCCATAATGGAAGAACATGCCAAGGTTGTTACTAAAAATGGAGGTGATATATTAGAAATAGGTTTTGGTATGGGTATTTTTGCAGATTATGTCCAATCCTCAAGTATTAATTCACATACTATAGTTGAAAATCACCCTCAAATTATTGGTAAATTAATAGATTGGTCTAAAGATAAACCTAATGTAAAAATCATAAGTCAAAGTTGGTATGAAGCTAAAAAAGAAGGTTTATTTGAAAAATATGATGGTATATTTTTTGATACTTATGGTGATGATAAATTTAGATATTGGAAGGATTGTGTACAAGATGGAACATTAACTAAAAAAGGAACAATTCTTAGTTGGTATAATGGTGTAGAAGAATCAACTATAGCAACAGGAAAAGCACCATTAAATGGAAACCCATATAATCATGAAATACCAGATACTTTATATTACCCAATAGAAGTACCAACTCAAAAATATTATAAAGAATTACACACTGGAAGTGTATATTGGGTACCTCAAAAAACATTTATATAATAATTTGGATAATTAAAAAACGGTTCGTATATTAGAACTACAATCAAAACTAAATATATGATAGACTATAGTTTAACTTTTTTAAAACAAGGAAATAAAGCTACTACCCCACAATTTATTAATGATGGTTTTAATAATTATGAAATTGATGGTATATTAAAAGATTTAGAAAAAATTGAATATTCTGAAGCTAGTATATTTACTGAAGGTGAAGTTAAAAGTGATGAAGAAACTAGAACATCTAGAGTAAAATGGATTCCTCAACGACCTCCCTTTATGCAATTATATGATAAACTTTCTAAATTAATAGAAACATCTAACCAAAATTTATGGGGTTTTGAATTAGGTTCTATTATAGAACAAATACAATATACTGAATATCATGCAGAGGATAAAGGTCATTATAATTGGCATTTAGATATTGGAAATGATCATTATTCATTACGTAAAATATCTTTAACAGTCCAACTATCAGATCCTAATGATTATGAAGGTGGAATTTTAGAACTTAACCACTCAGGGGATGATATATCTATATCAGCACCTAAAACTAAAGGATCAGTATTTGTTTTTCCATCTTATTTAAGACATAGAGTAACACCTGTAACTAAAGGTGTAAGAAAATCTTTAGTTTTATGGGTAGGAGGTAATCAATTTAGATAATATGAATATAATATTTAATATTAGTGGTGGTTTAGGTAAAGTTATTTTATCAACTGCGGTAGTAAAAGCTCTTAAGAAAAAATATAAAAATTCAAATATTATAGTATCATCAGGTAGTCCTGATGTTTTTAATAATAATCCTGATGTATATAAATCTTTTCATTTAAATGAAGTAAATGTTTTTTATTCAAGGTTTATAAAAGATAAAAAATGTAAATATTTTACTTTAGATCCATATGATACTTCTGATTTTATAACACAACAACCAGTTCATTTAATTAAAATGTGGTGTGATTTATTAGATTTAAAATATGATAATGAACAACCTGAAATATTTCTTTCAAAAGCAGAAATAGATGATTGTAAAAAATACTATAAATTTAATCAACCTATATTTGTTATTCATCCTAATGGAGGATCTATAACTCAACCATATCCTTATTCTTGGACTAGAGACTTACCAGAATGTGTTGTAAATGAAGTATTAAATCATATGGGTCAAACTCATAAATGTTTACATATAAAATCTCCAAACCAAATAAATTATGAAGGGTGTATTCCAATAGAATCACCTTGGAGAAGTATAGCTATATTATTACAAATGTCAGATAAAAGATTATTAATAGATTCATTTTCACAACATTTAGCTAAAGCTTTAAACCTAAAATCAACAGTTTGTTGGATAACTACTAAACCTGAAGTTTTTGGTTATAATTTCCATGATAATATTTTAGCAAATGAATTTACAAATCCTCCAAATTATGATAGTTGTAATGTTATGCCAATATCTTTATCGCAGGATGTACATTCTTGCGCATATAATAACTTAGAAGAAATATTTGATATAAATAAAATAATTGACTCCCTTCAAAAAAGTTATTTTGTTGGGTTATCTAGTTCAAACCTTTAATACTTATAATAAATGGGATATATGCCAACAACCGCTACCTGGACTTACCAGGGAAGGGTTATAACATCAATAAAGGATATGCCAGAAGGTACTTACGGATTTATATATGAAGTAGTATATAAACCAACAGACGTAAGATACATTGGAAAAAAAGTCCTTTTCTTTGAAAGAAATAAACGATTAGGTAAAAAAGCTTTAGAAGCTTTACGTGAAGAAAGAGCTAAAAAAGGATTAAGAGGTAGAGTTCCTATTAAACAAAAAGTAATAACTGAATCTGATTGGAAAGAATATTTTGGTTCACAAAAAGAAATTCTTGCTTTATCTAAAAAAGATAATGCAGGTGAAAATTGGGAAAAACATATATTACAATTTGTTCCTAATAAAAAATTACTTACCTACTATGAGACTAAACATTTATTTCAACATAATGTATTAGAATCTAAATATAGTACTCATATTAATGATAATATTTTAGGTAAATTTTATAGAAAAGATTTTATAGATTTAGATATTCCAAATAATTTGGATACCAGTAAATAATTTCATATATTGTTGTTAATGATTAATCAACTACTAGTTACATTAGTAAACTCTGTATTGGGTACAGGTAAGAAAACTTCCAGGGGTAATTTGGCATATACTTGTCCTTATTGTAATCACCATAAACCTAAATTAGAGATTAATTTTACTGAAAATAAAGAAGGTTTAAATCCTTGGCATTGTTGGGTATGTGATAAAAAAGGTAAATCAATTATGCCTTTATTATTTCAATCTAAAGCATCTCCTACTAAAATAGCAGAGGCTAAATCTTTAGTAAAAGATACTAATCCAAATGCAAAATATTCCATAAAATCAGCGGATACAATTAAACTACCTGCAGAATATATATGTTTAACCCAACAAAATAACAACAGTATAATAAGAAAACACGCTATAGCGTACTTAAAAAAGCGAGGTATTACTTCCACGGATTTTATAAAATATAATATTGGTTATTGTGAAGAAGGAATATATAAAAATATGATAATTATACCAACTTATGACAAAGATGGTATATTAAATTATTTTGTTGCGCGTTCTTTTGAAAAAGATTCATTTATAAAATATAAAAACCCACAAGTATCAAGAGATATAATTCCTAATGAACATTTTATTAATTGGAGTTTACCAATTATTTTATGTGAAGGAGTATTTGATGCTATAGCTATAAAAAGAAATGCAATACCTTTATTAGGTAAAAACATTCAAAGTAATTTAATGAAAAAGTTAATTACTACTCAAGTAAATAAAATATATATTGCGTTAGATAGGGATGCAATAAAACAAGCTTTACGTTTTTGTGAATTATTACTAGCAGAAGGTAAAGAAGTCTATCTTGTAGATTTACAAGATAAGGATCCAAGTGAAATGGGTTTCCTTAATTTCACAAAATTAATCCAAAACACTCCTTCATTAACCTATTATAATTTAATGGAGAAAAAACTATCTTTATGATAAAGAAATCGTATAACAGAATTTTAGAAATTTCTGATGACCACAAACAAATTACTTTACCTGACTCAAGGTATTACAGACGTAATGGTGAGTTTTATCCCTCTATTACTTATGTTTTAAACTGTTACCCAAAAGGTAAATACTTTCAGGATTGGCTTAAAAAAGTAGGCTACTCAGCTGACTGGATTGTTAAAAAAGCAAGTGAAGAAGGTACTAAAGTACATGAAATGATTGAAGAGTACTTTACAGGTGCAGAATTAACTTATCTTAATAAAGAGGGTTATCCTAAAATGGATCCTTTAGTTTGGCAAATGTTTTTAAGATTTGTTGATTTTTGGGAAACACATAACCCTACCTTAATTGAAACAGAAGTACATTTATTTAGTGAAGAACTTAAAGTAGCGGGTACTTGTGATTTAATTTGTGAAATAGATAATGAATTATGGGTTTTAGATTTTAAAACATCAAATCATTTACAAACTACTTATGATTTACAAGGTGCAGCATACGCTCAATGTTAC
>Ga0181389_1000297_pt1 | contig 20532 bp, 31 predicted proteins | sample 12SPOviralmetaG_FD_130121 | JGI IMG/M metagenome (GOLD analysis project Ga0181389, IMG submission 130121) | Marine viral communities from the oligotrophic San Pedro Time Series (SPOT) site, San Pedro Channel, CA, USA - 12 SPOT_SRF_2010-06-29 | ecosystem: Environmental > Aquatic > Marine > Strait...
ATACTGGCTTTTGCACAAAAACTTGGTGCGGCGTAGAATATATCTGTATTACAAGTACAACGAAAGAATACATGGCCCAACCTTGGGAAGCTGAAGCTTATTATTTACAAGAAGAATTATTTAAGGAGTACGAAGATGCCGCGTAAATTTAGAGATAAATATTTAAATACACCGGAAATTGACTTCAAAAACCATTGGGCTGTAGGTATAGAGTATGCTATTATTGGAAGTCGTGGTGATAAATATACAGTAGGATTCACAGATAAAGGTTTTTCGTGCGAGTGTATTGGTATGGCAGTGCACGGAAAATGCAAACATACAAAGGAAATATCTGATAAATGGCTATCAGCCTAGAACGATTATTTATAGCAATTGCAACGCATCTATTAACAATATATTTCATCTATAATAGTTTATATGTAGATGGAGCATATTGGTTATTAGCTATTGTTTTTGTTTTATTTCAATTACAAGTTTTTTCTGTATCTACTTTTTTGCATAAGGGTGTAACACACGGCGTGTGGAGATTTAAATCTAAATTTGTAGAACAATTAATTGTTATTTACTTGTCAATATCTGGGCATATATTTCCTGGTGGTCCATTAGATTGGGCAGTTGTTCATAGATTGCACCACGATCATTTAGATGATGATCTTGATTCTCATAGTCCTTCTAGAATAGGAATGTTAGCTGCGCACTTTCATCTATGGAAACCTACGCCTGAACATGCCACTGTAGAACGTAAAGTTTATTTTGATTTACTAAAAAATTATAGACATTTATGGATTTTTAGTCGATATCCAAAATCAATAGCTTTTGCATTATGGTCTATTATTATTGTTATTTTTGGTATAGAAGGTCTTAGTATATTAGCAGCAGCATCATTTGTAGAATTTCATGGATTAGGTGTTATTGACGCATATGCACATACAAAAAAAGACGAAACTCGCAATGTACCATGGTATGTGTGGATTATAGGCTTTAATGATCCTGAAGCAATGTATCATAAAGAGCATCATGAACATCCATACGCATATAGTTTTAATCCAGGATGGTTAGATTATCCATCCCGCCTCATGGAATTATTTGCAAAATGTGGTATAGTTGATATTAAAGGCAAAAAATTAGATGTACTATCTAAGACTAAAATTTGATAATGATGAATCTATTGACATATATCCATATGAAGATGAACTAAGTCAAAGATGGTTTAACGAAGTACGAAAAAATATTAATAATATATGGGAACGCGATAGAATTTATGGTTTAAATGATGAAATAACATATGATAGAGTTTATGAAAAACTCAGCAAATCAGTAGGTATTATAAAATTTTATGAAGATTTGCCAGATACTGAAGATCTTAATGAGCTTCATACACACTTCGAAAGAATGATGGAACCAGAGTTTTTTAATAAAGCTCCACGATTAATACAAGATCATATTATTAAGTATAACGTAAATATTCATCATCTTGAAAGTATTAATAGTAAACGTATAGTGTGTTCTTTTAAAAATCCAGATAGGTTTTTATTAGAAGAATCTGATCAAAAAAGATTTAATTTTAATCAAGTTCCTGGTACAGTATGCATTAATTATTGCCATGTTGGTAAACCAATGTATGATATATATCACGACAATGATGATATAGCAGAGAAAATTGTAAATCAAGAAGCGTGGTCTGCAGATTTTACAATTGTGTATAAACACGATAAACATATGCCATTTGACTCAAATGCAGAAAAATGGTGTAATAAAAATAATATAAAACCTAGATCTTGGGGATTAATTGATGTTGGCTATAGTTCTTCTACTCTTCCCGAAGGAATAGAATATATAGAATCAATAAAAATTAAATTTGATTATGAAGGAGCTATGACAGATCAATGGGAAAATTGGATGAATTTGCCGGACTTATTCCAAATAAACAACGCCAAGTAAATAGAGCTCCTACTCGTTGGAATTTTGGTTATATTATCAATGGTAAAAAAACAATAGATCCATATTTAGGATTAGGTCAATTTAATCTTGGTTTTAAAAGACAAGACATAATTGATTATGTTTATAAAAAACTTTTAGATAATACCTTTGAAGCAGCCGAAGATTTAAATAATCTTAATGATGGTAATTTATATTTACATGATATTTCATTTCAATTAAGTAATTCTTTATATCAAGAAACTGGTTATTATAACTTTTCTTCTCTCTCTGGAAGTGATGCTAATGAAGGCGCATTAAAATTAGCAGCTGCATACCACAGTATAAAGGGAAATAACAAATCTCAAATTATTAGTTTTGACGGCAGCTATCATGGTAGCACATACCTTAATTATAGCATGGGAGATGAGAGACTTTTTTCAAATCCATTTTATAATTTACAAAAGCCAGACTTTATTAAAAGAATAAGACATCAAGATCTAACTAAAATACCGTGGGACAAAGTTATGTGTATATTTATTGAACCGCGCGCATGGGCATCAGGATTAATAGAACCTCCAATTGAATTTTGGAATGCATTAAAAATTATTAGAGATACATTTGATGTATTAATTGTTATGGATGATATATTCACTGGAGGCGGTAAAACAGGTAATTGGTGTGGGTGGAAATCTACTCCAATTACACCTGATATATTTACTCAAGGTAAAGCAATTACTGGTGGTTATTTTCCGCTATCTCTTACGTATTATTCAAAACAAATAAAATCTATTTTACCTGATGATTTTTTATGGGAACATGGATTCACAAATAGTTTTAGTTCTTCAGGTACATTAAGTTGCTTAGCATATAGAGAAGCATATAAAAAATATGATTATGAATCTGTTAATAAAAGGGCTATAGATATTTTAGGAGAAAGAATTAGAAGTCAATTCGGTAATATTTTTATGATTGATGATTGGAAAGGAATACAAGTACCTTTAAATGCCGATGACGAATATTTTTATTTACTAAAAGATATAAAATTATAAAAAAAGTGAAAATAATGCGTTTTAGGCATGTACAAATCGGTAAAAACAGGGTATAATGGTCCTATAATAAAGAAGGAAGAGGAGCCTTAAATGTTTACTAAATCACAAATCGAACTGCAAGCCCACATCGAAGCTAAGAATGCTGAAGGTAAGAAGTGGATGGATGAAAATCCTGGATCTTTTTACGGCATGACTGTCACTGATCCTGCACATTGGGCAGATCAGGGTATTACTACTGTCGAGCAGTATGAGTACCAAATGGAGTACTATGGTCTGTTTGACTATATTGCTGGCTTAACATCAAAGGGCAATGCTCGATATTTGCTAAGCCTTTGTACTACCATAGACGATTTGAATGCGGTGTATTCAGATTTTGGTGCTCAAATGGATATTGATCCAGCTTGGGAAGTAGAAAAGGCCTGGTGTGAGGATGCAGCATAATGGAAAAAACTTCAGAAATAGATGGCTCGTATTTTACAACACATCCATATGATGAATATAATGGTGACGGTGTAAGTTTAACAGATAAGTTTGCAGAATTAAGAGAAGAGTATACAAAATCTGGTAAGAAAATTATTAGTATGAAAACTTATTACAATAGTGGATTTAATCATACCACTCAACAAGATGAAACAGAACCAGAGTTTGGTGTTGAAATTGAGTGGATATGGTAGAGTTTAGTAAGGAAGCTCCTGTTCGCTCCTCTCTCAGTCGATGCTTTCTTACTAATCCTATAGGTGAAAGGACCACCGCCTAGCAATAACGCAAAAATGGTCCAAGTCGAGCGGTTACCGCGGTCAAGATTAGCTTGGCATGGGAGCGGGAAACGCGGTCAAGCCTGTAAACGACTAAAAAATAAGACGCAGGTGGGAATTATAAGGCGCCCTCATTAGAAAGGCCACAACCATGGAGATGCACCTCTCATTTATACGAGAGCTCTGCTTAATAAGGGTCACTCCCTAATAGTGCATGTGGGGCCACGGTTAGCCCCACCCGGATTTTTGGTTCCGTAGCTCAGATGGATAGAGCAACAGCCTTCTAAGCTGTGGGTCGTGGGTTCGAATCCTACCGGAATCGCCAAATTGGTATAAATATATGTGGAGCTACTATGTTAAAATGGTATGATTTTATTATGATTACAGTATTTGCGCATATTATTGCACAAGGTTTGCTATATAATATTATGTGGGCAATTATTACTTGGGTAATATTTGTTAATTATGCACACCAAAGGAGGATTGGAAATGTCTGATGATCTGTTTGATTTCGGTTTTACAGCTGTTGATGAGTCTGAATTACAAGCGGTTCACGATGCTCAAAAAGCTGTAGGCGATGTAGAGGTAACTGCTAAAAGTACACAAGAAAAATTAGATAAGCTTTATAACGCAATTACTCCTTTACTTAATAATCTAAAGAAAAATCCTGAAAAAGATTATATATTATGGCCAAATCGTGTAGAAAAAGTAGATCAATTCGAAGATTTGCTTCGCAAAATCTATCAGTCTTAAAAGTTTTTTTGAAAAAAATGACAAGTCTTTGTTTTTATTCGAAAACAAAGTGCGTTTTTTGGTGTACAAATGCTAAAAAACAGGGTATAATAGATCTATAAAATGAAAAAAGCTGAGGAGCAAAAAATGTCAAAGCCAATCTCAAATGCAGCCTATAAGCGGATGATTAACACTCTTACACCTAACAGACAGCGTGAAAGTGTTGAGCGTATGCTTCGTGTCCTTCCAATTTGGTTGATGGAAGAAGCTGAGCGTGCAGTTCAAAATCCTAAAGTTATTAAGCATCTCGAGTCTCGTTTAAGACAAGCTCGGTTGATGATGTCTTCAATTATTGCAAACGGAAGGGTTGTATAATGGCTAAGTTCGAGTGGATTGCGGGTGTTTTGTTTGTTGTTGTTGTGGCAAGTTTGCCAATATTGATGTTTATATAGAGGAGTATATTATGGGAATGTCAAGTTATGTTATGGATGTTGAAGAGCAGTTTATTGATAAGTGTGCTGATATCGCTATTGATTCTGAATCATTCGAAGAATATGCTAAAAGAACAATTAAAGCATTTAGCATGGTGCCGCATTTAAATGGTCAAGAAATCTCTGATATTATCGATGATGTCTGGTATGAAATGACTGTACAATTAGGAGGAAATTAATATGGGTATTGTTATTACTAAAGAGTCAACTTATGAAGAGCGTATGGATGCTATCCGCGCGGCATCTAAAAGATTGGCTGCATTGAAAAAGCGTGAAGCTTATTATACTCGTCAAGAAGTTGAGCCTAAAAAAGGTCAAGATCTTGATGAAAACTATAACCACTGGCAGGATGCGCCACAATATGCGGAGAAATATTATGGCGATAAGATGCGCGATACTGTTGCTATGGATAACGATTGGAATTAGTGGTTGCAATCCTGCAGTTGCTAAAGATTGTTTTTATTCTCAACAAACGACTTATTCAGATGGATCTATTATCAATGATATTAAAAAATATGATTGCAAATCACCACCTAAAGTTGTTATTATTGAGAAAGAAATTCCATCAAAGGATCGTGGTTTAGGAGAATTCTTATTTGGTGCTGAAGAAAATAATCAAAGTATCAGTAAGTTGTTTGAGGTCGTATTGAGTCTAGGAGTTTTGTAATGATTAATATGTGCTTGGGAATTGTTATAGGTATAGGTATAACAGTGTTTTTCCCAGATATGCAGAATCTATTTGTGGATTCTGGTTTGAGAGACTTTATTGTTGAAGGATTGAATGGAGTATAAAATGAGAAGTGTTTTGTTAATGGCAGGTGTGTTAGGTCTATCTGCATGTAGTGATAAGTTGCCACCGAATTTGGCAATGTCTGAAAAAGAATTTGAATACCGTACCGAGCAAGTCGAGAAACAAATCGATGATATGCCTAAATGGTATACTAATATCCCGAAAGAAGATGATGCTGTATATGCAGTTGGTACTGCAGTTACACCAGATCTTCAGCTCGCAGTAGATATTGCTGTACTTTCAGCTAAGACTACACTCGCTGATCGTGTTGATAGTCGTATTCGATCTCAACTTAAAACCTTTAAATCTAAGTTAGGTTCTACTGATTTTGATTCAAATGTCGCTGTTGAGTTTGAGCAAGTCACGCGCAATCTTATTGCAGATGCAGATGTGGCGGGATATACAGTCAAAGAAAATGTGATTGTACAGAATGGTACACAATATCGATCCTATGTTTTGCTAGAATATCGTAATGAAGTTGCTGCTAGTGTTATTCGAACACGAGTAGCAAAGAATGCTGCATTACTATCAAAGCTTAAGTCTACTAAAGCTTGGAAAGAACTCGACGATAATGTCGAAGCTCAAAACGAAGCTGATCTAAAAGAACTCGAGGTACTTGCCGATTCATGAATCGAATAGTCGTTACTGGTATTGGTATGATCGATGCATTGGGTAATAATCCTATCCAATGCTTCGATAACCTATTAAATGACAAAACATATGATAGACATTTCGATGATATCGTTTTACCTTTAAAATCAGTAAAGGTAGATCGATGCCACATGCCTACTACTGATACTATTATACCAGAAGATTTTAATCCAAAGCTATTAAGATACATGCCTCGTTCGATGCATACTGCATTACACAGTGTAAATGCTGCATTAAAAGATGCTAATATAGAACACAGTAGTAATGTAGGCGTATTTTATTCTACATGTACTGCGAAAGATGGAATGTATGAAGCAATTGTAATTAAAGAAAAACTTCACCCGTTGTATTCTTTAAATCTTCCAGTAGATTCAAGCGCAAGTATGATATCACAACATTGGGGATTTACTGGCATTAATTTTGCAGCGCAGTCAGCTTGTGCAACTGGTCTCGTCACTATTGATATAGCTATGAAATATTTAAATGATTATGATTATGTAATATGCGGAGGATCAGATAATGGTATCAATGAAGTAGATCTTGATGTATTTAGTTCTTTAAGAGCATTAGGCAATAAATCAATGCCATTCGATAATGATCGATCGGGGTTTGTTATGGGAGAAGGTGCAGGTTGTTTAATACTAGAAACTGAAGAAAAGGCTAAGGCACGAGGTGCACGAATACACGCTTATCTCTATCCAGTAGCGCACGCTTCAGATGCTTTTAACCGTACTAGTCCGAGTGGCGTAGGTGCACGAACTACTATGAGTAAAGCTTTAGTAAATGCAGAAGTAGATATTGTTGATTATGTAAATGCTCATGGCACATCAACTCCCATTGGTGATAAAGTAGAGTATGAAGCTATTCAAGATATAGGCGATTTATTAGTTACTTCAAATAAAGGAAAAATCGGCCATACGTTTGCTGCAGCTGGAATTTTAGAAACAATTTATTCAATTTTATCTATACAACATAGTATAATACCGCACACGCATAATTGCATAAATACAGAATATAAAAACATAGTAAAATCTCCAATTAAAACAGATATTGATTTTGTTTTAAATAATTCATTTGGCTTTGGTGGCAAATGCGCTTCAATGGTCATAGGTGTGCAATGATAGAAATATATGATTTAGATGATGTTTCGTTCTTAAAAGAATATCAAAGTTTTTTTCAAAATAATCATGTAGAAGTAGACGAAAAACATCCAGTAAAAAAACATGTACACGCTTCTTTTATTGAAAATCAATCATTAGCTATTAGTTTTTTAAATAACTATAATGCTATTTACGAAGATTGGATTCGTTTAAGAGAATTTAGATTTATGTTCAAATTAGAACCAGATAAGCCCACGATGTGGCCACACATAGATTTTGAACCAAAAGACTGCACCAGATTACGCTCGCGAGTAAAGAGGATATTGGTATACGCTAACGAAGTCTGGGATGATTCATGGGGTGGAGGTACATATTTTTCTCCATTTGAAGCATATGAATGTACACATAGATATACACCACGTACTAGTAAGAAAGTTTTTATTGAAAATGCTACAAGAGTTGAGAATAAACCAGGTAGGGCAGTTATTTTTGATGTAGATGAATATCATTTGCCGCAAGAATTTAGCGGTAATACACACCCAAGATTTATATATGGTGGATTATTAATTAGATCAGATTCTTTGGATTTGATTGAAAAGCTCGAAGTACCGAATGCAAAAACTGGTAGAGCTGTAATTGGATTAAAATAAGCATGTACAAACGCTAAAAACTATGGTAGAATAGATCCAGAATAAAGGAGTGATTATGGAAATTTCTGATAAAGAACGTATTGCTCTTCTTGAAAAAAACATTGCAGACTTGCAAGAATCCTTGTATGCTGCATATAAAAGGATAGGAGAACTTAATGAGTGGAATGCATATGATTCGGGGAATGTCAAGCCTCAACAGAAAACAGTCAAAGAAGAATCGTAAACCTGGCTGGGAAAAAGCCAAAGCAGAACATGATAAATGGTTGATGGCACGCGGTGTCCATCCTACTCAACTCAAACAGAAAGAGAAAGTCCATGTCACGTCACTTCCGAGCTATTCAACAGAATGTACGTCAATCCCAACGTCGGATCTCGTCGTACCAATCAGTGGTAAACGAGCAGCAAACGAATACTCAGGAGACTACATCATCGGACTTGCCACTCTTCACAAATCAAACACAGTCCCAGTCGGCAAAGGTGATTCACCTGAAGAATACGCCAAAATGAGACGAAATTAATTTCAATAAAACGCATTTTAAGCATGTACAAACGGCTAAAACTGTGGTAGAATAGATCTATAAAATGAAACTTAGCTGAGGAGCTACAATGTCTATTACGAAATCACATGCTTATAAATATGGCGAATTAAAAGTTGCAGCTGAGGCTGCAGCTAATGCTATATTAAATTTTAAAGATGACATGGTTCTTTCTGAATTCGAAGTCGAATTTCTTGAGAATCGTGCACAATCTGTTCTTAATTTAATTAAAGAACAAGACGAGCGAGGTGCAGCATAATGGCTATGCGTAAAAAACAAAAGAAGTTGCCTCGTCGTAACCGCACAGGACTAGCAGCTGCTCCTCTTGAAAAAGGGTTTGAAGCAGTGCAGTCCTATTTCCAAACAGAAGTATCGAATGCAGATATTTCTAAGGTTCTTAAAACTTATATTCGAGATAAGTACAAGAATTCAATTAATAAAGACTATGTTCTTGCTTGTCCTGAATATACATTTACTATGCCATATCAAGCAGCAACAGCCTTTTGGTTGACGCATGCTACAAAAAAGAATGACGACGATCGTTCTAAAGGCTATTCAGATGCTTTGTCAAAATATCTATCTAAGCTCGTTGCAATGGGCAAAGATCTTTATTTTGAGAAGCAAGCTAAACTAAAAGACTCTACTGCTGTAAGATCTATCTCTCCTATGGAAAGACTACAGCGTAAGATTAGTAATACAATTATGCAAGATCTCCTTGATCTTGAAGATAAATGGATCGAAGGTGAAGATGCTACCTTAGATCTATATCAAGAGTTTAGGCGTCATGGTTTACCAAACTCTGCAACCAAAGCTGTTCGTTATGTAGTAGATGGTTGGTTGCAGGATTATAATGACGCTTATACGAAGGCATGTCCAGATGCAGTTGAGGGTTATTCACACTTAAGTCGCGTGCAATTACGCAAACGTGTACAAGCATGTGAATCAATGCTCGCTGATCTTGATCGCCTTCAGTCTGCTGCGAAAGCAACACGCAAATCTCGCGTAAAACAACCAAAAGCAGCAGACAAGCAAGTTACGAAACTCAAGTATAAGAAAGAGGATAATGACTACAAGATCGTATCTGTAGCTCCTCTCTCGGTGATCGGTAGTCATCGCCTCTTTACCTTCAATGTGAAAACACGGGTAATTACTGAGTTCGTAACTTCATCCGCAAAGGGCTTCGAAGTTAGTGGTACTACTTTGAAAAATATTGATACATCATTGAGTAGGTCTACTCGACTTCGAAAGCCCGATGCATTTATTCCTATTGTTCTTAGTAAAACTACTAAGCAAATTGATAATGAATGGAAATCACTCACAACAAAAACAACTGTGCCTAATGGTCGAATGAGTGTCGATACGGTACTATTAAAGGTAATGGATAAATGACAGTTGAAGAGCAATTTCTCAATAAAAGTAGATTCTCTAAACTCATCGAAAAAACTGTGGTAGATCTACGTGTTACATATATGGATGCTATTTTGCATGTATGTACTAAACACGAAATCGAACCAGAAGATGTGAAGAAATTCGTATCGCCAGTTATTAAAGATAAACTTGAAGCTGAGGCTATGGCTCTCAACTTCTTGCCAAAAACCAATGCTATTGATTCGGCACTTTTTGAATAAGTCGAATATAAATAGTTGTACATTACAGCAATACTGTGTTATAATAATAAACATATTTCAGCAATATAAGGAAACAAAAATATATGTCTTTCAGTAATCTAAAAAACAATCGTGACCAAATCTCTAAACTCGTCCAAGCTGCCGAAGCAGTTGGAGGAGGCGGTGAAAAGAAAAACTATGATGATGACCGAGTTTGGAAACCAACTGTAGATAAGGCAGGTAACGGATATGCAGTACTACGATTCCTTCCAGCCGCAGAAGGAGAAGATCTACCATGGGTACGATACTGGGACCATGGCTTCAAAGGTCCTACAGGTCAATGGTATATCGAAAACAGCCTTACTTCTATTGGTCAACCTGACCCTGTTGGCGAACTCAACTCCCGACTGTGGAATTCTGGGCATGACGAAGACAAAGAAAAAGCTAGATCACAAAAGCGTAGATTGCATTATGTAGTCAATGCTCTTGTTGTAGAAGATCCATCGGCTCCACACAATGTCGGTCGTGTAGTACTATACAAATTTGGTAAGAAAATCTTTGACAAAGTTATGGACGTTATGCAACCACAATTTGCAGACGAAAAAGCAATTAATCCATTTGACTTTTGGGAAGGTGCTGACTTTAAGTTAAAGATTCGCCAAGTTGAAGGTTATCGTAACTATGATAAATCTGAATTTGCTTCGCCTTCTCTCCTTTCAGAAGATGAGTCAAAGCTAGAGGATGTCTATAATAAGATTCATCCACTTGCAGAGTTTACAGATCCTAAAAACTATAAGTCATACGATGATTTGCAAGCTAAACTGTCTCGTGTTCTTGGTGAACAGGCTATGATGGGTGCAGCAACAATGCAACAAGAGATTCAAATGAATACTCCTGTTCCTACTCCTCCAATGGCTACAGCAGAGCCTGTCACAGCAGAATTAATGAGTTCTGATGATGCAGATGATACAATGTCGTATTTTGCTAAGTTGGCTAACGAAGGTTAATTATTATACATATTTTGTATAGACCCATACATACTAGCGTGTGTGTCTATAGATCCACTAAATCCAGTGGCTAAAGCATTATTAGTAGACATGTCAGTTACATTAGTTGACATGTCTGCTACGCTTAGACTTCCACCCATACCACCAGGCATGGCGTTTTGCATTTGAGTAAATTCTTGAAGCGTCATACCATTATCTAAAGTTGCGCCTCGAACACTATTTTGACTAACATTTGATAATCCGCCGAATTCTCCACCAGCGCCTCCCGATTGTATTGCAGTACCGGTAACTCCAGTTTGTGCACTACCATTTATCATATCATTTACAAATCCAAACGGAAATCCAAAAGCATCAACCTTTTTATCAAATAAATATTGAGCAATTGCCATACCAATTGCATCACCGCCGAATGATCCAGCAAGAGCACCTAAAAGACCTCCCCCAATGGCACCAAATGGCGCAAGTGGTCCAGTAAGTAATCCGCCGAGCGTAGCACCTGCTGCAAATCCTCCAAGACCACCTAATGCACTTCCTAATGAACCACCGATTTCACCTATTTTACTATCAATAGATCCAGGTGAGGCTAAAATCATTGCCAAATCTGCAGCTCCGAATAATGCAGATAGAGGACCACCAGCCTTTAGAAATTTCATAAAGGTCTTAAGCTTCGGAAATTTACTTTCCATATTAGCATTTGGCAACTTAGCAGCTTTATCAGCTGCTTCTGTCTGAAGCGCAGTATTTAATGCTGCTCCAGATAATCTAGCACCTTTTAAGTTTGTCATTTGACCTTTAGAATTACGCATAAAGTTTCTATTTGGTTTTGCATTTTGTGCGACAGCAGTTGATACTCCAGCTGCTGTTACCGCAGTACCTAATGCAGCTGCAGAAACTCCTTTAGCAGCATTAAAGGCAATTCTAAATGGAGCAGTAAGTGCTTTTAGTGCTAAAGACATTGCAGCACCTGGAGCGAAAAGGGCAAAAAGAGAAGCTATCGTAATACCTAAATCTTTAACAGCTTTCATCGGGTCGGCGCCAAGCTTGGCGGCTTGTTGTTCATCGCCTAATAGACCTCTTAGATTATCAAGAGTATTACCAAATGACGTACTAATTGTAGTAAATATTTCACTAAGATCAGGAAGCTTTGCTCCAAAAAAGTCAAAGTCTTTAGCAAAGATTTTAAATTGTTCTCCTAACTTTTCAAGGCTATCTTTATTTTTAGGAGTTAGTAATGCACCGATAGCCCCACTTAATAAAGCAAATCTTTTACCAAAAATTAAACCAATTCCGCCGAAAGTAACAGCTCTACCAATTCCATCTGAAAGCTCTTCACTGCCAGTTTGACTATAAACATAATCAGCAATTTCGTCTGCAAACATAGTAGCAATTAAACCAGGAATACCACGCTTTAGCATTCCTGCACCAAGAGCCGTACCAAAACCTAAGAAGCTGCCAAGTCCACCTCTTGCTGCATCAATACCTCGACCAACAACCCCAGGAGCCTTTGTTGATGCGCCGCCTCGGGCTGCAGCTTCTCTTTTATCTTCAAGTTCTTGGCTATCGTCTTCATTAATCTCACGCAAGAATGCAGAAAAATTAGCATTAAGTTCGCTTAATTCTTTACGTTGAGCTTCACCTTGTTCGTTAGAAGCTTCGAGTTGGTCTTTGACGTCAGCTAATGTAGCCATATTATCCTCGTTGTTGCGCTGCTTGTTGTTCTTTTTCTTTTAGATCGTCTATCAACATGGTGACATAGATCTCCCTCTCCCATGGCATCATATAGTCTAGGTCAGTAAGCGCATAATGAAAGTTTTGTAATAATTGGTAATTAACTCTAAAATAATTTTCTAGACTGTCATGAGAGAGGTTTATTAAAAAAAATCATCAAGTCCTTTCAATGTTTTAGTGTTTTCGGTGTCACAATGTGTACACTTAAATTGTATTTCTGCTTGAAGCGATGGCATATTTTCTACCCAATTCGTAATGATTTCAAATTGGCTAGTTGATAGCGAATCAATAAAAGCTATTACTTCTTCGTTTGATTCATCACTAATTTTTATCGCTTCTTCTTCAGTTAATACTGAATCTAAACATGATACGATAAGATCCATCATTATATCAGCTTGAGTTCTACCTTCTTCAAAAAATGTGCTACTTTGCATAAAATAACTATATGTTGGATGCCGTAATTTAACAGAAATACTATCAGTTAATTTAACTACGTTTGTGTCTTTTTTATCTTTAACTTCGATAGAATCTAAATTTACTTTTACATCGTTCATTTCTTGACATTCTTGACAAGAAATTTGAATATCTGCTGTTTCACCGACAGATTTAGATCTGATTTTAGTAAACATATAATCTACATCATATGTAGTTAATCTATGAAGATCGAATTCTCCTGTTACACATGCATCGATTGTCTCTAATATTGCTTTTAGAATTTCTTTTTTATTCTGTGATTCATATCCTAACATTAATACTTTTTGTTCTTTAACCAAGAATGGTCTAAAGCGTATAGTTTCATTAAGAGATGGTATAACTAAATCATATTTTGGTACGTCATTCAATTTGGGCAGTGCCATTTATTTCTCCTATAATCCAAGGCTTCCTAAACCAGCTGATGCTGTAATCCAACCTTGGCCACCTGCGGTATTTATCCAATTTGTATATGATATGCCTACAGTAACTTGTACAAGACCGTCGAGATCGTTATTTAACTCAACAGCCGAAACAGTTGTAGGAAATGCATCAAGTAATTCTACCGAATATACACTACTACCACCTAAACCTAGATTAAGCTTAATAGGTCCAGCAGATAAAGTTTTACCTGCTAATGGTCTTCTTAATTGATGTATCTTAATAGGTTTAGCATAATCTTTTTTATAAAATGCCTCACCCGGAATTTGATTGATGGTCATATCACGCCACTCATCAAAGTATTTTATAATACCGTAATCATTCATACAATAAAATGTCATAGAAACAGGTTCAACCGCATAACCATATGCAACCTGTTGATTTTCTGTACCTATATTTCTCTCATGCGTTAAGACTCTTTTACCAGGTATTTGTGCTTGAGAACACAGTATATTCATATCTTCTCCACCTAAGAGAGATCCAATCTTTTGAATAATACCAGCAAAGCCGGTTAAACCTGGTTTTCCGCCTAAATTTGTAGGTAATTGTACTAAAAACTGGTTGCTACGCGCGAAGCCTAATTTTAAAGAGGCTGCAGATTTAAATTGATCGATAGTTGACATTAGATCATGTTCCTCGAATCTTTATAAACTTTATTACCACTTGCTTTTTGCCAATCGGCTGTCGGTAAAAATGTTGCAATTTCCCATTCAGGAGCAGGTACTCTAGCAAATCTACTTTTAACATGACTTGTTAGGTAATGTTTATAGCAAGGTTTGAAGTACTTCATTTTAGCTGAAGCTTGTAGCATCTTATATGATAATTCGAATTTAGTTGTCTCATCGTATGCTTTATTAGATGTAATATCCATTAGACCATCTAAAAATTTAGCTCTTAATATAGCAGGTAGATAGTGTAGATTTAATCCATAGAATCCGCCAGGCGCAGGTCCGACAATAATTGCAAGAGGAAATTTATCGTAATACGGTAAAGTTTCTTTGTGTTTTGGATCATAGAAAAACATATTCATTGATCCAATCAATTGTCTATTCTTTAGCTGTATTGGATCTTCTTTCATTAAATCTAAACGATTAATGTTTCTAAGTTGACCAACTTTTTGTTGAAACCAATCACGCGATTGTTTAGTGCGAGGATTTATACCTGCACGAAAGGCCTCATACCCTATCTTTTGAAATAGATTACTCATACCTGTATTTATATCTTTTTCTTAGGCTTTTTACGAAATGGTTGTAATGGCTTTAACGGCTTTAATTTACCCGGTGTTTCTTTAGGCATAATACCCATCTTACGTAGAGTATGTTCTGTCCAAACTTGAAACTCCCAACCTCGATTATTAGCAAAACTATGCGCGGCTTCCCACTTATTCATATTTTTTACATATGTTAATGCTTCACTAATATATCTTTTTGTTTTACGTGCACCGTTTGGTGGCGTAGTTTCTTTTTCTGGTTTAATCTCTACTAATACAGTTTTTCCATTCTTAAATGTAATTTTTAAATCTACAAAGTACCGATGGTATTTCTTATCAACATCATAATAATAAGGTACAACTGTTTCTTCTGAAGACCATGATTTTATGTCTTCGTTCTTATCACACCACATAAAAGCATATTTTTCCCACATAGACCTATAGACTACTTTATCGGGATCACCTCTATACTTTTTGATGTTTGGTTTATATCTTCCAGAATATGCCATAAAACTATATAAATAGATTGTAAAGGATTATGTTTTATTTATAAGGAAATACTATGTCCGATAGAAGAGAAATGTCCGCGGACTTTGATCCGCGTAATGATGGAGCTGTTACAGCGCCAGAGATAGCAAAGCCTAAAGTAGATTCTATAAAAATTAATGATCCTACACAGACTCAAGCAGAGGCTAAGCCTACTACCGAAGGTATGGTATTACAATATCCATATGAAAATCAAGATTATTATATGGCTTCTATAAAGTTTTCTCTTTACAGCATTGATCCATATAAAATTGACGCTGAAGCTGCTAAATCAATTGTTGATACTCCGTATTTAACTAGCAGTATAAATGTAGGATCAAAACCAGGTAGAAATAATAATGGTACTACAAAAAGTACTATTAATGATGCAACTTCTTCAACTAATGACAGTATTAAAATTTCTAGCTCGGTAGATACTAGTAATCCAAATGAGATGGCCTCGCTTGAACGTGAGGCAGCTGAAGCTAATTTTACTAAAACAAATAGAGATTTGAGTTTAGACCCTAAAGCATTAAATCAACACATATCTCTATATTTTCCGCCGAATGTGCAGTCTGTTGACACAGTACAGTATGAAGCTTCAGATCTTGGCACAGGTGGAGCCACGACACTTGCCGCTCTACGAAATGGTGGTGGCATTCTAAGTTCAGTTTCAAAGGGCGTAATGGAAGGTGCATCAGATTTATTTGGTTTATTGAAAGGTGACCTCTTAACACAAGAGGCTGCACAAGTGGCAGCGACTCGAGCATTTAATAAGCTACCAGCAGGTGGTATACAAAATGCGTCACGTGTAGCTCTACAAAAGATATTAAATCCTAATACTCGTTCTATGTTTAAAGGTGTACCTATTCGAGAGTTTACATTTGTTTTTAAATTGGTTGCAACATCGGCGTCTGAGGCAGCTGAGATACAAAAGATTGTAAAGATGTTTAGATCAGAAATGTATCCTCAAGCAATTCAATTCGCAGGTTTTCCAGTTGGATATGAATTTCCTAAACTGTTTAAGATACAATACATGTATAATAAAACGCTTAATACTAAATTGCCACAGCCATTGTTAAGTTATTTACGTAATGTAAGTGTTACGTACAACGGATCAAATATGGTATTTCATGCTGATGGCCAACCTACAGAAATTGATTTGTCTTTATCGTTCACAGAATTCAGAGCCCTTACAAGACAAGACATTCTCAAAGGATCAGCAGCAACCAACGTAGGACCGCACTAATGGATTATTTTAAGTATTTCCCAAGAACTCAATATGTCTTTGGTAATGAAGCCGAAGATATTGGTACTGGTATTGTTGTATCTGAATTGACTCAAGACATATCATTATATGTTGAGGTAATTGATGAAATAAAAAGAAGTAAAGCATTCTATTTACAATATTATATTCAAGAGAACGAGAGACCTGATAATGTGTCGATGAAATTATATGGCACACCATCATTTCATTGGACGTTTTTCTTAATGAATGATAAACTACGTACATCTGGTTGGCCACTTACATATCGTCAAATGGAAAAACAATTAAAGAGAGATTTTCCTCATACTGTGGCAATGACAAAAGATGATTTAACAGGACATTTTTTCCCAGGTCAGATCGTAGTAGGTCAGACATCAGGTGCACGTGGTACTGTATTACGTCGTCGTCTCGATGTAGGAGCAATTCACATTGAATTGATTGGCACTACGAAGTTTAGTAGTACCGAAAGAATTGTGTCAAAGTCTGTGAGTGCATTGCAGACTCAGGCAATTGATGTTAACACAATGTTAGAATATAAATCACCTCATCACTATGTCCAAGGTGCAGAACGAGTAGATATTGATCCACGTGTAGGACCAGGTGCATTGCAATTAGAGGTAACACTCGAAGATTATTATCATCAACAAAATGATAATCTCAAATCAATTAATATCATTAAGCCCGATAGTGTACGTGAGGTTGCAGCTTTATATCGTAAAGCTTTAGGAAACTAGAATGGCAGAACAAACAACATTTCAAAATGATGTGTCATCGTCTGATTATATCATAGAAAAGGTAGAGCTCAATTCTGCCCGATTTATGGAACCAGTCGAGTTATCATCTGTCATATCAGGTATCGAACTCTTCGAGCATCTCGATAAACCGTTACTGACAGGCAATGTTGCAATTCATGATGTGTCTCGTATATATGATCGATCTGACCTACAAGGTGCAGAACATTTAATGATAGCGATTAAGCGATCTCTCAATGGTCCACTATATGAAAAGATGTTTGTGATTGATACTGTTTCAACACAGAAATTGAATCCTACATCCGAGATTATTACATTACATATTACCGAAGAGACAGCATTCAAATCAAATCTATATAATGTAAACAAATCATATCGTGGTAAACCGTCAGCAATTATCTCAAAAATATCAGAAGAATATCTTTCGAAGTCTGTCGAAGTAATAGGTGATAATGACTATCAAGGTGATATGAATGTTATTGTACCGAATATGACACCACTCGAGTCAATGATTTGGATTAAGAATAGAGCCACAAACAATGATGGTTATCCATACTTCCTCTATTCTACATTCGCGAACGATTTCTTTTATCTTGCTAATCTATCGGACCTTCTCTCGGCGCCTGCTATCAATCAAAAGAATCCGTATTTCTATGGACATGGCTCGGCAATTGGATCGACTGCACAGAGATTTATGGTGATTAATGATTACCGTCATAAGAGTGCCGAGAATATGACAAGACTCATCAGAAATGGTCTCATAGGTGCGAATCATCATTACTACAATACTCTTGATGGTTCTGATACGAATGTTAATTTCAATATACAGACCCACCTTGCTGAGTCAATCGCGACAAAGAATTCAGATCAATCACAGATCAATGTTGCCGAGAACTATGAGTTTGATGAGAAGAAACTACAAGACCATCAATCTCGTGAGATCTTTCATATCTCATCGTCAGGTGCATATACAATTGGCGAAGGGACATATAATTCATATGATGAAGAAGAGAACGAAGGTGGTCATCGTAAGAAGATTCAGGCATCTGCACTCAAACATCTACTCTCGAAGTCTACAATCGAGATCAAAATCGATGGTCGAGAGTATATGGACCCAGTATCCCAAACACCTACACACTTTACTATTGGCAATAGTATAAGGCTCATCTTCCTTGCCAACATATCTCTTAATTTACAATCTCAAAAAGTAGATCAGAAGAAGTCAGGAGACTATATTATCTTTACAGCGAAGCATTCATTCGTAGGAGAACGCTACGATTTGACTCTACTTTGTGCAAAAGTAGCAAATTTGAATTCCGATGAGTACGTCACGACAGTGACTGCAGAGTCCCAAGAGGCGGTAGTACTATGATCCCTACATCCCAGATAGAATATTACGGTGATACACAGCGCTGGTTCATTGGAACAGTCATCGATATCATTGATCCACTCGAAATGGGTCGTCTCAAAGTCAGAATCTATGGTATCCACTCATCAAATACGACAGACATACCACTCGGCGACCTCCCATGGGCGCAGGTAGTTGCTCCTATTACAGAAGGAGGATCATCTGGTATTGGTGCAAACACTGGTATTAAGCCTCTCGCACAGGTATATGGTATCTTTCTTGATGGAAAGAACTCTCAACTACCTCTGATACTTGGTTCGATTCCAAAGTATGAACGTGTCGATCACTCGGTACCTGAATCAAACTATGTTCAACAGCAAAATACGTCTACTTCTTCTGGAAGTATGAATAACAAAAATGTGCTGATCGCTAAGGCAGTCGATGATGCTAACCTTATTGGTAAGGATAACAAAGAGAAAGCTTATAACTTCTTTATCTCTGATCTGATCGCAGTACCATTCGAACCTCATCAGGCTGCAGGAATCGTGGGTAATATGATCGTAGAGTCTCGTAACGGCAATGACATTGATCCGATAGCGAAGAATAAATCTGAAGGTTCATTCGGTATCTGTCAGTGGAATCCAGGTTCTGGTAATCCAAGTCGATATGCTCAGCTCGTTAACTTCGCGAATGCAAACAACCTACCTGTAGAGAGTCTCTATTGTCAATTACAGTTCGTAATGTTTGAACTCTATAAGTTTGGCTATCTTGGTCTTACAGATCTACGAGCCAGCGAGGATGTTGAATCAGCAACAGCAGCATTTGAAAGAAAGTTTGAAAGACCTGCCGAAGGTTCATCAGCAAAACGAATAGCAGAAGCAACAATAATATTTAATCATATGGAAACAGTATAATGGCAGTTGATAAAGAACTTGCGAAGATTCAAGCAGCGCAGGCTGTCCAGAAACTAAAGGCTACAGGGTTAATAAGCGATCAACAAGTAGCTATCCTGAATCAAATGGCGATCAATACAATTGAAGTGGGTGCTGATCTTGAAGAGAAGGGTGGATTTAAAACATTAGGAGCAGCAGGTGTCTCTGGTGAAACGATTACAGACGGACCGGTTGTTGCACAGATAACGAATAACGGACCAGCGAATATTGAAAAGACAAATGCAAAAACAGTCTCCAGTTCAGACTTATTTGGTAAAACCTCAGGAAACGGGCAACTCACTATCGGCATTGCTCAGCGCTCACCCAAAGCTGTCATGGCTCTTCTAAAAGATGTAGTAAAGGCGGACCAAGCAACGATTGATACAGTGAACACCCAGACGTCCTCGGTACCAGCGAATGTCAAGACAGCCGTGAAAAAAGACCCTATAGCAGATCTTAACAAAGCTGTGGTGTCTGCCACGAAGAAACAACAAGAGGCATTAGGTAACCCGTTAGGTTCTGCTAATGATCCATTTGGGAGTCTCGGGGCGAGGTTTGGCAATATACTGG
>Ga0181389_1000303_pt1 | contig 20276 bp, 25 predicted proteins | sample 12SPOviralmetaG_FD_130121 | JGI IMG/M metagenome (GOLD analysis project Ga0181389, IMG submission 130121) | Marine viral communities from the oligotrophic San Pedro Time Series (SPOT) site, San Pedro Channel, CA, USA - 12 SPOT_SRF_2010-06-29 | ecosystem: Environmental > Aquatic > Marine > Strait...
CACATCTGTGTACCTTCATGGGAAGGGAAAATAATGTAAAGACTTTGATCCAATATGTTGATAGAGCGTTGCAGATTGATGCAGTGGATAATTATTGGATGATCGACATGACACGATGTGTTGAGGATCATGAGTATATACATGAACTACAACAAAAGCTCGACAGTAAGTATCCAGGACGTGTACATGTGTACAATCGCGACAAGAGAGCGCAAGAATTGAAAGACCCGCAAGCGATTAAAGATGGTATTGGTGGGTGGAAAACGTTCTATGAATTTTTAAATAGGTTCACAGACAATGATGTAATCGCCAAGTGTGATGACGACACATTGTATTTTGATATAGAAACACTAAAAGCCGCATTCGATTTTCGTTGGAACAACAAACAGCCCTACCTGATGCACGCCAATTGTATCAACAATGGCGTCACGGCATATCATCAACACAAGAAAGGTATATGGAAAACAAAAGAAACAGATATATACCCTGCATGTGGTCTGACCGGACCGTTGTTCTCGTTTCCAGAAATTGCATGCAATCATCACAAGAAATTCACTAGTGATTTGATCAAATCACCTGACAACATTAACAAATACAAACTAGAGCAAAACATACTGTTTCAAAACCGCGTGTCAATCAATTTTATATTCATGCTAGGTTCTGATAGAAAATCATTGAGCACAATTGATCTTCAAGATGAATATGAAACCAGCTGCAAAAAACCGCAGGCAAACGACCGGCCCAATTGTATAATCGGAGATTTCACAGCAGCACACCACACGTATGGTGTACAAGAGCCGGTGATGGAAGAGTTAGGCACACAGCAATGCTACGAGAAACTAGCAGATGTGCTTGCAAAGAAAAACGATTACGAGCATAAATCAATAACAGACAATATGAATAGAATTGTGACTTTGAGTGACAAGCCAAACAAACCAAATGAGTATGTTGCAAAGCTACCATATAACAAGAACACAAAAATAATACAGCATGTTCCTTCCGGAATGTATATCAGCATAACAGGTAACAAACAAGAAAAAATTCGTTTTGATAAAGATAGGAACAAAATTCCCACCGGGGATTGCATGCTACAGAATCAATTGTGTGCAGAAGAGTCAGAATCAAATGCAACGTTGATGGATATCGAGTTAAACAAACCGACACTGCTTGAATTCACTAACAGTAATAAATTGATCCGCACCGGGGGTAGTCGTAAGGAGATACAAGAGAAGTACACCCCAGAAAAAGATTTTTATCCGGGTCATATGATCGCCAAATTTTTCCAAGGTGGTTATAAAACTGAACTAGCCAATTTCATCAAACAACCTTCTGGTAATTATCGCATCCAATCAAACACACACAAGGATTATTATTTGAAGGCAATGGTCAACAAGAAAACATCTAGACTAAATTTAAGATGGGAGAAAAACTGTGAAGATGAATTTAATGTGATTAGTTTCGCCGACCGGGCTCATGATATTGATACAATACGCGTGCATCGCTGCAAAGACAACTTAATGAATGATGGGACGTATTACGAATCGATTACAGACAATCGACGATTCTATAAAGCCAGAGAGTATTATTGGATGATTGATCACTACATTTGGGAACTAGTTCCTTCCGGTAAGAACGTGCATGTCAAACTCGTCGCGGACGATTTAGAAGATTTGTACCTAGCTGTATCAAATGATACGTTGAAAGTCACATCAAAACCTTGCGAGTGGATCCTAGTCGATAATAAAAAAATTAAATTAAAGCAGACAGTCTTAGATCTTAAGTAGAGGTATAATAATGAGAGTTGGTGTCATAGGTAACGGGTTCGTTGGTCATGCAATGACGTTGTTACGACCCGGTGTAGCAGTGCTAGTATGGGATATCGAACCAGACAAATGCGAGCCATTCGGATTAGGTTTCAATCAGTTTGTTGAGATGTCTGAGATCATCTTTGTTGCAGTTCCTACACCTATGAATCAAGACGGTACATGTCACCTAGACATTGTGGAGACAGTGGTGCAAAAAGTCAAGAACCAAGATTCAGACACGCCGATCGTTTTACGTTCAACAGTGTTGCCCGGTACCAGTGACAAGCTCGGCGTAAGTTTCATGCCAGAGTTTCTGACCGAGAAGCATTGGAAGGATGATTTTTACAATTGTGATCAATGGATCATAGGCACTGATGACGATACACTGATGACCAAGTTGCAACACATGTTCAGTCTAGCACATGTAGAAGACTGCGTGTGTAACAAACAAGTCATACACATGAAACCTGCTGAAGCGGAGATGATAAAATATATCAAGAATTGTTTCTTGGCTACCAAAGTGAGCTTCTTCAACGAGATGTACCAGACATGTGAAGCTGCTGGTATTGATTTTGAGACTGTACGAAACATAGCATGTGATGACACAAGAATTGGACACGGACACAGCACTGTACCAGGTCATGATGGCATGTGCGGATATGGAGGAACATGCTTCCCTAAAGACACGAACGCTCTATTGAAGTTCATGGAACAACACGGTGTTCTGAGTCACGTGCTGAGTGGAGCGGTGACCAGAAATGAAACAATCGATCGTGCAGAGAAAGATTGGACCAAAGATGTGGGACGAGCGTCAATTTAATTTACCGTAAGTCGATGTAAATTGTGTGGTTCCATACCATAAAAAGAGTAAATACATATACATGAAGATTCATATTTACGGATGCGGCATGAGCGGTGTCACAGCTGCCATTTTATTCAAAGAACAAGGGCATGATGTTGAGATTTTCGAAGTGAGAGATCACATCGCGGGCAATTGTTATGACGAGAAGAATGACGATGGATGTACAGTACATAAATATGGTAGCCATATATTTCACACAAACAATGAACAGGTGTGGACATTCTTGAACAGATACACCAAGTTCAACAGTTACGAGCATCGTGTACGTGCTAACACCAAAGAAGGTCTGTTGAGCATACCATTCAGCAAGAAGACAGAGGAGCAACTGGGTCGTGATCTGGATCCAAAAGAGATACAAGACCTGTTGTTCCGAGAATATTCAGAACGTCATTGGGGCATACCTTGGGAACAGTTACCCAAGAGCATCAGCGGCAGAGTGCCCAACAAACGTGACAATCATGACGACAGATATTTCACAGACAAATATCAAGGCATACCCGAGAATGGATACACTGACATGTTCAAAAACATGCTTGATGGCATCAAGGTTAACCTGGGTGCAGAGCGTGGTTTACACAAGCGTCTCAAAGCAGATCTTGTGGTTTGGACAGGCAAGATATCTGAGTATTTTGACTTGAAATTCGGTCATCTCCCTTATCGCTCGTTACGCTTCGACCACACACGAGTCAAGAAGGATCCAATGTACACATGGGACGCTGGTGCGGTGATCAACGAGTGTAACACCAAACCATTCAATCGCACCATGGACAACAGCGTGTATTTGAATGAGGATGTGACACACACCATACACACTCGTGATTTTCCAGAAGAGTATGAAGAGGGTAAAAATGATCCTATCTATCCTAAAACATTTGGAGAAGGACCTAAAGTGTATCAAAAGTATCTGAGAGCGGCCATGGCCGATCAGAACACCATATTCTTGGGTCGATTAGCAACATACAAATACCTTGACATGTGGATGGCAGTGTCTCAAGTGATGGCCAAGCTCAAAACAAGTGACAAGTTAAAAAAATAATTACACAGTAGTCTGAATAAATACTTACATATGAGTAGTCAGACAACAGTACGCCCCCTTAGTTCATTTTACAGCACCAATCTCAACCCTATAGTCAGATCATACGAGAAGCTGGCCACTCGTATAGCATACACGTTGGGATATCCTCAAGTGAACGTCGAAGCTCATCAGAACCAGGTGTATGAGAACATCGCTATCGCTCTGGAGATGTTCACCAAGTATGCTGGTTACACAGAAGAGCTACTCACATTCAATTCAGAGCTGTACAGACCTGGTGAAGGTCTTCGCATGGATGTGTTGTTCACAGCGACAGATCAGATGAGTGTGCCAGAAACATATAACAATCCGACAGATGATGAACAAGATGAATTAGACAAAAGCTTGTACGAGATCGGAGTGATGGAGATCGATTCCGGTACCAATCCGTTTGTGGTGGGTGGAGCACCTACAGACGATCAGATTGTGAGTTCTGCGGTGAGGGATGATATAGTTGGCACCAAAGGATGGGACACGTTGACGGACAGTTATCGACGAGTGGTGGATGTGTTCGCATTTGAAGAAGGAAGTTCTTCCGGTATAAACACGTTGTTCACGCTGGAACAAACCCTCGCACAGCAAACATATTTCAGTTATGCTCTCGGCAAATACGGCTTCGATTTGATCAGCTGGACCACCATGAAAAATTGGTTGGACATGAGACGCAAGCTGTTGTCACAAGACTATTATTTCAGATTTGATGACCGTAGACAAACACTGTATCTAACTCCGGAACCAGGAGTGGGTAAAAGACGCACACATTTTTATGGCATCGTTGGTGCGTATGTGGAGCGACCGGTGCATCAATTGGTTAGTGAGCCGTGGGTGTATCAATACGCGTTGGCGTTGACTAAGATCATAATCGGGAGAATTCGAGGCAAATACAGTGGCACCAATCTGTTCGGAGGAGGGTCACCAAACTACAGTGAGCTGTTGAGTGAAGGTAACACTGAAAAAGACAAGCTGGAGACAAGCTTGTACGAGGGTGTGCCAGGTTTTGGAGACGGACAGCCGCCGTTGTTCTTCGTAGGGTGATCTGTCACAAACATAAATGCATATTCATCCATGTGCCAAAAACCGGTGGTACGAGTGTTGAGTGGGCTTTGCAAAATAAAAAAGAACCGTTGAACCGGAAACATAAAACATCCAATGAGATTTATAAACTTCATCCGGTGGAGTGGGAGCAATATTTTAAGTTCACAGTAGTCAGAAACCCATGGGACTGGTTAGTGTCTTGGTATTACTGGAGAAAATTAGTAGATAGAATGTCATTTAAAGAGTTTTTACTGAATTATAATTTATCCCGACCGGTCACTGTAACCGAAAAAAAACGCGACTATCTACCAGATGTGATAAACTTTACAAATTATTTAACAATTGATGACAAACTGGTGATGGACCACACGTGTAGGTTCGAAAACTTACAGCATGACTTTCAAGTGGTGTGCGATGAATTAAACATTAATGCGACACTTCCACATAAAAATAAAACAAATCACAAACACTACACTGAATATTACGATGACGAAACAAAACAAATTGTCGCGGAAAAATACGCGAAAGATATAGAGTATTTTGGATATCGATTCGGAGAATAAATAAGGGTATGGAATATATTTACAAAGTCAAAGTGACTCGAGTGATCGATGGAGACACCGTCGACGTGGAAATCGATCTAGGGTTCGATTTGAGACTGAATAAACGTGTACGTTTGCATGGAATCGACACACCAGAGACACGCACTCGAGACAAAGCGGAAAAAGCTCGAGGACTCAAAGCCAAGGCTCGACTGGAACAGATCATACAAGACAACAATCATGAGATATATCTCAAATCAATGGACAAAGGCAAGTTCGGTAGATGTGTTGGAATTTTGTTCGAACAAGATTTTGTACATGACAGTATAAATGACAGACTGTTGATGGAAGGCCATGCGGTACCGTACGGTAAATGAAAAAGAAAAAACCGTACAAAAAGTACACACAATACAGACAAGGTGTGTACAAACCTGTCAACACACAAAAATATGTCGGTAAAGGCACGCCTAGGTATCTGAGCAGCTGGGAGTTGAAGTTTTTCAAATGGTGTGACAGAAATCCATTTGTTGAATCCTGGAGCAGTGAGAGTGTTTGTTTGCCATACATATCACCTGTAGATGGCAAGATGCATCGATATTTCGTTGACAATACAGTACACATACGAGAAGGAACTGAGCTAGTGAAGTATTTGATCGAGATCAAACCACATAGACAAACTCGACCTCCAACAACACATGGTAACAAAAAACAATCAACGGTGATTCACGAACACGTGACCTGGAATGTAAACCAAGCTAAATGGCATGCGGCTGCCACATGGAGCAAAAAGAATGGTTACATTTTTCAGATCGTGACAGAAAAAGATTTTAGTCTGTTTTGTAGATAATCCTGGAAATAATATATATCTAGATAAATAATTAATACAATGCATGCCAAACTATTAGTAGAGACAACTGATCCGGAACAATTTGAATATATAATTGAAGAGAAGAACAACCTAGGTGAACAGACTGTGTACATCAAAGGACCATATGCCATGGCGGGGGGTGAGAACAAGAACGGTAGAGTTTATTGTGAGAAAGAGATGGCAAATGAAGTTGATCGATACAATGAGAAGATGGTCAAAACATCCAGAGCTTTAGGAGAATTGAATCATCCCACAAGTGCAGATGTAGACCTCGAGCGCGCCTGTCACATGGTGACTGAACTGACAGCCGATCCTCGGAACCCGAATATATATATTGGCAAATCTAAAGTGTTGAGCACACCTACTGGCATGATTGTCAAATCTTTAATCAAAGACGGTTGTAGTGTCGGTATGAGCACAAGATCGTTAGGAAAATTGATAGCGAATGAAGACACTGGAGTTAACAAGGTACAAGACATGCGACTAATCGCGATCGATTGTGTAGCAGATCCGAGCTTTGGAGAGGCATTTGTCAATGGCATTCTCGAGAGCAAACAATATGTACTTGACAATTACGGCCAGTATGTTGAAGCTTATGAAAATTTTGAGCGTGGTATAAGTCAATTACCAAAAACAGATGTAGAGCAACACATCAAGAGCAGCATACTTTCATTCATAAATGATATAAAGAAGAAAATTTAACATGAAAAAAACACAACAAAATCCTGATCAGAAAAAACTAATCACTAAATTCATACAGAAGATTGGTGAGAAAAACTACTCCGGAGCCAATGATTATTTAAAGAAAACCATAGAAAATAAGATTTTAGGTCGGATCAGTCAGCATAAAAACATAAATATTTTTAGCGATGAGTGAAAACCCAATTACAGAACAGTTGAAAAAAGTGGCTGATGATGTTTTGACCGAAGAGACGTTCGAAGCGATCGAGGCAGCATTTAATGAATCAGTAGAGAGCAAAGCCGACGAGCTTGCTCAATTACGTGTAGAGAAAGCGTTAGTCGAACAAGACGAAGAACACGCTGTTAAATTGGAGAGGTTATTGGAAGCGATCGACACCGATCACACAAAGAAATTACACCGCGTGGTTGGAGCTATAGACAAGAACCATACACAAAAACTGGTCGCACTAGTTGAGAAGTTCCGCTCCGAACTGGATGGGGATGCTAATTTGTTCAAAGAGGGTTTAGTTGACAACATAAGCAATTACTTGGACCTATATATAGAGAAAGCCATACCGGCAGAAGATATCAAAGAAGCAACCAAGAACAATCATGCAGCAAGCATCTTGGAAACACTTCGCAAATCACTCTCTATTGACAATGTGTTGCAAAACGAATCAGTACGTGAGGCTGTTATTGACGGTAAACATCAAATCGAGCAAGCAAAAGCTGAGGCTGAAACATTGGCTGAACAGAACGCATCTCTCGTAGCAAGTCTACAACAACGAGACGCTGCATTAGCTCTAGAGAAGTTGACAGAAGGTCTACCAAATGCCAAGAAGAGACACATGGAGAAGGTGTTGGCAGGTAAGAATGCAAATTTTATTAATGAAAATTTCGAATACACATTGCAGATGTTCGAGAAGAGTGAAACTGACAAACTAGACGTCTTGAAAGAACAAGCCACAGTAGGTAAACGGGTCAAGGACCGAGCACCAGTGGATAAAAAACAAGTTGTAGCAGAGAGTGTCGACACACAAATAGCTCAAACAGAGCCGAGCAATTTACAAGACGGTAACCTATTTAACTCCTATATGGGGGAACTAGGTAGATCCTAATTTTTTAATGAGGTCGTATGACCTGAGTATGTAGAAGGTAATTATAATAATGTCACAGGTAAAACCCGCACAATCATATATCGATCAGGAACGCGCAGGCGTGCTTCTTGAGAAATGGGCCCCAGTGCTTGACTATAGTTCTGATAACGTCGCTGCTATCGAAGATGATCACTCTCGTTTGAACACAGCCATCCTCTTGGAAAACCAAGAAGCATGGTGCTTGAATGAGAACTCATACGGAGGTGGTACGCTTGGCGCAGGAAGTTCTTTTGGTCAGCTCGGAGGTCAGTCATCTGCTGGTGGTGGAGATCACTACGCAACAGGAGACAATCGTCTTCCCAAGATTCTGATTCCAATGATTCGTCGTACATTCCCTGAACTTATTACTAATGAAATCGTAGGTGTTCAACCAATGAGCGGTCCAGTAGGACTCGCTTTCGCAATGCGCTATAAGTACGAATCCGACAGTCTCGGTACCGGAATTGATGGTAAATCAATTCCGAATCCAACTGGCGCTCGTGCTGCATCTGCTTATGCAGATAATAAAGAAGCTGGTTATCAAGAACTTGACACTCGTTTCACAGGTGCTGAATCCGACGCTCTTAGCGGCGGAGACATCTTTGACTCAGAGCATCAAGATCAAGATTCTGGTGTTGCTGCGTTGCTACAAGATTACGAATTGACCGGAGATATTCCACAGATGGTAGTTTCTTTTGAAAAGACCGCTGTTGAAGCTGGTACTCGTAGACTTGCAGCTCGTTGGTCAGTAGAACTCGAACAAGACCTCAAGAACATGAATGGTATCGATATCGACACCGAATTGACAAACGCTATGTCGTATGAAATTCAGGCTGAGATCGACCGTGAAATGCTCATGAGAATGGTTCAAGTTTGTATCGAAGCAGGTTCCGGAAAAGGTGTTAGCACCTGGAGCCCAGCAAGTGCTGATGGACGTTGGTTGGCCGAACGTAATCGTGACCTCTATGCTAAGATCATTGTTGAGGCGAATAGAATCGCTATCCGCAACCGTCGTGGTGCTGCAAACTTTTTAGTTGCAACTCCTCGTGTTTGTGCAATCTTGGAAATGCTCCCTGAGTTTCAGTGGATGCAAGTTCAAGGCAACGTGAACACCCAACCAGTGGGCATCGCTCGCGTTGGTAATCTTGGTGGTAGATTCAACGTTTACCGCGACACGCGTACTGAGGGTCAATTCGAAGCTGGTAATCGTTCCACTCGTCTTGAGTACATCCTCTTGGGTTACAAGGGTCCTGAGTTTTACGACACAGGAATCGTGTATTGCCCGTACATCCCAGTGATGGTACAACGTACAGTCGGTCCTAATGATTTCGCACCCCGTGTCGGTCTGTTGACACGTTATGGTGTGGTTGACAACATTTTTGGAGCCAACCTATACTATCACGTTATTGTGTGCAAGGGTCTTGGAGATCATTTCACTCAAGAAGGTCAAACGTACCTCGGGTAAGTAAGTTCAAGTACTTCGAATAGTTCGTATAGATACTCAAAGCCGTTGAAATGATACATACGGCGATAAAACAATTTTTCGACTCTCACAGGTGATGCTGGAGAGTCGTTTTTTTTTGTCTCTATTGCTTGGCAGTTTTGACATGCATCACATTCTCGTCACCCAGATCATGAGCCTCTTGAAATATCAAAGGAAAATCAGTCGCTCTCACTGGATTAATATCTATACCACCTCTACGAGCATACAAACATGTAACACATAGTCTCGAGGGGGACAACACATCATGTAAACGCTTGTATAGCGTCTCACATATCTCCTCATGGAAATGACACTCGTCTCGGAAAGACACGATGTACTTCAACAAACTCTCAGGTGTGACCTGATTGTGACCTTCACACATCACATACACATCACCCCAATCCGGTTGACTCGTGACACGACAATTGCTCTTGAGCAAGCTGCTGTGATACCTTGTGGTTGTTGACAACACTTCACATGGCTCTTCAACTTCTAACAGCTCTGGGGACTCTTCATATGTATCCAACATCATCTTCCCTAGTCTCTCTTGTGAATACATCGCTTCTATAGTCATATACTTATCATCACATAAAACACTGTCTCCTGGGGCTCTGTTACTAGCAGGTATTGTTTTGACGGTGACATGTGTTCCTAACAGTTCAGACAGATCTTTCGCTGCTGTAGTGTCAATAAAATCCATCACTTGAGCTGGAGTGTCTCCACATTTGAACATGTTGAACGAATTGAAGTACAACTTGATACTCTTGCTCTCCACTATATATTTGCTATCACACGAGTATATAACTTTCGTAACTCCGGCTACTGGCAGACCGTTGTTAGTTAGCGCGCTCACTTCATACGCATTCCATGTGTCAAAACCAACAAAAGGTAGATCATCATCTTCGATGCTCAAATGCTTTCTGTTGTTGCTTCTAGGTTCATTGACTAACAATCCAGAATCATACTGATCTTTGTACTGTGATGTCTGCCCTAAATGCTTTGATATTCTACTATTATCTAATACTATATTACTCATTTAAAATTGATCTTATTTTTTCCATCCTCTGCTCGACAGATCCACTCAATCGGATTATCTTATCGCGCCAGGTGTCTTTACCGGGTGTCGACATGGATTTGCTCATGATGTCCTCATATATATCCACAATATCTTTCCGGAATTGTGTATTCACACTACGTTCACCATCATCTTCAATTGGTATATCATCTGGCTCGGTATAGAGTATATAATCCAATCTCTCACCCAACATGCTCAACAAACCACATGCATAGTTTAACACCCACTTTTCAACCGAACCTTGTTCATGTAACCATCTTGTGAACACATAACCATCTAGTATACACCTATCAAGCACCCATCTCTCATTTTTATTAACGGTGTGATTCTGTAGATGTTCTTTAAGTATGAACAACTGTGTCACATCATCTCCCTCTTCGTTGATCTTCAGGCCTCCTCGCATCACTTTACGGGTAACTTCCGGTACGAAATTCCATTCATCTCGGTACACCTCGTCAACCCCCTGTGTCCATTTTTTCCCGCACAGCTCATCTCTTAATAGATTTAACAGAGTAGTTTTACCTGTACATTGTGCTCCTGTAAACCCTATCAACATAATATTATTATAACGTCATGTAGATATAAAATCAACTCGATCATCTCGGAAAATTATGTCTATCTTCTACTATCTGTTGAAACTCCATCTGCTCTTCTGTCGGTTCTTCTCCAACCCAACTGTTGTCTTCAACCCACATGGCACATAGCATGTTCCACACAACTGCTGCTGCGTGATCTTCATCGTCCTTACCTGACCACCAGGCTTCTAGATGTCGATGCGCACAATCATAAAACACACTCATGGGCATGCCCTTCATCCAGTTGTTCTCTCCATACTTTTCTGCACCATCCAAGTATCTTCTCATCACACGTTTCAACTCCTTCTGTGGTAAGAGACTCATTCGAAGTTTACCTTCTCCTGTGTCGCGTTGTGCTCCGGTGTCAAATTGTCTATTCTTCTCTTCCATCATTAATATCTCTTGCATCTTGGTGTTGATAATGCTTGTTGTATGTCCAGCAACCACACCAAGCTGCGACAATGGTTGAGAACACTGCTAGCATGGATCCAACGCTCACCAGGTAAACAGCCATCAACATGTTCAACACACACCCGACTACCATCCATTTGCCTTTTTGATTTAAGTTGCTCCATGGAGCGATCATTTGTTGTGTATAATTTTCGGTCCGGACCGGTTCCATAGATCCACCTCACAGGTGCTCAATCTCTCGTTCAATGTACTGAACCTCTTGATGTTACCTTCATGATCTCTTTCTCTAGTCAAACCTCTCTTGGTTATCTCAACACAATCTATCAGATCAGTGCCATTGTACCCGTTCTCATATGATGTACTAAATAAGCCGTCAGGATGGGTAAATCCAATAATAACACCATACTTGACACGAGCGTTATGTTTCTTGACAACCACGTCACCAAGTTCATAGTTTGTTTCATATTTGAATTTGAAGTTTTCATCTATTAATTTACATTTGTCAGCAGATACTCTTTTTATTTTGTATGTACCGTCTGCTCGGAACATTGGTTTAAGTCGCTTGTCATACACGATCAATTCGAATCTAGGAGCTCCGGAGCCATCAATTACACTGAACACCTCTCCTACTTGTCGTGTGGTTCCAGTTTTGTATCGAACAACACTACCTACCTCTATAGGATCATCTTTGTTTATTTTGAATATTTTCTTCATGCTTGTTTGTTTTTGTGTTATTTACTAGTTCTCTCAATAAATTTGATGATTGTTGCTCCACCTCTATTGTTATTCTATGATCTATTTGAATTTTGTGTTCTGAAACAAATTTTGTGCAGCTTGTGAGTGTTGATAATATTAATAGTGTTGTTATTACTTTATGTGGCTTCATTTGAATTGCAGGTTAATACTTGTACCCACAATTCTGTAGCCATCTCATGTAAGTGGCAACTTAATTGATCTGCTGATGAAAATCTGTTTTGTGTAGAACTTTCTGCCATTACAGGGCCTTCATCTACACCAGCTTCTACTCGATGTATCACACAACCAACGACATCATACTCCTTCAAACCACCAGTACTGGCATGACTGTTCTCAAACACCTGCCTTTGTGGATCTTTACCTTTCAACTCTGGATATTTTGTTATGAGCCCGGGATGCAGATTGTACATCTCATACTCGTTACAAATCTCAGGAGGTATTATCCTCATCCAACCATGTAACGTGACCACAGTGTCAGGATTCAACACCGCCCGGTAATCCTGGATGCTGGGTTTTTTAGGAGTGTATATGTTTTCCCGTATACCCTCATGTATATTTTCACACCCTGGTGGTTTGTTAGTCACCACGACGTCTGGATATCTACCTATCCTGTTGGCAACATTAACTATTTCAGATCCAGTCTGACTGAAAAACGCGGTCCAATGTTTGTCTTTTATCATCTGTTAATAATTTTTTTAAACATTCTAGTGTTGTATTGTATGTCTTCCATCTGATCATCTGTTACTTGATGTTCAATCAAATCAGCTAACATGGTGCTCGGTTTGTGATATAGGCCCATGCTATCATTATATCGGTATCCTTTTATTCCGGCAACTACCGGGTTACTTGTGTCAACACTTCTGATGTTGTATATGTTGTTATCTACATAATACTTAAACTCTCTAGCCAAACTACAACCTAATAAGTGGTGAGGTTTTTCCCAGTTCCAATATCCCTCATCAATCAATTGACTGATAAACCTTTTCCTACCGGAGCTGTATTTGACTAGTTTCTCTGGTGCCCAGTCACCTTCAACCAATCCAGTTGTTTGATAATAACTATAATCAAAACTTATAGCTATATAATCAGCCCGGTCCTTCATGAAATTATAACATCTAACCAATTCATTCCAATCTCGTCCTTGCACAACACCAATTCTCAATGCATCTGTCTTATCTGTATACAACTGCTCCCAGTCTTTCCATTGCTGTATTGTGTCATAACAACTCTCAAGTACATCCGGCACAATGTACCAATTGGGGTGTAACTTGTCTATCCACTCAACGTACTTCTTAGGTTCAAAGCTTTTACCTAACTCGAATATGCTGTTGTCCAATAGCACCGGTTTATCATCTTTGATCACCATGTTGGAATAATGTTCAAAATACTGCGGATGTGTTTCAAACAAATGAACCAACGCGTATCCGTAATCGTTATACTCACAAGCTTGATCTAATATGCTTATGGGACTCTCATGTGATACTTCTATTCTCATACTATTATTATAACACCTTATGTTGCATATGTCAACAACAATGTATATAATCATAAATACACATATGAAAGTAACACCTGAACTGTCCCCTGGAGCTAGGCGAGTAATGTCACGCGCGAAAAGCGTGGCACGTGATTACAAGCATGATTTTATTACAACAGAGCACGTACTGTTGGGTATACTCGAGAGAGAGCGACCCACTATAGGTGTGTCTCTCATGAGAGAATTAGATGTTGATGTGGACAAATTCAAGTCTTTTGTTATATCCAATCTCAAAAAGTACGTTGGTCCAAAAAAACCCAAGCTCGATAGTGTGGAACCATCCTCTCGTGTGCTGAAAATGCTGACATACGCAGGAGCAATTGCGAGTGAGATGGGTGTTGACCTGGTGATGGTGGATCACATACTGTTGAGTATATTAGTTAGTGATGCTGGTAGCGGTAACAATCTGTTCAGATTGAAGAACATTGATGTCAACTTTCTATATGAGATGATATACACAGAAGTGTATCCTAAAAGATCTAAAACCAAAAAGAAACAACCAGTGACTGATGATCATGGTGACATGATCGAGTCATTCGAGGAAGAGACAAACGACAAGCTCGAGAAATATGCTGTCAATTTGACTAGACAAGCTCTTGAAAGAGAGTTGGATCCAGTGATTGGTAGGGACGCAGAAACACAAAACATGATACAGATATTGTGTCGCAGGACCAAGAACAATCCAGTATTGATCGGAGAACCCGGAGTGGGTAAAACAGCAGTTGTAGAGTTACTGGCTCATAAAATTGTGAATGGTGATGTGCCACGACCACTTAGAAACAAACACATATACACTCTGGACCTGGCTAGACTAGTAGCTGGTACAATATATCGTGGACAATTCGAAGAGAGGCTCAAGGAGGTTATATCCATAGCACAGTCAAAAGCCGATATCATATTGTTCATTGATGAGTTGCACATGCTAGTAGGAGCTGGAAGCAGCACCGGTAGCATGGACGCTAGCAACATACTCAAACCGGCGTTGGCTCGTGGACAATTATCATGTATAGGTGCCACGACAATACAAGAATATAAGGAGTTTATCGAGAGTGATGGAGCCCTGGAGAGAAGGTTTCAGACTGTACATGTGGATCAACCTACAAATCAAGAGACGGTAGTGATACTCAAAGGCATTAAGGACAAGTATGAGCAGTTCCACCACGTTAGATACAGCAACGATGTGATAGATGAGATCATACATCTTTGTGATCGATACGTAACTGATAAAAACTTTCCAGACAAAGCGATTGACGTGTTGGATGAAGTCGGTTCACGTGCCAACGTGAGTAGATACACACCAACCAAAGAGCTTGAAGAGTTGCGCGATGAGGCTGAGTGTGTCAAGAAAAGAAAAGAACTCGCCACTGAAAATCAAGAATTTGATCTGGCAATAGGTTACAGGGAGACTGAGTATTGTTTGGTTGAAAACCTAGCAGGGTTGTTGATACAGCAAGAGAAACTCGAATCCGGTGACACGAAGCGCATCCGCATCAACAAGGATCATGTGAAAGACTTGATAAGTGAGAAGACCGGAGTACCGGTGACCAACATGAACACAGACGAGGCCACCAAAATGTCCTCTCTGGAGTCTAAAATCAACAAAAGTGTGATAGGTCAGTCTGACGGTGTCAAGAAGATATGTAATGCAATCAAGCGCAACCGAGCCGGAGTGAGTGACCCCAACAAGCCCATATGCTCTTTGCTATTTCTAGGCCCCACAGGTGTGGGTAAGACATATCTAGCCAAGACTTTGGGTGATGAGATGTTCGACAACTCATGCTTCAAACAATACGACATGTCAGAATTTTCTGAAAAACATTCCACAAGCAAATTGATAGGCAGCCCTCCAGGATACGTCGGTTACGGAGAAGGGGGGAGCTTAACGGAGTTTGTTAGACACACACCTCATAGTGTGATACTATTGGATGAGATAGAAAAAGCTCATCCTGAGGTGCTACAACTGTTTCTCCAGGTGTTAGAGTATGGATGCTTGACAGATAGTGAGGGACTTGAAGTCAATTTTAAGAACACCGTGATCGTGATGACCAGCAACATTGGTGCACATAAGTTTGAAAAACAACCCACCGTGGGGTTCGGACAAACGAGCAACCTGACTGAGAGTGTGATTAGTGAGCTCAAGAAGATGTACGCTCCGGAGCTACTCAACAGATTTGATGAACTCATCGTGTTCAACAAACTAGAACAACAACATTTACACAAGATCACAACGCGACTACTCAACACGATACGTAAAACTGTACGAGCCAATAGCAAAAAGATTATTGAATTTTCACCAGAAGTGTGCGAACATGTGGTGAGTAAGTGTGAACAAGTGTCAACATATGGAGCCAGACCCATGAAACGTACCATTACTGAGTTGATAGAGACACCATTGGCTGAGTTCATAATATCCAACCTGACAAACAAACGAATCAAAGTGCAGGTGCAACAGGATCAGATCACTTTTTGCTGATTTTACACAGCTTCAACATCTCTTGTTCCACCTGCTCTATCAACTGGACCACCACTCCCCTGGTCAGGTCCGGGAATTCACCATGTTCGATCAAGTGATCTCGTAAATATATCTCCAACAGTTGTGTTTTGTAGCACTCTATCATGTGTTCCATGTCTTGTATCTTGTTGTGTTCTAATATCTGTTCATAACAAACCGGACAGTGTGTGCTGTCTTGTTCCAGATTGATCAGATACTGATCAATATAGTCGCTCAATGATAAAGTGAACTGCATCGCCTAAATATTTATATGGGACCTGTACTTAATACAATCATCGGCGCCGGCATCAAGATCGGTGTGAACTGGATAAACGCTTGGATCGAACAAAAACGCATGGATCAAATGATGCTAGCGGCACGCGATGACAAGATGATGGACGCGTTGCTTGCCAATCAACAAGCTCAGGCCAACGATCCATTTGTCAAAGTGACCAGACGTGTGTTGTTCATGAGCATCACATTCACATTGTGTTTCTTGATGATCTATTACGCGTTGAACCCCGGCATCACATATGATGTGATCGTGCCAAAAGGTGACAACGCACGTTGGGGCATATTCACCTGGGTGTTTGGTGGTACAGATTGGGAGCTAGTACAAATGACTGGAGGGTTGTTGCTCACCAGTTTCTTTGATCTTTGCTTCATGGTGGTCGGTTTTTACGCCGTGCCTAGCAAACGCCGTTAACTCGCTGAAGTTTCTGTTGTTTCGGACGCTGGCTCTTTGTTGGCACCAAACACAGCAACCAGTTTGGCTATCACCGCCTCACCGTCTCCTAAATCTACTGGTGGTTTCACCGGCATTGTGATGCTGTTAGCATCATCATATTTCTCGTCACCGTATCCATAATCACCATATATGTCCTCTCCGGTAGCATCTGCATCGATCTGCAGAGCCTCGGTGTTGACAGGTGCTGGGGGTGGTGTCCATCCATCAGCCTCTTGCTTGTAAATGTCACTGAATATCACATACAACAACTGCTTGGTGCTGGTGTTCCTCTTGGTACGAGCCACAAAGTCTATCACGTCCGCCTTGCTGAACACACCTTTGAGTGTGTTTATCGGGTCTTTGATGCTACTGTAACACTTGAGTGGTATGTACTCGTTGGCTATGGTGGCACAGTCACGTATCACATAATAGGCGCTCTTCTTCTTGATCTCCACTCCGGTGTCCGGTTTGACCATGGCCACACTGCTGGGCTGTAACAATTTGCGCTGTGGTATCTTACTGGCGCTCAGTATTTTTTTCTCAAAGTTCATAGTAACATTAATTCATCACTTTTTGCCGGTCTTTCTGGTCACACGCTTGGTCTTGACAGGTGTCAACAAACGCTTGATCTCGGCTAGATCCGATCTGATATCATCATGATCATCGAATCCATTCCCACCGGTGGCATTATTCACGTACACCTGCAATTGTTTGTTCTGCTTGAGCAGACTCACGTTCTGTTCCTCCAGTCGCGTGTTGTGTTCATTCAACCGGTTGTTCTGTTGCTTGACTTGATCCAGCTGCTCGTACAGCTCGTTGACTTTCTTCACTTCCCATTTCTTCATATAACAAATACTTAATACAAGGTGATCCCTGAAGCACCGAAGGTGCTAAAAAAATTGAGCCGCAGGCTCCCGAATCCGCCGGTTGTTGCCGTTTGCCCGTCGTTCACTTCGTTCACTTGCGGTGATCCCGTTGTTCAAATTGTTGGCCTGAGTCCAGCCAATCCCCTCCGTCAGAGACATCAGCGACATCATGTTGCACACCATCAAAGTCCCTCTCCTGTATCAACTGATCCTCTGGGGAGTCATGTGAGGTGTCAGGTGACTGTTGTTCACTGTCAATGGATCGTCTGCAGATCCAGGCAGATCCCAGGCATATCAAGATGGTGGCGCCACCGATGCACATGAACGTGCTCAACACGCCTGGTGTGTTGTCTGTGAGATGCTGCTGTTCTGTGGTGTCTATCATGCCGTCCTGATTCAGATCTATCTGATCGACCGGTATGGGTTGTTGAGATGTGGTGACTTTTTGCTGCTTCGCAGGGTTTGGTTTGACCATCCGATTCGCACAACAGCACAACGTCATGATCCACGCCAGCATGGTCAACAGCAACAACAGTTTGAGCATGGGTCTCATCAGAGTACTTAATGTACAAACTACCAATGGCCACCATGAAAAAAAATTCCGCGAAAAAATGGGAGCATGGGTCTCCCCGTTAACCGTATATACGGGTCTCTCTATTTGTTTCTCGCACGACCGGTGTTCTCTATCACCCGCCCTGTCTCTGAGACCCAGTCGTGTATCTGAGACCAACCTGATTCTGCCAGACACCTGACATGTTTCAAACAACTGGCTGGAACGAAGCTACAACTGATCACGGTGGTGACTATCACGAGCATTAGTTTCATGTATCTATATTGTAACAGGTGTGGTGCTGATGTGCAACAAAAGAGGAGGCGGCTTGTGGCTCACCTCCTCTCAGGATCAGTTATGGAAAGTGTTATGCGGCTGGGAAGGTGACTGTGCCGGTTTTCACTTCGGCCAGCTCTCCTTTCAGATTGCTGATCTGTTTGAACAAGCGATCGATCCTGGACTGTAACGCCTGAGCCTTTCGAGTGTTCTTGTCCGGACCAGCCTCTCTGCTCACGTAAGTGTCTTCGAACGTGCTGATGCAGTTGTTGAATCTGGTGCGGATCATGTTGGCAAGATACTTGTGATAGAACTTTTTGATGTGTCCGGTCTTGCTGCACTTGACTGTGTAGTTGTTCAGGTCGATTGATACCTCGCCGGCGCTGCTGTTGAAACTGTAGAAGTGTGTTGATTTTTTACTCATGACTGATGTGTGTGTTGTTGTTGTTAAAATGTTATTATATGGTCTGTTTGTGTGACGCGCAACTTAATTGTGTTGAATGTGGTCTGGTGCTCCAACCTTCACGCCTGGGCGTGCCACATCCTCTGCTCGGACGATGGTGTATGGTGAGTGATTGTTGTGTCGATGGATTCCGCTCTCCAGGCTCTGAACGAAACGAATGGCCGTGTCTAGATTGTCGCAGTCGATCACTGGTGTTTTGCCTCTTAGTATGGTGTACATATGTTCCTTTGTGTTGGTGTTGTCTGATTGTTTATACAGTATAACGTGGTTTGTTCTGATGCGCAACTAATTAGTCACACCTTGATGTCGATCAATTCGTTTGGAAACATGATGGTCAAGCTGTCTCTCAAGTTCTCCACAGCATTCTTGCGACTTTTATCCTCAGTCCAATCGAGCTCTTGTGTGAAGTCAGGATCATTCATGTCCTGTTCCACTTGAGCCTGGATGAATCCTTCTAGATAAGTGCGCAACTCTCGCCAGTCGTGTTTGTTTTGTTGTGTCATATGCTTATTATCGGTGTTTTTTTCAGTATGCGCAACTTGTTTTACAGCACGATCACTGTCGGTAGCAAACCGAACAACCAAAGCAGCGTTAATGTGAGTGTGATGGTTAGTATTGTCTTCATTGTTGTTATAATAGCGTGTTTTTCTCTGATGCGCAACTTGTGTTTTCCGGGTCAAACAGGTGTGACGAACTCTTGTGCGTCTAAATTCCTGATCTCATCCTCGATTCTCATGATGTCACATCGTCGTCTGGTGCTGGGCCAGTTCCATTCAGCTTGTTCGGCCTGTTGTAGTCTGTGTTTGAGTCGATCACGTCGTTGCGTGAACCAAGCATGCCATTGAGTTCGTGTGGTGATCTGTGAAGGATGTGTGATGTTCATTGATTGTTTATGTTGAAGATTGCTCGTATGATGCCTTTGATGTGAAACACCACCCGGCGATAGTGATGCAGGTGGAATTGCTGACGAATGCAGCGTGTGTGGAGTATGATTTGATCTCGTTGTGACACTATTGATTGTCGAGATCGTCAAGTTCTTGTTGATACCTGTACAGATCGATGATG
>Ga0181389_1000312_pt1 | contig 20056 bp, 20 predicted proteins | sample 12SPOviralmetaG_FD_130121 | JGI IMG/M metagenome (GOLD analysis project Ga0181389, IMG submission 130121) | Marine viral communities from the oligotrophic San Pedro Time Series (SPOT) site, San Pedro Channel, CA, USA - 12 SPOT_SRF_2010-06-29 | ecosystem: Environmental > Aquatic > Marine > Strait...
AGTGTAGCACTTAGACGTTTCTCACGTAGATTAGGTGAAGCCAAAAAAGGTGTTGGTGAATTACGTCCAGCATTACGTGAAATAGGATTAAAAGACGCAGAAATAAGGGCAATGAGTGCCGAACAAGCCTTATTTGCATTAGCAGATGGTATTGCAGACACAGAAGATGAATCCAAAAGACTAGCACTTGCGTTTAAGGCGTTCGACAGTGAAGGTGCTGAGTTAGTTAACACCTTAAGGAATGGTAGTGAAGGCCTTAGGGAGATGTTTCGAGAGTTTCAAGAATTAGGAATATTATTAGATAGAAGTAGCATCAAACAAGTAGAAGAACTTCAAGACAGTTTAACAAAACTACAAGCAGTAGGAACAGGAGCCGCTAATGCATTGTTAATAAGTTTAGCACCAGCATTAACAGAATTAGTAGAAGGGTTTGCAGAAGCAATTACTAAAGAAGCAAAAGCACGTGGTGGCTTCCAAAAATTTGGACAATATTTAAAAGAAGAATTTTTAACTATATTGCAAAAAATAGTAAGAACAGTTGCCGCATTATATAACATAATGTTTGACCTAACAATGCTTGTAATCAATACTGCTAAAGGATTTGGATTTTTTAGAACTGAAGCAGATGCAGTTAAAGAAGCACTAGAAATATTAACTGATTTAGACTTCGGACCACAACTAAACTTCGGTGGTGTCATTATGGACATGCTACAGTTTAAAACAGTCAGCGAAGATGTTAAAAAAGAATTAGAAAAAGTATTAGGCAAAGACGGCATTATAATTGATGATGCAGAAAGACTTGCCGCTATAGATAAATTAAAAGCAAGATTAAAAACTATTGGCGACGATGGATTGTTTAAATTAGGCAAAATATCAGAAGAAGACCTTAACGGATTACTGGGTGTATTAGAAAAACTAAAAGGTAAATCAACAGAAGTAGCAGAAGAAATAAATGAAGTTGTTGTAACAGGTACTAGAGGAACTATACATTTCCTAGATGCGGCACTTAACAAAGTGTTTGGTAAAGATAGAATAGACAAATTCTTTAGTGAATCACAAAAACATGCCGAAAAGGCAACACTTAGTATTGCTGACTTTATTGGTATTACATTCGAATTATTACTAGAAGATATTGGTAGTTTCTTTAACAACATGAAAGAAAAATTAAGAAACAGTGGTATAGGTGATGCTGTTAAAACATTAGAAGATGGATTTATTAAAGCAGGACAACTATTAGAAGATGCACTTACTGATGCAGTATTAACAGGTAAAGCCAGTTTTAGTGACCTAGCAGACCATATTAAGAAAGTGTTAGCCAAAGCACTTATACAAAAGTTTATCACAGGACCAATATTAGGACTTATGGGACTAGCAGATGGTGGACCAGCAAAAGCAGGAACCCCATACGTGGTCGGCGAAGAGGGCCCCGAATTATTTGTTCCAAATCAAAGCGGAACAGTTATACCAAATGATGAAATGACCAACGGTGGATCAGGATTAGGTGGAACAACAGTTAACTACAATATAAATGCAATTGACACAAGAAGTTTCCAAGAGAGATTAGCAGAAAATCCAGAGTTTTTATTTAACGTAACTAGGGTAGGCAGTAGGAGGCAACCAGCATAATGAGTAGTTTACAAACAATTATAGATAATGCAACTTATCTAGAAATAAACAAACAAAAAGTTGCCGCATCGTCAGTTAGTAGAAGTGGAAGAATACTTACTGCTGAACGTGTGAATGCAATACCTTATAGATTTAAAGTAGGAATGCATAAAGGATTAGTATACAGTGACAACAGGGATCTTGTAGAAGCCTTAGACGCATTAGACGTTATTGTAAGTTCTAATGTTGATATAGGTGCAAGTAATCCTAATTTAAACTACATAACAAGTTATCAAGGTAGTGCATCTACTTCACAAGTTAATGAATTAGTAATGAGTAGCACAGGCACAGCAAACTTAGTTATAAGCACCGCAGGTGTAACTGGCGCACCAGGAGGCAATTTATTTGTTGTTGGTGATGTTATACAACCAGCGGGTAACACAGGAACATATAGATATCCTTACAATGTTACATCAAACGTTGCCTGGAATGCTAGTAGTGTTACAGTCCCAGTTCACAGACCAGTACTGGCACAAGACGGTGTAGCATTAACAAGTGGTGGTGTAAGAGTAGGAACAAACTGTAGGTACCATTTAAAATTAGTTAAGAAACCAAAAACACAAGTGCTACCACATAATAGATTAGGCTTTACAGAAGACTTCGAATTAGTAGAGGTAGTTCAATAATGGCAACAACAATAGCACCAGTTACTGGCAAAACACATATTCAACATTGCATGATGGTTGACCTTACAATAGGTAGCACAACTTATTATCTAAGTGGTGCATACAAAACAATTACATATGATGGTAATGATTACACAGAACTAGGTAGTTTCCTAGGTGTAAGTGAAATAGCAGAAGACATCAAAGCAACTAACGGTGATATTAATTTAAGTTTAAGTGGTATACCAAGTGACCAAAACTATATGAGTTTAATTTTAAACAGTGAAGTAAAAGGTGGTGTTGTAAAAATACACAGAGCATTTTTTAATGATGATATGACTGTTGATAGTGCAAACATATTCCAACGTTATAACGGTATAATCACAAACTTTAGTATTGCAGAAAATACAAACATTATTGCAGGTGAAAACACCAATAGTGTAACTGTAACATGTGCAAGTATAAACACTATTTTAGAAAACAAAACAGCAGGACAAAGAACAAACTTAGCAGATAGACAAAAACATTTTGCAAGTGATACTACATTTACCAGAGTAAGTGACTTACATAATGTTCAGTTTGACTTTGGTAAAGAATACAATGCCGGAGCAGGAGCCGGTGGGGGCTACGGTGGTGGCTACCATGGAGGCGGTGGATTTGGCGGAGGCATGGGTGGATTCGGAGGCTTTGGATTTATAGGCCACATGTAATATGATTAGGCAAGCAACCATACAAGACTATGATGACATAATGGCAATGATGATTAACTTTGCCAACAGTTCACCATATAATGCATTACAACAACCACAATACAATGACACTTATATAAGAAGGTTATTAGACAGTTTTAGCAAAGAAGGTTGCATACTGCTAGGCATAAAAGACAACAAACCAGTAAGCATGTTAATAGCACAAATACAAAGCGATGCATGGTTACCAGAAATAAAAACAATGAAAGAAGTAGCATGGTGGGTAGAACCAGAACACAGACATAGTTCATTGGGTTATAGATTACTAAAAGAATATGTGAACATAGGTAAAACTCTAGTAGACAAAAAAATTATAGAAGGTTTTACACTCACAAACATGGAGATATCGCCAGACTTTGATTTAGAAAAACGAGGTTGGCGACCTATAGAAACAAATTATATATATGAGGGTGTGTAGATGGCAGTATTTACAGCAATAGCAACAGCAATCGTAGGAGCAATCGGTATAAGTGGTATAGCCGCTACTATTGTAACTAGTATTATTAGTGCTGGTTTAGCCTTAGGAACTGCAAAAGCATTAGGTGTAATGGAACCACCTAAACAACAAAATACAAAAGATCCAGGTGTTAAGATACAATTACCCCCAAGCACAGACAACAGAGTGCCAGTATTTTACGGACAAAGTTTTACTGGTGCAATTATTGTTGATGCAGAAATTAAAAACCAAAACAACACAATGGTATATTGTATGGTTATTGGTGAACAAACAGATAGTGGTACTATAACAATTAATGACATTTACAGAGATGATGCTAAGTTAAACTTTGCAACTGGTAGTGCAAATGTTATTAGTGCAACAGATCCAAATGCTACAAACACAACTGTTATTGCAAACAAAATACGTTGTAGAGTGTTTGCCGGTAACGCACAAAGTAGTGTAAATCAAATATTTCCAACAAGCAACAAAGTAGCCGCACAAACATTAATGTCAACTATTACTAGTTCTACTAATTACGAAGGTTTAGTTTATTCAATTATAGAAATGGATTATGATGCTGAAAATGGATTGCAAGGTTTAGGTGCTATAACATATGACATCAACAACAGTTTAAATGAACCCAGTAACGTGCTGTTAGACTATCTACGTAACGATAGATATGGTGCTGGGCTTAGTAATGCTGATTTAGATTTAAACAGTTTTAACGACCTCTATGACTATTCAAATGCCCAAGTAGCCTATACAACAGCCGCTGGTGGTAGTGATACACATGACAGATGGCAAGTAGATGGTATGTTAAGCACATTTGTTCCAGTAAAAACAAACATTAATGAAATATGTAGAAGTTGCCAAGCCTATTTTGCCTATGATGCCAAACAAGGTAAGTTTAAAATTATATCAAACAGAGCGGCAACTGTGGCAGAACAAGCCAATGCATTTGTGTTTAATGATGATAATATTGTTAGCAGTATTGAAATAACAAGCACAGAATTATACAGTTTATATAACAGTATTGATGCTGAATATCCAAGTGTAACCAAAAAAGACCAAACAAATACCATAATTATATCAACACCAAGTGGTGATAGAAACACCAACGAGCCCGATAACCCTTTGAATACTAGATTTAATTTAGTTAACGACCGGGCAAGAGTAGGTAACTTAGCAAACATTGACTTACGTCAAGCAAGAACAAGTACTGTATTGAGCTTTACTGCAGACTATAGTGCTATTGTGTGTGATGTAGGTGATGTAGTTAAAGTTACAAACAGTTTATATGGATTTACAAACAAATTATTTAGAGTTATGCGTGTTACAGAAATAGAAACATCAGATGCAATGCTGGGTGCAAAAGTTATGTTGTTAGAATACAGTGATGACATTTATACTCACAACGATATACAAAGTGATGGTACCGTAGGATTGCCTAATATCAATAATTGGTGGATAAATTGGGGTAACTTAGATATTGCAAATCTTATTGCTAACATAAATGTTGTAGACAGTCCAGCAACAAACACAGGTAATATTCTACATGCAAACGGGGTAGTGCAAACACCTAATGTAGCACTATCAACTATAAACTTACCAGTTATGGGTGGTGTTGGTAGTAGTTTATTCGATGTTGGTGTAACAATACCAGCAAATGTTACTGCAGACACAATTGAAGTAGTAACCACAAATGAAGATATTACTAATAGCACACCACAATTAAATGTTGTAAGAAGTCATGATGTAGGTGCAGGTGACCACTTTACTCCAGGCGAAACAATTAGAGTTCCAATTATATCAAATGAATTTGGTATAAACACATATTATGATATTGAACGTAGACCAGCAGAAGGCAACATCAAAGCCAAAGTAAGAGTTAAAGATTCAAAAACAGGTGCGGTATCACCAGAAAAAGAAAGTGGTGCCTTTTTTATTAAACCACAAGGCTCAGTTACACCACAACAATTACGTGATATTGGTGCTGGTGTGCAAATAGAAGATAGACCAGCAAATAATAATAGTGTTGTTAGTAGTAGTTTAGGGTCAAACGATTTAGGAAGTGCAGGATCAAAAATAACAAACACATTTCCCTATGATTTAAAAGGTATTGATGAAGGTGACTACAGTATAATTGCTTCGGGACAAGTTGGTGGACAAATGCCAGCGTCTGGATCATTTAATTATTCTTTTGGACATGGCGGTGATGTTATATATGAACAACGTTATCTGGCAAACAATGCATTGCAAGGCAATACTTATATACAATCCTTTGGTTATGGAGGCGGCACCGGTGGCCCGGGCGGCGTAGGCTTTCAGATAATAGGACAAACTTCTGCACCACCTCCAAGTGTGTCAACAGAAAAAATTAATATATCAGATGCATCTGGCAGAGCAATAGTAACCGCGTTAGGTCAACCTACAACTGGTTTCATTTATACTCCTAAAGAAGCAAATGTTATATTGTATGGTAATACAGATATAGATTCGGCAGTCGGTGCAGTAAGATCATTTAGTAATCTAAAATTTGATATGATAAGAATTACAAAAGGAGATAGGTTTTTAACTCTTTAAACCTTTAAAATTATATGGAAAGAAAACATTATATATTTTACAACACAACAACTGGTGTAATTACTGCTAGTAGAAATTTAACGGAATCACAAGCCATGAAACATTGCAACGCAAACAGCAATACTGGATGTATGGAAGGAATTGTTAATAATCTAAATGGTTATAAAATAGACACTAGCACAGACCCAGTTAGTATTGTTAGTAACACAGACAACATGAATATTAATACACCTAAACCTTCATGCAGACTACAAAGAAATGGTATGTTACAAGGAAGTGATTGGACTCAAGCGGCTGATAGTCCGTTAAGTGATAGTAAAAAGGCAGAATGGGCAACATACAGACAAGCACTAAGAGATTTAATTAACGGATTAGATGACGATTTAGCAACAGCAGAGGGAGTAGTATGGCCTACTCCACCATCTTAGGAGAATAAAATGCCGTTAGGAAGTGGTAAATTAGGATTTTTCAAAAATAGACAACTAGGAGTTGGTGGAGGCACTATTCCTATCAATACCTCTATGAGTTTAAATCTAACTTATAGCGGTAATACAGGTATTAGTGTAGAAGCAAATGCTTTAAATATTGCAATAGATAGTAATTTTGCTAACAGTATAGTAAGTTATGCAATCACAGGTAATATTGCATCTAGTGACTTTGCAGATGCTACACTTACAGGCAATTTAACTTTAGATGCTAATGGCAATGCTAGTATATCTAAAACTATTGTAAGCACAACAGGTGCAGGACATAAAGATTTTATTTTTAGTGTTATAAGACCCGGTTCAAGTGTAGTACTTGCAAATACAGACAGTCAATACATATATGAAGTAATTGGAGATAACATAAGTGGTGGAGATACCACAACAACAGCAGTTATTGAAGCAGGTAGTCATAAAATACATCAATTTACCACAGTTGGTAATGCTAATTTAACAATTACAAGTTTTGGTAATGAAAGCGGTAACACAAATGTTTGGAACAGATACTTTAGAACAGACAGCAGTAACAGTTATTTTGATGCTTCAGCAATGGGTATATCATTTAGAGGAACTGTTATAGGTGCAGGCGGACAAAGAGACAGCCTAGGAGGTCCTGCAGGTGCTGGTGCTGGTGAATTAGGTATTTTAAAATATCCTAGAGCAAACATATATACTATAGAAAGTTTTAGTGGTGTTGGAACACATGTAGTTACAGTAGGCGGATCAACGACTTCTCAATCCGGTGCACCTACAAATCCAGAAGCAAATTCAACTATATTTACAAATTATGGTAGTTCTACAACTGTTAGAAGAATTGCATTAGCAGGTGGTGGAGCAACTAACATTGGTGGCAAGGGTGGTAGTGGACGAGGTAAGGCTTCTGAAAGATTAGCAACTGCTAATACTGATTTAGCAACCACAGGCGGAACATGGGCTAATAATTTTAGTCAATTTGTTGCTTTTGCAAGTGGTAGTAGTGGTAATGGTTATGGACCAGGAACGTATGGTAGTAGAATGGGAGGTGGTGGAGCCTTTGGTATAAGTGGTGCTTTTGTAGGTGTTACATCAAATACAAATGCTTACGGAGCCAATGTATCAACAGGTAACCAAACTTATGCTAGTAGTGGTTCGGCAGAATTTGCTCCTGAAACTGGTGGACATGGTGCTAGGTTTGCCGCTAACAGTAGTGTAAACAGTAATGATCCAGCTCAACAATTTCCATATTTTGGCAACGCAAAAGATTACGTATCTTTTAAATATAATCCTATATATGATGGTGCTAATACTTTTGTTTGTTGCGGTGGTGGTAGAAGTTCTGGTACTGGATCAGGCTCTAATCAGAATCCAAGTATAGGCGAATATTCATTTGGTGGAGGAGGACGCTCTTCAGCAAACATAAGTTACACTCAAGATGGATTTGTAAGTTTTAGTTACCCACATGGTAATGTAAGATTTATAACAGGCTCTGTTGTTACATAAAACAACCTATTTTTATAATAAAAGCATAAATACTGTATTATAAAGTTATAATGGAACACCATTATAACGCTATTTCCAACAGGAGAGAACATGTCAGGTAGATTACTATCCTTTTCACAATATTTAGGTGGAAGCAACAATTCAATTATTTCTGAAGTATTTCCAAGTACTCAAAAAACATTTCAATATGATTACCCATCCAACATAGCACAATACGCCTTTAGTATGTCAAGTCAAACTATTGTCGTTGATACATTAAGTTATGATTTAAACACAGGTAATCCTAATTTTACTAACAGTAATGTAGTAGGTGTTTTTGCAAATACCACAATTACAACTAGTGGTAATGTAGTACCAGTAAGTAACGCAGACGGAACAGTAAATATTACTATTCCTGCTAATTTATATGCTGGACCAATTGAACCAGATGCAAGGGCCAATGTGCCTATTAATGTTGTAGAAATAAAATGGCAAGATAATGGTAGCACACCAGCAACTGTTGAAAGTCATAGACATGCTCAAATACAAAGATACGAACCAGGTGTCACTGTAGGAAATCCAAGATTAAGTAACGTATTTTTACCATTAGGCATAGGTGCTATAAGCACATTTACAGGTGCAGGCACAGCCGATGCATCGAGAACACCAGGCACATATTCAGGCATTACAGGTACTACATCAGGACCAAGTGCAACTACTGGACAATCAGGCAATGGTGCAACATTCGAAGCAGTAGTTTTAGCCAATGGTGTATGTGATTTTGACATTATTACACGAGGACAAGACTATGTAATTGGAGATACTATTAGCATTCTAGACAGCAGTTTAGGTGGCGGTGGTGGAGCCGATATAACTATAACTGTTACAGCAACATAGGAGTTATAAATGGGCAACATAGTAATAACAGAAACATCAGCAAACATTAGTGTAAACAACACTAGTAATGTAGTAACAGTAACAAATACACCAGCAAACATCAGTTTTGCAACAGTTAGTGCTGTTAGTAATGCCGCAGTTAGAGAAGCAATTAGTGTAACTGACAGTGGTGGAGACGGCAGTTTAACATATTCAAATGCAACTGGTGTAATAAATTATACAGGACCAAGTGCCAGTGAAGTAAGAGCACATTTATCAAACACATTGCCTATTACATATGATAGTAGCACAGGTGTTATTGGCTTTGACCAAAATTTAAGTAATTTAACATTACAACAATATCAAGAAACAATAGTAAGCGGTGGCACAGTTAGTGGTAATATCAGTGCAAACATAGCCGCAGGAACAATACATCAATTTACACTAAGTGGCAATGTTACAAAATTAGATTTAAACAACATACAAAGTGGTGGTAGTGCTACTGTATTTTTAAATCAAGACAGTTTAGGTAACAACATAATAGACACATCTACATTTCCTTTAGAATGGGCTAATTGGGATTTTGTAAATGATTTTTCTAGTTTAGATGCTACTGCAAATGCATTTAACATTTTAAATGTTTTATATGATGGAACAAAATATTATGCAAGTTTAGTAGTAGACAGTGAAATATCACCAGATAGTTTATCAGTAAGTGGTAACATATCAGGCGGCAATGTTCACAGTAATGCCGCAATGACAACAACAACACTAGTAGCATCAGGGAACATAACTAGTGGTGCAAATGTAGAAGCAGTAACACTAAAAGGCACAGGTGCCTTAGGATTAGAAGTAACAAATAATGCTACAATAGGTGGCAATTTAAATGTTACCGGAAACATAAATTCAGAAACAGTTGTTGACCTATTTGTAGAAGATAGAAACATTACACTACAATTTGGTGCAACAGGAACACCTAGTGCAAACAGTCAAATATTTGTTGACAGAGGTTCAAGTTCAAACACTTATATCAAATGGGATGAAAGCACTGACAAATGGAAGTTTAGTAATGATGGTAGCACAGAATATGCAATACCAAGTAGCACTAGTGACCTAGCAGAAGGCACAAATTTATATTACACAAATGCAAGAACAGACGCAAGAATAGGTGCATACACAGGCGCACTAATACCGTCAACAGTTACAGCAACAGGCAATATTGATACTGCTACAGCAATAAACGTAGCAGAAAGCGGTGGTATTGGTGTAATCAATATACATTCAAATACATCTACAACAAGTAAACCTAATGTTTCTTTATTTGCACCTCTACTTGCAAGAATGGCTACACAGCCAACTTCATTTGCAACAAGATTATCACCTAGTGGATTACAAAATAATGGCTTAGGTGATACAAACGTAACTACAAGTTCAAATAACTTTACTGTTGACTTAACAGACTTAGACTTTTATGCAGGTAACATAACAGGTAGTACTAACCCAATTCAATTAAGAGTAGAAAACACTAGTGACTTTACTGGTAATCCTAGCACAGATTTACGAAGAGGTAGGTTAAGAATAAACAAACAGGGTAATGGCTCTATACAAACTCAATTTACTGATGTTTTAACACATGAAGACTTACAATTATTCCAAATTCCTTTTGCAGAACAAATTCAAATTAATAATGGTGCTAGTATTGCCAGTGGTAAAACAATTACAGGTGCAGGTGGTATTAATGTATCCGGCAGTATTCAAGGTGCAAACTTAGTAGCAAACTCAAACGTTAATGCACAAATAATGATTGCTTCAGGCAACATTACAGGTGCAAACATAAATGCAAACTATTTCCACGGTGATGGTTCAAACTTAACTGGTATTGCAGGTGACATTTCAAGTGTTGTAGCAGGATCAGGTCTTACTGGTGGAGGAGCATCAGGAGATGTAACACTTAACGTAGGTGCAGGCACAGGCATAACAGTAAACGCAGATGACATAGCAGTTAATATGAGTGCGTTTAGTACTAGTGACCTTAGTGAAGGCACTAACTTATACTACACAGATGCAAGAGCAGATGCTAGAGTAGACGCAGGCTTTACTGCTAAGTCAACTAGTGATTTAAGTGAAGGCACAAATTTATACTTTACAGCCGCAAGAGCAAGAGGCAACATTAGTGTTGGCACTCCTGCAAGTGCAAGTGGCGGTGGTAGTTTAGCATATGATGGTGGAACAGGTGCATTTACATTTACACCAGCAGATAGTGTTCAAACCGCAATAAATGCCACAAACGTAGCAATAACAGATGATACTTCAACTGATGCACCACATTATGTAACACTAAGTCCAGCGGCTACTGGTAATCATGGATTAGAAGTAAGTTCAAGTAAATTATCATTTAATCCTTCTACAGGAACTTTACAAACAGATAATATTACAAGTGGTGCAAGTGCAAACTTAAATTTATTAGGACAACAAAATGGTGTCCATATGAACAAAACTGTTGATAGTATAACAAGTAAACTTGTTGATGTTGATTCAACAGGTTATTCTATTACACAACCTACATTGCCAGCAACAACTACATTAGGAACAAATGCTCCTCCTGTGCTTCTTACTATGACAACAACAGCAGGTTCACCAATTGCAAACGTAACACCTATAAATACAGGATTTGGAATTATTGCATTACGAGGTCCATTATACACCACATATATGACAGGAACAAGTTTAGCAAACGTGTTTACTGGTGTTGGTGTAAACACAATTGGTGTAGGAACAAATGGTCTAAACAACCCTAGTGCAGGATTATATGGTAGTGATAAAGGTTGGACTATATTTAATGCCGCATCAGGTAAAAGAGATGATATTTTCCCAATACAGGCATTTTCAACAGGCATAAGTGGTAATGACATAACTTTTAGTGAGAATGCTACAGTAAGTGGAACATTTGCGTTATCTATTATTTTAAATCCAGGTGCGGCACAAACAACCGATGCTAATACACAACTTAAATATTTAACAACGCCAGGAAGTGCATCAAATAGTGCTATTAATACTGGCACACTATATGGTAGATTGGGTAGTTTTGAACATGCTGAAACACTTGCAAACTTAACTTATGATGCTATAAGTTATGCAAACACATCTACTATAGCATTTACTAGTATAGGCACTAAACAAAGTGCTGACATAGACAGTGGTAGTGAAAGTGCTGTAAGATATCCTAGATTATTAACAGTAGGACCAGCAACAACACCAGATCCATTTAGTGGAAGAATAGAAACAAACAATCCATCACCACTTGGTGTTATAGTTGAAGATGATGGTATAACATATAGCGATGGACCAAATAGTCCTAAGAGCACATTCTTCTTTAACACTTACACTGGTAATTTTGATGATTTAACAGAATTGCCTAACTGGGCAACAATTGGGCCAACTGGCAATACAACATTAGACTTAAATTCATTAAAAGCACCTAGTTTGCATTTTAAAACATTTAGAGGAAACAAACCAGACGGTAATGCTTCTAACTATACTATGCTAGCCGGTGAGGTGCTTGGTAGAGTAAGTTTTGGTGCAGGGCAAGTTACAGGTTTTGCATTCCAAGGTGCAGACCAAGTTAATCCACCAGCGGCTTTAACAGCAGATGTAGGTAGTGCAAATATTAACACTGGAGCCGCAAATGCACACGTTCATATTACAACTTCTCCATATCCATTAGGCGGAAGTTTAGGTTATTTTAGAAACAATGCAAATGCTGATAGTGGTATTAATCAACAAACTAACTTTACAACAAAAGGTGGTAACGTAACCATAGCCGCACAAACAGACGGTATGATTACACTTGCACCTACACCAGATTATGGTGACAGCAGTAATGCTACTGTATGGACTAGAAGAGCTGGAACTACACATGAATACCACACATTCTTAGATGCTAAGTTCTTAGGAACAAAAGCAGGAACTCTACTAGAAATACAACCTAAATCAGGAACAACAACTGGTGGCGGTGGCTTACAGTATGATAGTGTAGGTAATTCAACAGTAAGATTAAGTTCACATCACAGTAATAGTGCCGTAAAAGCACAATGGGATATTACTAATGAACAAAGCAGTGGTAATTTAATTTTAAGAGACCACACTAACAGTAATGACAAAGTAGAACTTTCAGGTGCTAGAACAGAATTTAATTCTAGTGTGCGTTTACAGAACTTAACAACTACACAAATAAATGCACTAAGTGGACCGGCGGCAGGTGATATGGTGTTTAACACTACATTAGGACAAGTATGTGTATATGATGGTAGTGCTTGGCAGAAAATAACACAGGCTACAATGTAATAAATTTAAAGAGTAACACAAAGGATACAACAACGGAGAAATGCATGGCTTACATGAAAAAGAAGAAAAAGAAGAAAAAGAACAGAGGTTCAAAGAAGAAGTAGATTGGAATGCATACTTTGACAAAATTGCCACAGTATGTCCCTGGTCTAAAAAGTATTACATGCAAGATAAAATCTTACATGTCAAAACAGGATCTCCCGGCAACGAGTTAACCTGGGTAGCAAGTTATAGTGCTACAAACTATGAAGCCTTATTATTGGAGTATAATGAAGGCACTAGTATAGACACATTGTTGGCTGTAGTAGAGAAAATAGAAAAAAAGTATTTGCATTTAGTGGCTTTTTGGAGCCATCCAGATGAAAAAGAAAATAATACTCCAACACCTTGCGTTATAGTGCAAGACAAACAACAACTAACAGACTTAAGAAAGAAAATAGGATTCGAAAATGACTGATTTAACAGATGTAGCATATGAAGATGCACCACAAGAACTAAAAGATGGTATGACTAAAGCCGAATATGATGAATTAGCGGCAATTGCCAAAAAAACTAGAGAAATGGTACTATCCCATGGCTAAACCCACAGCACAAACAGTTCAAGCAGAATTAGTTCAACTTAAAAAAGAAAATACCAAAGAGCATCATGCTCTCGAGAACAAAGTGAATGACTTACAAGAACAAATAAAAGAAAACAGAACATTCTTTACACAAAGACTGGATAGATTAGACAACAGACTGTGGATTATTATGGCAGGTACTATTACTACATTAGTTACTGTTATAGCAAGTATTGTTGGTGCTATGTAATGCCAGTACCTCCACAAAGTGTTAGAAACAACGCAAAAAAAGCCTTAGAAGCCAGAGAAAAAGCAGTTCCTAGTAAAAAAGCAATGACCAGAGTAGGACTTGCTAGGGCTAATCAACTTGCAAATGGTGACAATGTAAGTATGCAAACTATACAACGTATGGCTAGTTATCTTGCAAGAGCAAAAGACAACTATGACCGTGCTAAACGTCAAGGACTTAAACCAGAAGAAAGCAGAGCAATACAAGCCTATTTAGGTTGGGGCGGTGCTAGTGCTTTGAGTTGGGCTAGAAGTCAGTTACGTTAGACCCACAGCGTCCATTGATTGACCGGTATGGACCTAGCGGATCGTAACGGTATACCAAACCCACCAAACCCACCAAACGAATACACAATAATCAAAAAACATACCAAAAAAGCCTATTATAGATAAATAATAATGTTGAAGAGTAGAACATATCTTATATGTTCGAACTCAATTAATATTATGAGCTCCACTTATTATATCAATATCGGTTATATGTTAGTCACTTAACAAATCACTCTTCAACATTTTTAATGTTATAATGCCATTTAATGTTAAAAATTATTTAAGCACAATACTAATTGTGCCATAGATAAACTTCTAAAAGGTAAAAGACCTATTACTCCAGTGATAGGTCTTTTTTTTGACTCATTATTTTGCCCATAATTTAACGTATTTGTATAAATATATATGTATTAGAAGAATTGGAGCTCAATACATAATATAATGGAGATTATAATGAAGAAGAACCGAACATCCTTAAACACATTCGATTATAACTTGTATGCAGTCAAAGTAGGACCGCATAGACCAAGTTTGGATCGCAATTCACAATATAGAGGTATTCACTTTGTGTTAATGCACAAAACAACTCCTATGCAATTAGAAGAACTAATCAGTTTTTATTCTGAAGAGTTCGATAATCATGTTCACTACAAAGCAATGGTAGAAATGCTAGATGCTGGATATGTAGTTAAATTAGACAGTAAAAGACCTGACAAAGAGTTTTATTTTAAAAATAAATCAAGTACCAGTAGAGAAACAGACAATATACCCACATTGGTAATTGATGCTGACAGTCAATTTAGTATTGAAAAGTATTGGGAACTTGAATACAACAGTTGCAATTTATTTAAAAGTTTAATTGCATATACTGACCAAGTAACAAAAATTAAAGATGCAGAGCCTACATTGGTAGAGCATTTAAAAGTAATGAACGGTGTAAATTAATTTGATATAACCGTCGATGATTTGATATAACCGCATATAGTATATATGTAAGAAGTAATATCTATATATGAGGACATGAGGAAGAAATAGATGGCTAAGAAAGTAATAAACTCGATACCAAGTGTAACTGAAATAGTTACTGCAATGCAAACAGTATCACCAATAACTGCAAAAAATAACAGAGGCACTAGTTATGAATCAATTGCTAGGAGTTATTTGTTAAGAACAGTTAATCAATTAACAAATGCACAACAAGTAGACAATAAAAAGTTAGTTTATGTGCATGACATAGCACAACACATCAATCAACGTTACAATATGGGTAAAAAGTGGTATACATGGCTTAGAGACAATTATCCACTTTACATAATGATTACGCAGGGTAACAATATGAATGGTCGTGCTACACCCAGTGAAGTTAAAAGTTTAGTAAGTGATAGAGAACTTATTGAATACAGAATGAATGAGAACTTTGACAGCATATACTCAATACCCACAGAAGATGTTATAGATATCTCTATAGATATGAAAAGTTTAGCAAACTTTATTATGAGAACAGCAATGCGTTATCAAACAGAAACTGATGGAGTATACAAACACAAATTGAGACGCAACATAGCACATGCTTGTGAAGTATTAGATTGTGCAAAAGCAAACGGTGGTGTGTTAAGTTGTGAATACAGTCGCTCACCATATGGCAGAATATACATGCGTGGTGTAAACATACAAAATACTGTTAGCAGTGAAGTTAGAGAAGCCGCATTGGGTAAATGTTACAAGTATGACATAGCCAGTGCCAGTTATGCATTTAGATTGGGTTATATCAAAGAAAATGCTCCAGATATAAAAACACCAGCACTTATAGACATAGTAGAAAACAAAGCTCGTAACAGAAAGGTACTAGCAACACAATGTTTGCAGGATACCAACACCACATTAGAAGTTAAAATTGGCTTAATCAAAAAAGCCTTAAATATGATTGGATTTGGTGCTAAAACATCAAGCAGTTTTGGTGCAATCAAAGACATCATATGGAATGATGCAGACAGAGTTAGATTTGTTAATCATCCACTTATTGTAGAACTCAAAGCAGAACTTGACCAGTTCACTGAACTGTTAAAAGAGGAAATACCCAAAGCAACAGCAAAACGTTACTTGAATAACAGTACCAGATACAGTCAAAGTAAGTTTGAAAGTTATGTGTATCAACAAATGGAAACAGTTGTTATGCAAACAGTGATGACACAAACTAAAACAAATGTAATTATGTGGTGTCATGATGCAATATACACAGACAAATGTGAAGGTGTAGGTAACTTAAATTATGTGTTACATCAACAACCTTATTGGCAATATGCTAACTTTGAAGAAGAAAGCATAACAGCATGGACTAATCCTACGTTTTTAGAACAAGAAGTGCAACACAAAGCATTTATAAAAGCAGAAGAACAACGTGCAGAACAGGTACTTGTTGCTGAATAAATATATACATGAAGTTCAGTGAAAGAAGACCTTTTGTATACACTAATAAGTTCGAATTGCAAATGTTTGAATTGCGTATGGAGTTTGAATTGTTATTTCTTAGACAACAAACAGAACAATTGGTAAAAATCACAGCACAACAATACATAACCAAGCCAAATAATCGATAACAGTTAAATACTGTTATAATGATTGTATCAGACCTAGAAACACACTTAGAATATGCTGTAAAACTGTTTGACAACAGTAGAGGTGACATGATGGGCACAATACCGCCTAACATGAATGACTACTACAAATACAGCAGTAATGGTAGAAGACAAATACCTTATCACTTGCATTATGACATACAACGCATAGCAAGTGAATATAAACGCCGAGGTTATATCTCAAAAAGTGATGAAGCATACTTAAAGAAAGTGTATACACAAACTGATATTTGGTTGTGTAGTCATGTGTATGTATTGGGTAAATGGTGGGCATACAGCAAGAAAAAGCCTAAAACACATAATATATTAACCAAAAGAAGTTATCGAAGATAAATAACATTGCAATTACAGTATCAGGTAACACTGATAGTGGACAACATTACAGGAATAGCATATATGACTGGGCAATCAGAAAAAACAGCCAAAACTACCTATCAAGTCAAAAACATCAAAATGGGTGAAAAGACCGTTGTAGGCAGAGTTGTGGGCCGTAATAAAACTGTTATACCAGAAGATGAATTCTATAAATTAGCATGTCTACATTGTAGTTGGAAAGATTTGAGTGACTTTTATAGTGTGCCAGAAGGTACTCTACGCGATAACTTTCGCGATTTATATATAAAAGGAACACAAACTACGAAGCAGAAACTACGTCAAAAGATGTTTGAAACTGCTATGAACGGAGATAGGGTCATGATGATATGGCTCAGTAAACAGTGGTTAAGTATGAGTGACAATGGCATACAAGGTGGAGACGATGATAGTATGCTACCATGGACCACAAAGGAACAAGATGAAGAATAAGTTTGTGAGGTAAGACCTGGCTGGTGCAGACGCATAACGTAATAGGAAACGTATGCAAATGTCAGCATTTCAGTCAGGCACTTTTTCACAAACACATAAGGATAAAAGATATGAAGATAAGCAAACCAAAAATCAAAGACATTTCACAATTTCAAAAACAACGTATATGTGGCCCACTAAATGTGTGGAGCCTTATTGCTGTTAGTATGGTGTGGGGACACATGTTAAGTTTAATTAACTTGTGGTTCTTACCACTTACTGTATTAATAACTATAATAGGTTATGGAAGTGAAATAAACAAAGAAAAGCCAGAAACAGTTCAAACCATAAACGTGTAACATGGCTGAATCAAAAATAAAGAAGAGTGGTCCACCAGGCGAACCACATCATGTGTGTAATATAGAACCACATTATATTCAACGATTTCATGACAGAATAAAAATAATGCCAAACGGTTGTCACATGTTTCAAGGCAACACTCAAAACACTGGATACATTAATTGGTGGTATAAGTATGATGACCATGATGGTAGACGTTTGCGTTACATCACAGCACATAGATTTAGTGCATTAATAAGTGGCAAATTTCCAGAACAAGACGTAAATGATTATTGTGTGTTACATGATTGTGACCAACACTATGAAAACAATGACATAACTTATAGACAATGTGTAAATCCAGACCATTTAAAAATAGGTACTGTTAGAGATAACATACTGGACTGCATGGCAAAAGGTAGATATGTTAAGCCACCCAGAATGAGAGGCGAAGACAACTACAATGCTACACTTACTGAAAAACAAGTTATATGGGCAATAGAACAACACTACAAAATAACACAAAAGAAGTTGGGTGAAATATTGAATGTAAGCACCAGCACAATAGAACGCATACATCAAAATGAAACGTGGAAACATTTACCAAGATGAAAATGCAAGGATTTAAAAGCAACGACCCCAAAGACTATGAAGCAGTAAAACAGGCTATAGCAGATTATTTGGAACAAGCAATAGACCCAGAAAGTTATGCAGTCAAATTGATGTTTCAAAAGATTAAAAAGCCAGTATATAATTGGGACGATGAAGAAGTGTTGATACCAGTAGGCGGAGGAATGAAGCCGCACCCATGGGATGATGATCCATGGGACCAATGAGAGAAAATGACTTATTATAAAAGATTAAAAAAACCAATAACACAAAAAGATGTAGATAGATTTTGGACTCACGTTGATATAGGAAAGCCTAATGAATGTTGGGAATGGAAACTGGCAATAACCAAATATGGATATGGATTGTTTGCCGCTGGTAACACATTGCATAGACCAGCACGTTTTGCCTTTATAAATGCTAAAGGATTAAACACCAATCCTATTTCAACAGAATATAAAGTAACAGTAGCATGTGGTAATAAAAAGTGTTGTAATCCAAAACATTTAAAACGTAACAATCAACAAGACGTATGGGATAAAATTAGAAAAGATGGCAATATAACTGTGGGCTCAAAACACAAAATGAGTAAGTTCAAAGAAGCAGATATAATTGATATCAGAAATAGATACAAACCACAAAGTGCTACAGATGGATATAAACCAATTGGCGATGACTATGGTGTTACACCAGGATGTATCAGAGATATTATAATACGCAAAACTTGGCAACATGTATAATGAAACTGAGTAAACCTCAACAAGTAATCAGTAATGATGGTACCAGATTTAGAATAGTAGTTGCCGGTAGACGTTTTGGTAAAAGTATGTTAGCCATTAATGAAATAGCCAAACATAGTGTAAAACCAAAGCAAAGAGTGTTGGCATTATACAGCACATATCGACAAGCAAAAACGGTGATTTGGGATGAACTTCTAGATAGACTGTATTCTAAAAACTGGATTAAAAACGTAAACAAATCAGACTTAACTATTACATTGAAGAATGATAGCAAAATATTCATTCGATCTGCAGACTCTCCTCAGAGCTTACGTGGATCACGCTTCGACTATATTGTTATGGATGAGTGTGCTGACCTACACCCTGAAGTATGGAGCACTATATGTAGACCTATGTTAGCAGATACAAAAGGTGGAGCATTGTTCATAGGCACCCCAAAGGGGAAGGGCAACTGGTATTACGATTTATATGTTAGAGCAGGTGCTCAACAAGAATGGAATACGCACACATATAGAACAATAGATGGCGGTTGGATTACAGAAGAAGAAATAGAAAGTGCCAAAAGAGATTTAGATTCACGTGAATTTGCCCAAGAGTTCTTAGCAGAGTTTCAAGACTATAGTGGCATCA
>Ga0181389_1000315_pt1 | contig 19998 bp, 5 predicted proteins | sample 12SPOviralmetaG_FD_130121 | JGI IMG/M metagenome (GOLD analysis project Ga0181389, IMG submission 130121) | Marine viral communities from the oligotrophic San Pedro Time Series (SPOT) site, San Pedro Channel, CA, USA - 12 SPOT_SRF_2010-06-29 | ecosystem: Environmental > Aquatic > Marine > Strait...
CCTTTCTTCTTTTTGTTTTATGTACTCTGGAGTTTTCTGTATACGTTCCAATTCTTTCTGTACCTCTGGTTGTTGTTTACCAATCTTTTTCATTCGTGATTCACTTCCATAGACACCCCACATAGCATCCTTCTCTAATTGTGAAGAACTCTTAGCGTCTCTCTTCAACATCTTTATTCCATCCCTAGCTACCGTACCGAACTCTCCTAGTAGACCTCCAGATATATAAAGGAACTCCACAGCAGATAATAATTTAGCCATGTTTAAGTTTTCCTCCTTCATTTTTTTTGTCCCTATATTACCTGCAAATTCAGTAGTGTATTCACCCTCATTAAAGAATGACATCATTATATTTTCCATAGAAACCTTAAACTTATCTATAGCTATACCATAACCACCAATTCTCTTTGATAAATCGTCACCGTATGATCCGTCATACAACTGGAAGTTGTCACCCTTCTTCTCCTCCTCTCCCTGAATAACATTAAGACCTTTATTTAAAAACTTAGCTACATAGTCATTTAGTGGGGTGATTGGAGATAATAAATCTAACCCAAGTGCTGTGCCCGCACCCTTCTTATACTTCTTCATTCTCTTCTCAACCTCCTCTTCGTCATCCTCAACACCAAGCAAAGCCCGTATAGTTTGATATAATACCTCCCTTAAACCTATACTTATTGCTTGAAATACTACTAACTCTATGGCGTACGCACCTAGAGAACGGGCCGCATCTTTTTTATCCTGACTGCTTGCAGTCTTAGACATAAGTGACGCTATGTCACTATATTTTCTTGCTGTTGCATTCATGATAAAGTTGGCGAAAGGGAACAATGCCTTTCTTATAACACGAGGCGTAGGACTCTTACTACTAAACAGTTTACCCTGAAGGTCTGGGTCAGAGACATTTTGCTGTTCGTCTAACATATTCTGAGCATACTCAGCAGCTTTCTTGTTGGTTTCATGGTTAGCCCAGTCTATATCCGTACTAGGTAGCCCCTGTCTCTTGAGTGACTGCTTATAATATGCTGCAAAAGAAGCCCTCGCCACCGCAACGTCAGGTTTCTTTAAGAATATTTCTAAATAAAATTTTTGTAAGTCCTCTACTGACTCAATAAACTTAGCCCCCTTAGAGGTGGATGCTTTATCTATAAGCCTGTTAATGGTTTGAATATCCCCCTGAGATTCTAAACCCCTTATAGTGACAGGCATTCCTGTACCATCTAACCAACTGTTATAGCTAGGGTTGTATACTATACCTATATTTATTTGTCCAGCATTAACAAGTGTGTTAAGTACTACAGGAACTGACTGTTTTATCGCCATACCTGCACTACCTAAAGCACGTGCAGCACCAAAGTTAGCAACCCTATCTAGCTTTTTAACAATCTCTTTTGCAGCATTATCGTCTGATATTAAAATGTTTTTTGTTGCAAGTATATAGTCATTTACTCTATCCTTAAATAAATTTCTATCATCCACGTTAGGAATTAACCCCTCTAAATTTTTAGAGTTTAAGAAAGCAGCGGCCTGCATCACAGATGCTGAGGTATTTATATCTATCAATGCAGCCTCAATTGTTTTAACGTTATTGCTATCAAAATCTAAACTTATAATCCTACCCGCTGGTAATGTTTGTGGCCTAGTGGACTCCATAAGTACACCAGATTTCTTCTTACTCGTATACCCCGATGCCCCCAAGAAGCTAGATGATGACGTTCCGTCACTAACCTCATCTTGTTTTCCTATAGACATAAACACATCTGGTGTATAGTTTACGTCCTTATCCAACAGCTCGTTATATACTTCTAGGTTAACCCTTCTTAAGTCATCATAGTAACTTGACCACTTGTTAGTCCACCAATCAACAGCCTTTTTATTATTGCTATCCATACGTGACTCAACGTCTTCTATGCTACCCGCATCAGAAAGCAACCTGTCGTAAGCCTCTCTATAAAGCTGACCCCTTTCACGTTCTTGTTTCGTAGGCTTCTTTTTACGCTCTAGTTCATCTATACTTTCCTTTATTAATCCTTTCCTTCTAAGAAACTCTTCCTTCTGATTACCCTCAGTAGATCGTCTCATGAATGAGAATAGTCCCCTTTCGGTTATATTACGTGCTGTATTGAACGCTTCACCATTAGGTTTAGTCTTCCCAAATATATTTACGTAGGCATCTGTTATCCCATTAGCTACTTTAATAGCTCTTGACTTACCGTCAGTTATTCCACGCACACCACTAAGCTTTAAGACTAGAGCTGCGTTAGTTTTATTAAACAACCTCTTAGTTAATAAAGGAAGTGTACTCATATACTTATAATAAACTCTACCTATTAGTGGTGACCTGAACAACCTTACTCCCTGAGCAACTACACCCTTCTTTATTAAGGAAATCAAACCCTTCTCACCCGTAAACCTAGCGACAATATTACCAACGTTTCCAGTGGATTGATTTACTAGGAAGTTATTAAGTGCATCAATAGCTAGGATTGCATCCTTCTTTGATAGTATCAATGGGTCAATATTAATTAACTTATCTATCAACCTCTTAGCCTCATTACTTATATCCGAGTCACCTAAGTCTCTAGAAGCTAACCCTGCGTAGACATCAAACACCTTCTTTATATTCTCCTCAGTAAGCTTCTGAGTAATCTCATTAATCTTATCTTTATTCTCACTAGTATCTTCCTGTAGTAAAAGAAGGCTATCTATATCTAGACCCTGTAAGTCTTCAATTGTAAGACCTGTTATATCAGCAATCTTTTCTTTGAGTGCTGCCATAGTTTTTTCATTTTGAGCCTTTAATGTTTCAGAGATATACTCGTCAATACTATTAGTGTTAAAAAGAGGTGCCACCTTAGTTCTAGCATCAGTGATAGAGGTAGGCTTTAACCCTTCCTTAATCTCTCTAGACTTTTCTAGGTATAGGTCTATATCATCCACAAGTGCGGGATCAACCTTCGTAAAGTTCTTAGCTGTAGCTCTAATCGAGGCTTCTTTATTTTTATTATTAGAACCCTTACGTATAGCCTTAATATTAGACCTAGCCTCCGCTAGTTTAGCACCGTAATCTGCATCAGATGAAACCTTCTCTATGTAATTAAGTAGCCTCTCAACCATTACTGGGTTGTTTAGATTTGTTTTAGCTATTCGTTTTTGTATAGCGTCTAACTTATCTCTAGAGAACACACTGTCTTTCCTTATATCTTCTATCATTGCAGATATAGTTTCAGATAGTTCCTTAGCAGCGTCCTTGTATGCCTTTACACTAAGTCGTGCAGATCTTGCAGCCATCCTAACCTGATCTTTTAACGCAGTCCTCTCGTTTACTGTAACCTTCTTATCCTTTGGCTTGCCTAGTATCTTCGCTGGCGATGGAGACTTCACCTCCTTCACACCGTATGACTCGTCTATCTCAGCCTGCGTGAAACCTAATCTCTTAAGTGCTGTCACAGTCTCAGCCTTAGAAAGCCCCTCCTCCTTAGCTGCATCCCTCACATCCTTGATAGACGGACCAGCCTCTTGATAACGTGAACCTATTCTACTTTTTTTACTTATTTTAAAAACTCTCTCGCTATTAGGGTAACGAATATGCCACCCGTTCTTAGTTTTGTTTTGCACTAATCTGAATCCTGTAGGTCTTAACTTAGACATCAACTCAAGGTGATTGATTTGATTGGTGAAGAATGTCCCTTTATTAGACTCAATATTATACCTCAACGCAATCTGCTCTACCCTTTGCTCCATGCTCATAGGTGCATCCAGCTGCTTACGTGTCTGTGGAGTAGTGTATAAGAGTTGGTTTTCTCTAGCTACATCTTCAGTTTCTCTTAAGAGTGTTTTTCTTCTTTTATCTTCGGACATAAAACTTCTCTTCTCAACATTCCGAGCCTCTACTTCACCCGCTAGTCTTTGATATAATCCGTAAGTAGAATACATATCAGAGTATTCCTTTCTTTTATTACCATATTGCATACTCGCAAAATCCATTGCGTTTTCCAAAGATTCTTCTAATAAGTATTTCCTTCCATCTTTTTTTATATCCTTTATAAAATTAGGTTTTGTAACTGTAATATATGTGTTAATATTTTTTGCATCCGCCTTGTCATACAGACCTAACTTATCCAGATTTGATGACATAAAATCTAAACTCAATACTTCATCAACAGATGTATCAGGAAAGTCATACATAGCCATCTCTAAAACTGTTGAGATATCATTAAGAACTTTAATTTCTTCTTTTAACTCTTCCTCTTTTTTTATTTCTTCATCTGTTACAGTGTCCTCATAAACCTTAAAAGCAATTTCCTGATTACCTCCTTCAGAAAACAACTCAATCATTTGGATTGCGTGTTGTATCTCGTGAATTAAAAGAGAAAAAATATCACTATCTGGTTTTGCATTTATTTCTATTGAGTTTTCACTTGGAATATACCATGCACTTACAGCACCTTCCTTTCTGATGTCAATATCTACAGGTATACTTTTTAATTGAGGGTAAAGTTTAAATAGAATATCACTATCATATATATCTTCAAGTTTAAATATTCCTTTTTTTAAGTTTTTAGTTTTTCCGTCTATTATTTCATACCTCCATTTACCATCAGCACCTTTCTCCCAGCCTGTCATTCGTTTTATTAAGTCTTCAGTAATCCTTTCTCCATCTTCAAAAGGAGACTTTTCAAGTTTTTCTTTAAGACTCTTTTTTGGTGTTGTCGCACCTACATAACGATTAAATAATTCTTTAGCAAAATTTAAACTATTCTCTCTAGCTGAATCTAACTCCGCATTCTCTCCTACTATCTGCTTACGTGTCTGTGGTTCAGAAATGTTTGATGTGTTTATCTTTAATCCTCTTACAGACACACCACTTGTAGGGTATATTCTATTTCTTCTATCTTTAGATACTATCTCATCCGTTTCAAAATCTTCTGTTACATCATACCAATTTACTCTATCAGTAAGTATATTAATTTTAACTCCTCCGTCAGACTTTAAAGCTTTAGGATAAGATTCATGTTGGTCTGAAGGGACTGGTTCTAACTTACCCTTAACCTCAAGTATAGCATAAATCTGACCGCCTTTTTCCCTATCAATATTATCTTTTAATATAGGCTCAGTAAACATTTCAGATAACGCTTGCGTCATGTTAGCTGTGGAGATTTTTAGTTTACCTGTTTTTGTTACTCCTTTAAAATATTTATTTTGAATACCTTTAGAAAATAATTTTCCAAATTGATTAACACTTAAATCGTTTTTATTTATTTCATTAGACATTAATCTAATAAGCTCTTCAGAAAAATTTTTTCTATCACCAAAACTTTTTACTTCAGGACCTAAAGCATCTTGTATTATTTTAACAATTTCTTTAACACTAGAATCTTTATTTATATTTAACGCTAACCCAACTGGCTTCTTAGTTATCTTACCTGTTTTCTTATTCTTGGTTTTTTTAAATTTTATATCTTTAGCTGCTTTTAATAACGACCTTTTTAATTGAGCTTCAGATAATTTAAAGTTACTATCTAACATTTTAGAAGTGAAAAAATCTAATACAGCATTAGACATGGTAGTGCTAGATAATAATTTATCATAAGGAGCACCAGTTAAAGCCATGTAAATAGTATTGTTTTTATTCTGGTCTAAAACTTTATTTAAATCACTAGCCATCTTTTTAGCTGCACCATCTGTGCTTGCCCAAAAGTATCCATCCTTATGAAACTTAATAGGATAGTACACACCACCCTTACCCTCAACTAATATATCTCCATCTTTAGCAATAATACCTGAGAATGCAGCATCGGGTTGATGAAAGAACACATACTTTCCATCAAAGTCTTTAATAGATTTATCTTTAGTTATAAACCCATCTTTTTCTAAAGCCTTAAATTCATTTGTATTTTTATCATACATATAAGTCATACCAGAAATAGGGTCATAAAAGTCAGCCTGAAATCTTTTGTTAGCCTCAGCTATCTCCGCACTCTTAGTGTTAAGCATCCTAACATCCCTAGAACTTATAACCTCACCCGATGCGACCTTACCTGACACTGTGTTTAGTAGGTCTATTATACCCTCGTCTGTAAACTTTTGTGCACCAAAGAACTTAGCCAGTCTGTCAAGCCACTTCTTAATCAGCGTCTGTGTAGGCTTAGGTAGCGTATCAAACTCTGCCGCCAGTATACCAAACAACTCAGCTATACTCTCCTCACTCTGTAGGGCATTGTCGTACTTATCCGAGAACTCCTCTAGTGTCTTTAGAAGTTCAGGAGATGCAACCTTCTTAACAGCGTCAAGCATACGCTCCGTTACTGCCTGTGCCTGAGCATTAGTCATACCCTTGCTCAAGAGCAGTGCGTGGAACACCTCGTGTGCCACAGTATTCTCCTGTGACTTAGATAGGTTTATGTTAATGACATTGGTCTTGGGATTGTACTCCCCCCTGGTAGACTGGTTTCTATTTTGTTCACCCGTAGCCTCCCTGTAAGCAGCATCAGTTTCGTGTACCACTATCTCTACCTCAGGTGCCACCTTAGCTAATGCCTTCTTAGCGTTAGCAACCTGACGTTCTGTCTTCTGCTTCTGCTTAGGTGTCTTGGCTGGTGCCTCCTCCGTCTTCGGTGAGAACCTCTCAACAAGGGAGTCTATTTTCTCCTCCGTTGTTTTTTTAGAACGAGCCTCGTTGTCTTCTTTGGTTTCTTTCGGTTCGGCAGCGACAGGGGACTTGACGTCTCCTTCTCCCACCGACTTGCTATCTCTGGTAGATTCTTGTGCATCCACCTTCTTTGTGCTTTGCTTTGGAACGGCATCTGTTTTAGTTTTAGGTTTTGGTACTTCAATCTTTTCTTCTCCAACTACTTCGGTATAGACCTCTGTAAATATTTCTTCATCGAACTCCTCTTGTATAGTCTGCTCCTGTAAAACTTCTTCAGCTATCTGCGGAGACTTTATAGTAGACTGCAGTCCAGAGTTGTTAGTGAATGTTACGCTAACAGGGTTGTTGTTCTTATCGAAGTTAACAACACCATCTTTAAAAGCCTTACTCCTGTCCCCTAATATAACCTTCTGCTTCCCGCTTGCACTCTCTAGTACGTAGTATTCTCTTCCGTCAGGACCTTCGGATATAGTTATAGTACCCCTAGCCCCGTCACCTTTATTGTCAGTGAAGTTTACTTTTTGTCCGACAAAGTTTTTTTCTTTCCTTGGGACTGTCTTTCTTTTAGTTTTCTTAGAAACTTTCCTTGTACGTTCTTCGGTAACTGTTCTAGTCTCAGTCGTTGTGATATTGTCATAGCCTTCTAAAATTTGTATTTGATCTTCTATTAATTCTTTTATTATTTCTACCTCTGAACCCTTCTCATTCTCTAGGTTTATTAAGGCCTTGTACCCCTCATCTATAGCATTATCTATCTCTGCCTCATTCAGGGACTCACCCCTAGCAGCCTTCTTTCCTGCCTCATTAAAGTTAGATGCGTTCTCTAACTCTAGCTCTCCCTTTAGGTTAGAAAACTTTTCAATAATATCCTTCTCTACTTCCTTTGAAGCCTCCTCTCCTAGTGGAGCTTCCTCTCTTAGTGGAGCTTGTGTAATTTCAGTTTCCTCTACTACTTCAGTTTGAGTAGCTAAGTTAATAAGGGCATCGTTTATTTCTTTTATTCTGTTGGTTTCTTTTGCAACTAGCTCAGGGGACTTCCCCTGTATCTCTTGTGTTATTCTATTCTTTTCTAGTATAAGGTCAAAGGCCTCACCCTTTTTATTTATACTACCTGGTATTTCATTCATGACCCCCGTCATAACCTCAAAGGACTCCATAGTCTCTAAAGCCTGTTGCTTAGTCATCCTTCCTTGTAAGATTTCCATCTTCAAAGTCTTAGCCATGTTGCTACGCATATCAGGAGAGTCTGACATAAAGTGAAGTGCATCAAACATATCCTTCTTCATCCCTATACCAGCGTAACCCCTAGATACCATTTGAGGTGCAACCATAGCACCCTTCATCATTCCACCACCTAAGGCTTCCATTAATGATGCCTCACCTACTTGTAATAAAAAGTCCCATCCCGTTTCAGGGGTAGCGAAAATAGATTCCCCCTTACTCTTGTTATATATTTCTTTTATGACTACATCAGACACCTCTTGTAAGGCACCCGTCTCGCCCTCAACTAGCATACCCCCCACTATTTCAACAACACCATTCTTAAGTAGGCTGTTTGTCTCGGCACTTATTAATTTTGAAAACTGTGCGGAAGTTGTTTTTTTAGTAACCTTACCCATAACGTTACTCATAACCTTATTGGTAAACGACTTACCTACAGGGCTTTTGCTTAGTAAAGAACTAAGACCAGCTTTCTCAAGTAGGCCTTGTATTACACCAATCCCTCCACCAACTATAAACAAGTCACGTAGTGGCATGTTCTCAAACTCAGGGTTGTTTACCCACTCCTCAGCTACAGCATCAAAAGACTGTGCGGCCATAGCTGCAAATCCAGCACCACCACTTACTGCTGTCATTGCCATAGCGGGAAGTGACTCCGTTACACCCATAGCTGTCTGCATTAAGGTCCCTCTATCCTCGGACTCTGTATACTCTTTAGTGGTAGATGAACCTATAGCATCTACTAATGAACCCTTTACAATTTCCCTGAACCTTACTATAGCATCCTTTCTATTAATATCCCTAGACTTAAACAACTGATCTACAGCTTCAATAGCCTTTTCTGAATCTTCTCCATAAACAACTTTTAATACTTGAGACGATAACATTTTTTTTAAATCATCCTTCACTGACTCAAAGGTAGCCGCAAAAGTTCCTAGCCCACTAGGTATATTTTCTATACCTGTTAATAATTTATTACCCAAGGCACCAGTAGTTGTTCCGAGTTTTTCTTTACGTCTTATATTTTGGTCAATACTTATTCCGACTGCATTGTTTATATCTTTTTGTATCTCGTAGTTTTCCTTAATGTTTTTCTTATTGTCTATATAACTTTGTCTTATAGAATTAAGCTCCTTAAGTTGTTCAGGTGTACCACCCCCTTGTTCTTCGATTATTTTATTTAAGTTGTTAAATGATTCAACAATACTATTCTCTGTCTCCCGTAAGTTTGTTATCCTAGTTTCTATTTCTGTGCTATACTTCTTATACTCTTCAGGGCTAATAGACTTCTGCCTACCCTTACGCATAAGGCTTAGTACCTCGTCACTACTCTTACCCTCTGAAATTGATTGGTTATCATACAGGAAGTTACGTAAAAGGTCTACTTGAATGTCACGTTGTTCACTAGCCTCTCCACTGATATAATCTATACCACGAGCTATTTTACCTATCACTGAAATACCTGGGTTTATTCTATCTGAGATATCAGATAATGCTCCTCGGTCTGAGAACACTTCCCCCACACCTAGGTCTAGTGTTATACCTTTTTTATCATACTCTGATGTTACTGTAAGAATATCTCCATCAGTAGTAAACACAAAACCTTTGTCACTATATTTGTTTCTTAGTGACTCAGCTATTTCATCAGCACTATTATCTACTATAAAGTTTCTGTCTATGCCCTCAAGAAAATTATTTTTATCTAACGATTCCTCTGCACTTAGTGGCTTCTCTTCTTCAATAAAACCACCTCTACCTCTCTCTGCTATTTCCTTTACCTTCCTTGCCTCATCAATACTTTTTCCTTCAAAAACATTTCCCGCAGCGTCAGTAAATTTTCTAGGTGTAAGATCAGATAAAGGTATAACATCTTGTTCGTCACGACTTGCTTGCTCCTCCTCTGTAATATCTTTGGCGTCAAAGTCTTCTTTAAATGCTCTCTGTTGTTCAGACTCTCTGTCTGTCATTATACCTGCGAACTCACTTGTATCCCTTTCAGGTTCAGGTTCTGACTGAAACCCTTGTTCAAATGCAGTATCCTCAGCTACAAAATCTGAAGCGGAAAAGCTACTGCCTTGACCTGAAGAATCCGATGAGCCAGTAGGAACCGTCTCTGGTTCTGTAACGGAATCCGTAACTTCCTCTTCTGAAGTAGGTTGAGATTCGTCTTTTTTTTTTACGTCACCCTCCCCTACATATTTATTAATAAAAGACTCATAATCTTTAGTATAAAGATTATCTCTATTAACTACATCATATACTTTTTGTTGATAATCTGTATCACTCCATTTTGTTTTAAAATCTTCAAAACTTTTAGTGTAGTAACCATCTCTAACAAGAACGTTATATAATTTTTCTAATTCATCCATATTAATCTAATTCAGCTTTTTTCTTTTTATCTTGTTCTCCTACTGCTTTCTTTTGTCTCTGCCATTCTTCAGTAGCTCCACCTGATTTATTTGCACCTGACTCATCAATAAGAAGATAATCAAATTGATCTAAATCAGATATACGAGCCTCTTCTACTGGAGCACCGTCAACTCTACCAGAAGCATCATACAATTGTTTATAAATTATAAACTCTTTAGTAGCATTATCCCATTTACTTGATAATGATGTATCCATCTCTCTTAACATACTATTTAAATCGTTCTCGCTTTGTTTAATAACATTAGAGTCAGTTGAATTATTTACTTTATTCCATATACCTCTTGCTCTTAAATATACCTCATTGGAACGTTTTGGTTTTCTGCTCCCACCACTACCTGCAGACATGTAACTAACTTTAGCACTCTCCTTGTAGTCTAAGGCTATTGTTACCTGGTCCATAGCGACCTTATCAGACACACCCCTTTGTTCAGGAGTAAGGTCAGTTGTATACGACTGGTTCTCAAAGTTTTGAATAAGTATAGGGTTGACAGCTTTTGTTGTGGTACCCTCAATTTTTAACACATCACGAGCATACTCCTCACCGTATTTACTGTATGCCTCATTAATAAACTTGTTATCAAAAGATCCTGACGGGTCTAGGTCATTGTCCTGTGCGTACTGAGCGTAGTTATTATTAACCCACTGTCTAAAGGAATCTCCCTCCGACTTATCTTTAAGGGGAGGAACATCAAACGTAGTAGTGCCCTTATCCTTGTTATCCTTTTCCCATTTATCATGCTCATCCTTAGTACCTGGTCTAAAATTCTCACCATTAGAATTTACTTGGTTAGTCTGAGTTATTAACGTAGCAGCATCTTCACCAACCTGTAGCTCACTTGCCTTAAGTCTTAAGTATTCTTTTCCTTCTGGAGACTCAAAGAACTGTGTCTCTAACCTACTCATCTCTACAGTGCTTATTGTTCCCTTACGTCCTTGTTGACCAGTGCTCGCTAGAACAATGTCCCCAAGGTTATCTTTTATAGCTTTTATTTTTTTCTCTATATCAATACTGTCAGTCTTCTGTTTCATTAACAGTGTCATCTGCTGTAGGCTCATGCTACCCCCTTCCACTGGTTGCCCTGCATTTGGGTTCTCAACTTTATTACCAGACTTATCTGTTATAAAAGGTGGCTCAACTCTAAGAAACGAGAGTGCACCTGTCTCTGGGTTTGTTTGTATCTGAGCGTTTTCTAGTCTACCAAAGCTTTCAAGAAGTGTAGTCCTCCACTGCTCACTAGCTGCGTTCGTTCCATCCTTAGTACGAAGGGCAACCTCCTTGAATAACGTGTCGTAAGCAAGTGCATTCTTTTTAAGTAGAGTAAAACCTGAGCTTACATTATGTTCAAACATATTCATGTCAGAAGGCTTAACAAGTCCACGAGTCATAAGGTCCCTATAGTTTGTCATTTTTTCTGCTGCGTCCGCACCAGCATTCATCACTAACTGTTGGGTAGTGGGACTGTCGTATTCACCTAAATCGTTTAACGCCTCCTGCTGTTCTTGGTATGACTTAAGTAAATCATCCTTACGTGTCTGTCTATCGTCACGTATGGTTTCAAATTTATCAGTAATGTCTTTAGCCGCCTGAGACCAATCTACCTGTGACTCAGGGTTTGCTCTCTCGTAAACATCAAAGTCTATTTGTTTTTTAGAAAATTGATTTGCCATTATTAATTTAGTTTAATATTGAAAAGGTGTTAAAAGAATCTTAAAATTCAAAATCATTAGTTTTAGGGTTAAATCTACTATATCCATCAGAATCAGAACTCATTAATTCTTTGTATCTATTTTTATCAAACTTTGAAAAAATATCAAACATCTCTCCTCTACTCTTACCCTTAAGTCCTTCAACATCACCAAACTTATCTATTAATTTTGATGCCCTTCTATCTGCCGAATTTTTACCATACAGTGGTACCAAGTCTGCAGCTGAACCTAGGGCCTGACTAAGACCTGACACACCCTGTGTGATAGAGGCTGCACGAGCTGCCTCAGCGTCTCTCATTCTTTGATTCTGTTCCCTTGCAGCTGCAGTATCCAATGCTAAAAGCTGTTGGTTTATAGCGTCCTTAGAGTCAGCCTTAGTTCTTTCTAGGTCTGATATATCTTTACCCATTTTAATACGTGTAGCCTCTGCGTTTTCACCGCCTATTGCACCTATCTTACCTACGCCTGCTGCTAATCCTCTTACGTCACCCTCTTGTAAAGCCTCAGTTTGTTGTTGTGCTACAGCTAAATTGTTTTCAAACTGTGCCTCGTATGCATCCATAGGAATTGTTAGCCCCTCGTACATATCCTTCTCAGCCTTTCTTCTAGCATCCGCCATGAATTTTGCTGCCGCCTTGTCAGCCTCTGAGGCTAACTCTTTTTGCTTCTTTGCATTATTAAATTCAACTACCGCACTTCCTACTCCTGATGCTATACCTACTACTGCTGATGTTACTGCTGCCATATTATATAATTTTTATCATTTCATGTGTGTAAGAACTGCCCTCAACAAAACCTACTTTTTTGTATGTGTTTATTAGTGGCTGGTTCTTAATTAATGCATAGATATACTTCTTACCTAACAAGGCTGCCTCGTTGCTTATCTTACTGATTAACATCTCCAAGGCATACTTTCTTCTCTGCCTGTCCCTGTAGTTTATGTTAGATATTATCCAGTCACACCATACAGCCTTTGAGTTTGTGTCATACATAAATCCTGCACACACAGGTATATCTCCATCGTAAACTATAAAACCACCCTTACCATTGTCAGGTAAAAAGTCTCTAGACGGAGGTGTCCACCTCCAATCTGTCCACCAACCACACAGTATATTGTCGTAGTCTGATTCTTTAAGTGGTATAATGTTTAAGTTCATTACCACAAAGATAATAAAATCTATGGAAAACTTTGCATGACACTTCCTCCAACTGCAAACAACTCAACAGCCGCAGTATTAGTGTTCTTTAATGTAAAGTTTAAGTAGTAACCACGAGCACCATGCGACTCTGCTACAGCGTTCTTTATAAAGAATATAAAGTCCGATGCAGATGGAACTAACCCTGGGAATGGGATAGTGGTGTCAGGGTTAACTGCAGGGTAGGGTCCTATAGTGTCTATTGTAATAGAGGAGGGTGTTACCACACCTGCCACTGACGTAGTGCTTTGGTTTACCACGTTTGTAACTACACCTGCAAACTCTACAGTAGGTGTAGGTGCAGTAGTACTCTGCCAGTATATCCTATCTCCAACACTTATTATACTATCTATGTTTACACTGAATGTAACAACGACTGCGTTTGTAGGACCAATTACTGTTACTGCGTTTCCAATACCATTTGCTGATCTTTGTTTAAAGTTTATGTTCCCATCATTTTCTCTTAGGAATGTAAACCACTCTCCCTCCTTTTGTTGAAAGTATGTGGACAGCATAGAGCCTGTACCTAGGTCTGAAAATAAAGATGTGCACTCCCACCTGTCATCACTCTCGTAAGACATTGTCTTAAAAAGTTTTATAGCCATTGGTTGAGTATTAAACACTGATGTTATAGTAGAGTTATACTGTACATCGTAGTAGTTGTTACGTAATGAATTCGTATTATGTCGGTATAGGTTACCCCCGTTCCACGTATAGAAAAACCCATTCATACCCGTCATGTAGTCAGGAAGATATGAGTAAAACGAAGGCCACCCTTTAGCTTTTTCACTGTACGTTACTGTATATTCTTTATTTCTATCTGACATTTTTTTTATATTAAGGTGTGCATGCAACTAGGTTAGTTACTACACCATCCGATGATACCGTCATTATTTGGTCTATTCCACTTGTAAATACGTAGTATACTCCAGCAGCTAAAGGATTAACACCATTAACATCTGTAAACACAAAATCATTAATTTCAATTAAACTTGAATATCCTGAATCCATAAATGAAGACGCTGAATATACTGTTGTAGTATATAGTGCACACCTAGTTACTCCTAATGGAGAAGATAAAAGTGGTTGAGGGCAGTTAGTTCCCACAATCCAATTTGAAGAATCACATATAGTTTCTATTGTTATGGAAACTATGCTTGGTGTAGCATTTGGTTTTGGTATAACCATAGTATATTCATTTGGAATACCTGGAACTAAATTCACATCACTTGGATTATAAGGCCCTAGATTTACTTGTACAGGTAGTGTAGGAGATACAAATGATTGAGTTGAGAAATCAAAAGAAAACGAAAGCCCAGAAATAATTTGACTATTACTTCCATTATTATTACTCACCGTATTACCGTCACATGTAACACTACCCCCATTTGTAATAGGTAAGTCGTACCTCCCTATTATTCCTTGAGCATATCCCCAAGTGCTGCTACTATACTCAGAAGAAGTCAGTCCATCGTAGGACCAAATTAGTCTAGAAGGGTTTACCTGTGGGTTCATTTTTATTATTACCGCACCTGTGTTAGTTCCTACATCTACATTAAATTGATAAGTACCCCTTCCTAAACCTCCTCCTGTTATGGTATTGTTTTTAGGATTACCACAAGGGATATTACAAGGTGTACATGACTGTGGTGCTAATAAGTTTCCGTTCAGCATTTGCCTTACAGTCCCCCCGAATGAATAGAACCCGTCAGGAGCAACTGAGGTAAGAGCTGAGTCTGTAAATATTTGAGAAGCCGAACCAAATGTTAATCCCTCCCAAAAAATTGTTTGCTGATTATTACAAGCCATATTTTATTTATTATTTAACATGTTCCTGATGATATTACTACACCTGAATTATTAATTTCAATATAAGTTTTAGGTAGTATAGAAGGCGATACTGCACTTACTATATAGAACCCACCTGTTCGTACAGGCAAACTACAGTTATCAGTATTGTAAACAATATCTCCAATAGTTGGTATAGATCCATTACCAAGGAATGAAACATTATTACTTCCTACCTGAGGTGAGTCTACATCTGTAGTACAGGCTTGGTCTATAGACTCTGTATTTGGACCTATAAATATATTCTTACATATACCTGTGCACGTGCAGCAAACTTCTTCTATATTAGATGGGGCTGTACAAAAACATACCTCCTGTTTTGTTATCTGAGTAAAGTCCCATATCAGGTATAGGTACAGGTTAGCGTCAGGCATACTAAAGTTAGTAGCTGTTGCTTGATTTACTCCCGTAGAAGGATTACTTACAGGTGCTATTATAGAACTCGCTGCTATTAAAGAATTTACCTCTGCTGTATTATTATTATACAGTGTATTAGATGATAGTATTCTAAACGTATGATACGTAGGATTAAAATCAAAAGTATCACTACCGTATTTTTCTGTTCTAAGCGTTATGTCTGTCCCTGAATAAGGGAAAACTCCCACAGATCTGACTCCTATATTTTCTTCATACGCTGAAGGCTGAAGAAGTACTAAGTTGGCAGAAGAAAACCCTGTGGATGGGCTTGTTATATTTCCGTTTGTCCAACTGTAGTTTGTGTGTATAGACTGTGTTACATAGTTTGGACTATTTCTTACTACCTGAATTACCCTTACCTCTTTTTCTTCAGGACAATTTACATTTATAGTATAGCTTGAAGGTTCGCTAGGTGTAATTAATATAGAGCATGAAGTTGGAGTATTTAAAGTTTTTTGAAAACTTAAGGTTCCTGCCGTATTAGCTGTAACCGATGAAACGTTTCCGTTCCATGTAACAGTTATATCTACAGAGCCTAACGTTACACCGTATACTACATCTACCTGACCAATAACATTTCCTAAGTCTACATCATAACTTATAATCTGAGAAGACCTGTCATGTTGTCCTTGCTGACCACAAGGTACAAGGTTTAAAGGTACAGGCACCTTTATCAAGTTAGTACCTAAAACATATTCATCCATGTAAGGATCATACGCCCCTAATTTTTGTGTTGTAAGCTGCGTGTTAAAAGAGTCTCTAAACCATGAGTTCATACCAAACGTTGATATAACCTGTAGTTGGTCCGACTTTAAGCTTCCACCTCTAAGGTTTATAACAGCACCACGCTTAGTGTCTGTAAAGAACATATCAGAACCCCAAGCCACAAAGCTCTCTGGGTTAAAACTAATACCATACTCCTCAATTCTAGCAATCTGCTTTCCTAATACTTGTGGTGTAGAAACAATAGCACCACCGCCAACGGCATCACTAATAATATCTTTGTCCACCATGATATATGTTATCCTATCCTCCTGTAATGTTAAGACATCTGTACGCCTAGCGTGCATTAATTGTATAGGACCAAAAATTGTCTCATAGTCTCTATAGTTAACTAAACCTAAATTAAATTCATTTAGGTTATTAATGTTAGCGTTCTCTCTAAACACACCGCTATATGTTACACTTGCAAACCTATCTGCCTCCTTAAAGTCTTGGTTAGATACAGCCATTGTTCTCTCCCCTAAATTAAATGGTTTACCTGCAGGGCTGTCATATATCTTGTAGCTTTCTACACCATTAGAAAAGGTGTAACAGTTTTGAGCGTCTAACGTTGTAACTAAAGCTGCCGTTGATGACTGGTCTTGGTCTCCATCAGGCAGATTATAAACCTCATCTAGTGGGTTAAAATTTCTTTTAGCTTTATGAAACGCTTGAGTACCAGGTAATTCAGGTTCTATTTCTAATAAATCTGAGGCATCATAAAATAAGTTAGCGTCTGCCTCTTGAGGTTTTGTTTCAAAAACAAATGCCCCCGTAACTCTTCTAACCTCTATTGTTAAAGATGCGTGAGGAGTAAACTTTCCTGTATCTCCAAAATTAAACTCTACACAGTCACCAATACCAGCACCTAAGGCCATAAATAAACCACCAGTAGAGTTAGTACTTATCTGTAAAGAAACCTGAAGACTAGGTGTGGGAGGTATATTTAAAGTACTACTACTCCAAGGAGATGGAGCTATAGTTAAGGCTTGTAGATTTCCAGTCGGAGGAATTTGAGTTGTTATTAAATCAGGATTAAAAACAAGAGCTAACCCATCATTTTCTGATATCCCAATTGTATCCTCGTTATCGTATGGGGTATATATTTTTGACTCTAAGTCATCACCTATTGCCCATGCATGAAAATTAGCATAGTCTGCTGAAGAGCCAAATGTTCTAGAGTACGTAAGTCTTCGTCTACACTTGTTACCACCCCTCCAAACAGATATCTTAATTGTTATAGATGATCCTGCAGGTATAGTGTAAGGAACGTTATTAATGTCATTTAATGGGTAAGAATTTAAACCCCCATAAACTGTAGTATTATTACCAAAAATACTATTTAAACTCGTTCCAAAGCTATACTGACCAGCCCATGCAAGTAAAGCATTACCATCGTCTATATATCTAATCTCTGAATTAGTTCCATAAAAGTAGTATGCATCGTCAGGAACATTAGCCACCCAACCATCAGGTCTTAGTTTCATATACAAACCAGCTAAAGATTTATCTGTTATTCCTTTACCTGAAAACGCTTGTATATCTAACACTACAGAGGTAGGTTGATTTAATGCGGGTCCATCACTATCTTGCTTAACTGTAAGTTCATCTCCTATCTGTAGTATGTTACTGTTTTGTCCCTCTAACTTAAACCATACTTGACTAGGGTCATTAGTTAAAATAGGTAGTCCTGAAGTTTCTGTAGCTGAACCGTCAGGTCTAAAAAATGTGTTACAATATATAGTTTCGTATGTACCCTGACTTGGCTTCACTACAAACTTATACTTCTTTGCCCAATAGGGAGGTATGTTAGATAGGGTAACCTGTATTTGGTTTCTATTTACCGATGTTGCTGCACCAAAAAACAATGTGTTATTAGCACTTGTAAGCACAGTAGAGGCTCTGCCGTACTCATCCATATACACCACGCCTACCTCATAGTCTCTATTAGAGTGTAAGCTCCCTGAGTATGGTTGAAGCGTAAAGAACGCTGTGCAGTTAAAAGCTATAAAATTATAATATCTAAACGCTGTTGCCGTTTCATTACTTGCTGTACCGTCTGCAAAAAAGTATTGTGTCGCAGGGACCTGTAAAGTAAATGTACTTGCACCAGGAGTATGGTTATATTCAAAACCATCAGGTAGACAAAATGGTGTGGTAGCATTTGCGGGTGTAATTTCATAAGACGTACCACTTTCTTGTAGCGTTGTTATTCCACCGTTCAAGTTAGTTATACCAATAGTATTGTTACCTCCTGCACCTGGTATAGCAGTTATTGTAGCTTGAAATCCTGTTGTCGTGTCTGTAACAATGTCACCAACACTTATACCTGTAAGAGTACTAAAGTCAAACGAAGTGTTTGTTAACTCACCTGTACTAGCCCCGTCAGTAGTACCAAAATTTAATACAGTTGTGCCACATACGGTTGGGAATGGGTTTGTATCCATACTAGCCGTTGAGCATTCGTTGTTAACACTACCGTAAACTAATCGCAACTCTGAACCAGCCATTGGGCTTTCTGCAGCTAAATAAAATTTATCACTCAACGTACCTCCCGCCCCACTATTATCACAAGGGTATAGTCCTTGAGGTGCAGAAGATGTGCTAGCATTTTGAACCACACTCTGTCCAAACCTACTTATAAATGATGAGTCACTTAGTAATTCATCTACAGTACTATATGATTGTTGACAAGTAAAAGATATAGATATATCAAAGGGTGATGGTGACTGAAGTGAGGTATTACTACACTGAGAATTTGTACCTGTTGATGTACAATCTGGACTAATAATCTGTTCTATTTGAAAATTAAAATTTATAGTAGTTCCTGCTGTTATGTTTGTAGATCCAGTAGGTATAAGTCCACTTAAATCCCAATTTAATACAGAACCATTTACTGATTTGTTTAAATTTACAGGGTCTATATTATAAGTCCCTGTAGATATTGTAGGGTTCTGCGGGCTTAAGTTTCCTAGGTCCACACCACCTATCTCCCTGCTGATTCCTTTTAATCTATAGTCTATAAAAATATCTGTACCACCCTCGGTGCTAGTTATATCATATCCGTCAACATAGTTTCCGTACATGAGACGGTTTCCTTGAATAGTTTGAGCCTTAGCCAGCCTAGGTACATTATCATAAAGTCTTAGCAGTTCATCAGAACCAAGAGTTGTGTATATCTCGCTGTTAGAAAACTGAGTAGTTTGAAAGTTATTATCACCCCAACCATATTGATCTTTAACATATCTTTTAATTACATATATAACATTAGACGTAGACTGCTTATATAGAAGGTCTATTTCTTTTACACGACTACTTCCTGTAGAGAAAGTAATATTACATGCGTTATACAAGTTCTGCATACCCTCGTTCCAATAGTTTTGTAAACTTAATTGAAATGATAGAGGCTGAAAAGCAGGGGTTGAAAATAAAGACGTTGCACTATACTCACCGTCTTCGTATCTATACCTGTAAGCAAACGATAAGAACCTAGTGTCCATATAATTTTCTTCACCAGGTATACTTAAAAATTCTATATGAGGTGTCCCAAGAGGGGCTACTGTATCGTAGTCCTCAAACCCTGGAGGCTTAACAATTACACCGATATCCTCCTCCTCAATTTGGTCATTAATACCAATGGGTTGTGCATAATTTCTTTTTACATTTATTAACCTTGGAGGGTTTAGGTCATCGGTAAAAAATAATAGGTCCTCAATTTTTGATACCCCTGTAATTAAGTTTGAGAAACTAAAGTTAAGTAAAGAA
>Ga0181389_1000316_pt1 | contig 19987 bp, 38 predicted proteins | sample 12SPOviralmetaG_FD_130121 | JGI IMG/M metagenome (GOLD analysis project Ga0181389, IMG submission 130121) | Marine viral communities from the oligotrophic San Pedro Time Series (SPOT) site, San Pedro Channel, CA, USA - 12 SPOT_SRF_2010-06-29 | ecosystem: Environmental > Aquatic > Marine > Strait...
CTGTTGCATTTTGCTATTAGACTTGACTTCATCACCTGTTGAGAATTTGTGAGGAAATTCAGTTCTGATACGTTTATCTATCTCATCATAATATGTAGTATCAGAAGTGTCAAAGCCCTCTTCTTCAATTAATTTACGATGAATGTTAAAAGCGGCTAGGGTCATTGTCTCATCTTCACCAAACCACTCATTTTTACTAGCCCAATTTTCTGCTTCAGGGTCTGGTTTAGCTGGTTGCTGAACTGGAGCCTGTTGCTGTATTGGAGCTTGGTAATTTTGATAGCTAGTTGTTTGCTCAACCTGTACTGGTTTGCTATTAACTAGCCTGCTTTCTTCTACTGTTATCTTATCAAGAATACCCTGAGCCTTTGTTACCTTGTCCCAGTCTTGCTCTTGATAAGCATTTTTTAAAACTGCATTAGCTTGCGCTCTTTGAGAATTTAATCTGTTTTGAGCTTCTGATAAATAATTTTTATTTAACTGTGTGCTGCTTTGTTTTAATTGTTGATTTTCTGCTTGCAATGATTGAGCATATTCATAAGCAGAATTAGCTGCTCTTTCCTGCTCTCTCATTTTCTTAGTAAGCGTAGCTATTCTTTTCTGAACGCCTTTAGAATAATCTTCTAACTCGTCTTCTTTTTTAACTTGCTTATCTTCTTGCTCAGAAACATTTTCTATAGCAACTTCTGATTCTTTATCATCAGAAGATTCCTCTGCTTCTAGCTCAACAATTTCCCCATCTTCAATAGGTTCTTGTTGTAATTCTTCATTCATTTCTGGTTCTTGCATGAGTCCTCCTCACGTTATGCGCTAACAATGTCATCGGGGTCGTCAATAGTCGCGATAACTTCGTCGTCGTTTATAATACGGCACTCTGCATCGTCGCCAAGCTTAAACCTGGCTCCTGCATATCTACCAATTAGCACCCAATCTCCTTTTTCACACCAAGGAGTATCTCCAAATTTGTTTTTGTCTGAATAGCACATAGGACCCATTTTAACAACGTAAGACACTACGGTTGCTAAGGATTCTCTATCGACTGTTTCTTTAATTAATTGTATGCCGCCTTCGGTCACACCTTTGCCTTTATATGGCAATATAAGTATCCTCCAACCAGTAGGTTGAGGCATTCTTTCTAGAAATGATTTATCAAGTAAGGATGGGTCCAATACTCTTTTTGAAGCTTCTGTATAAGCGTTTTCTACTTCTTTAACCGCTTCTGGCTTCTTTTCTTTTTCAATTTTTTCAGCTTTTTGTAGATTTTCTCTTTCTACTGCTTTTGCGACATGGTCAGGAACTATTACCTTGCTCATCGTTTTCTATCACCTTTTTTAGCAACTCTCTAAGTTCAGATTCTAAGTCGGCGAGAGAGTTGTAGCGCCCACGTAGATAATGATACTCTTCAACATCTTTAGCACCATTCATAATGGATACTTGAATATCATCTTTCTTTTCAGCAATTCTTTTTTTAGCTGTTCAGACAGCCAAAGAACTGACATTTAATATATACCAGAAAACTTGCCGCCAAATTCAGCAGCGCCCATACCTCTAGCTTTCCCTTTACCCATTCCTGGAGTGGAGGAAGCTTTAGTTTTTTTAGGTGCTTCTGAAACAGCTTTAAATGGCACGGAACCCTTATTAGAGTAACCTTGTTTTCCTTTTAATACTTTTATATTTTTCATAAGTGTACTTTACAGCCCTTTTAAACCAATATCAATTAATTTTAGTTCTTTTTGTTGGTCCATTCTATCTCTAGTCGTATCATCTTTTAGTTCTGCTATATCTTTTTGAGCTTGTATTCTTTCTACATCAATTTTATCTTGACGTAATTTTTCTTCCATTCTCATTCTTTCTTTAGATTCAAACTGCTCTTGGTCTTGAGACAACTCTTGTCCTTTCAAAGCAAGCTCTTGTTTTCTAATAGTAACAAGTGGGTCTTCCTCTGGTGGAGCAGATACCTGTTGAGCAAATTGTTGCATTAGTTCAGACATAATTGGAGAACTAAATTGAGCTAACATAGCCTGAGCTTGTTGCATAACTGGAGCTGCTTCTTGAGGAGGCATTTGTTGAGCTTGTTGTTGCATCTGTTGATACTGTTGCATAGCTTCTGGAGGCATTTGTTGTTGAGCAATTGCATCTGCTTTTAATTGTAAATGCTGCATGATATGTGAATGTATGTTTCCTTGTATCTGAGCATTCATCTGAACAGGGGCCATATTTAATAAAGATACGTGAGTTGCTATATGTGCATCATGGTCTTGTTCTGGAAATGCTTGAGCTGGTCCACCCATCATAAGACCACTATTTTCCATACCAGACTCCATAGGTTTAGGAGTTGTATCTGGTGGAGGCATTAGTAGTGAATCAATATTGTCTGCGCCTAAAGCTGCATACATTCTTCTGTAAGCTTCGTAAGTTCCACCAGGACCATGAATCTCTGGATTAGATTGAACTAACTGCATCATTTCTTGAGCCATAACTATTCTCTGGCTAGTAGAAAATATGTCTGGGTTACTTACTGGGAATATATCTACCCTATCATCAAAATCTTGTTGTTTAACTTGCATATTACCGCCTGATACCGCATAAGGATAAACAGGAGGCAAGCTATCTTTAAATATAGTAGCAAGTAATCTAAACTCTTTCTTTTGACCGTTATGTAATCTTTTATGAATAGCAGATAACACTTTGCTTGATTTTTCCATAAGAGCTAAAGTAGTTCCAACAGGAGCCTGGGTGTTACCTTCACCAATATTTGTATCTGCAATAGAAGCAAATCTTTGGCCAGATTGCACTAATAACCCTAATAAATTAAGCAAAGTACCACTTGGTTCTTTAAATGGTAATGGCTGAATAGCATCTCTAAGAGAACCAGCTGGTGCGTCAACATCTCTAAATTCACCTGGCTGTATTGGCTCGTCTTCATCTCTAATTCTAATACCTCTAGTTTTAAAACCAGCAGGTAAGTTAGCTAAAGTACCAGCATCAATTAACTGTCTAACAATAGATGTAGAAGCCTTAGATAAACCACCTATCATGTGTGTTAAACCAAACCCATAAAAACCTAGTCCAGGAAGAAACTTAAAGTGAACAAAGTATTCAGTCTTTTTCTTCATTGGGTCTTCTTCTTTAAAGTTTCTTCTAATAGCTAAGATGTTTTCACTATTAGAGTCTATCGTTACAATATAAGGTAGCTTAACTCCACTAGGCTCTCCATCTTGGCCAATATCTTCAAAACCCTCTAAATCTAAATTGCAATGAACTTCATACAAAACAGATACTTCACCATCATCATAACTTGGCTCCATACCTTCTAGCTTTTCTTTTTCTGATTGTATCCCTGAAGTAATATTGACATTATCACCAGACTCAACATCTACATTTTTGTAAAATCCAATAGCCTGTAATTTTCTTACATCATTTTCTGGCATTTTAACAACATGAGTAATTCTAGAACAGGTTTCTAAATCAGTTGTATAGTAAGGAACAATTAAATCTTCTGGGGCTACAAACTTTGATACGGGTCTACCTAAGTTTTCATCGTAATAAACTTTTTTAAACGCAGAGCCTGCAAGAGGTAAATAGAAAAGCATTTGGTCTAGTTCTTCGTCATATTCTTCCATTACATGAAGAATTTGATAGTTCATAAACTCTTTAACTCTTTGAGCTTGCTCTTCAACCAAACCATCATAAGCACCTATTACTTGGGTTTTAACAGGGCCTCCAGCTGGTAATAATTCTTTATATGCCTGCGCTTGGAACTGAGTAACTGATTCTCCTAATAACGGGTGAATAACACCACTAGCTCCTGCAAAAGGTTCAGACCTATTATCGTCAAACTTCATACCCAGATATTTTAATCCATCTGTATAAGTATTTTCCCAATCTTGTCTAGATGATTTGTCGCTTTCAATAGCTCCTACTAACTCTATATAAATAGTAGAAAGTTCTTGAGGTGATATAACCTCTGCTAAGTTTTCTGCAAAACCCACTTCTGGCATCATTGGCTCTTCTGGACCTAATATTGCAGAACCATCTTCTTGCATTTGTATTTCTTCTTCGTTGCCCATAGCTTCTAAGACTTCGATAATCTGAGAGTCCACACCACCAACATCTTGAGTTGTACTTGTATCTATTATTTCTTCTGAAAATTGTTTTTCAATTGCCATTTTTCTTTCCTATAATTTTAGGATACATAATTGCTCTATCAGCTTCTGCTTCCTTTACACTACTATAGCTTTTTATCTTACCTGATTCTATATATGGCATATATTTTTTAAGTAGCTCATCGTCATTTTTTATTTCCTTTCCTGTCTCTGGGTCAAATCTAGGCAACAAATAATGTTTATTTTTGGCTATACCAACTGATGTTATTTTCATAGTAACAGTTTCTTTTCCTTCCTTGCCTTCTTTGCCTGCAGATAAAACGTTGTTATGAAAATCTGAAAGAAATTTTTTATTAATACTATATCTATCTTCTTTTGCTTTATTCTCTACTGCCATATTAATAATACATCCTAAGAGGTCTTTGCCTTTCTTTGTCTTCGTAATCGCTTGCTAAAGAAACAAAACCACCTTCACGAAAACGCATCAGGGCTTGGGTCATAGTATCACATAAATCGTCATTAGCTCCAAATGGAAATGACGCACATTCTTCTATCATATCCTCTGCAAAGGTCTTGTTAGGTGCATACACCATTCCTGATTCAAAGATAGGAGCAACTGAGTGCATTCTAGAATGTTTATCATGGCCTCTGGTTGGAGAGTAATTTACTACAGGAATACCTATTCGCCGTAGTTCTTGGGTAAGTGGAGTTCCAGATGCTTTAGCTTCGATAAGAACCATATCGCATTCCCAATAAGTATATTCACGCATAGCTATCTCTTTTAGCTCTGGAAAGTCCCAACGACCTTTTTGACAGTCTAATAATATTAAACAGTCAGGAGAATCTTCTGAAGGTTTAAAAACACCCCAAGTCGATATGGCTGAAAAGTCAGCAGTTTGGTTTTTAGAAAATGCAGTATCGTATGACTGCATAATATATTTAACAGGTGGTATGCTCTTATGAGTCCATCGCTTCCACCAATCTCTTTTTATAATAGCTCCTTCTTCTGCTGTAGGATTTTGCATCCATTGAGCATTCCATTTGATTCCAGGAATAGAAGATTTAACTTTTAATAATTCATCTTTAGGCCAGAACTCAGGCCATAAGGGATTGTCTGTTTCTGGAAAAATAGCAGGAAACTCTATCATTTCCCATTGGTCAGCAAGTGCTTCCTTTTGCGAGTCTAGTAATTTTGCTGTTAAGTCTATAGAAGACCAACGCGTCATAACTAATACTATAGCTCCACCAGGCTGTAACCTTTGTCTAGGTCCAGAGGTATACCACTCCCAAGCAGACTCTAAAGCGTTGGGGCTAAGAGCATCTTGTTCTGAATGAGGGTCATCAATAATTAATAAATCAGCACCCCTACCAGTAACAGCACCACCCACACCAGCTGCGAAATATTCGCCGCCTTTATTGGTTTCCCAACGTCCAGCTGATTTGTTATCGGCTTGAAGTTTAACTTCTGGGAAGACATCCTTGTATTCTTTTTGGTCCATCAAGTTTCTGACCTTACGGCCAAATCGTACGGCTAGTTCCCCTGTATGGGTTGTTTGCATAATCTTCATCTTAGGTTTCTTACCCATAATAAATGATGGGAAAAAAGTAGATGCAAATTCTGACTTGGTATGACGAGGAGGCATGTTAACAATTAAACGCTTAATCTCGCCTGTTGCTACTTTGTTAAGTTTTTCTGCAAAAATCTTATGATGACGACCGCATATAAATTCTGGCCACATATGTTCCACGTAGGACAAAAAATCGTTTTGGCATTTATCTTGAGTTTCAAAGCCGTCCAGCTTTTCTTTGAGCATCAGAGCTTCTTTCAGCTCTGTCTCAGTTAGCTGCGAAAAGTTCATTTATTTTTTAGAATGCTGTTGATTGAAAAGGCATAGCTCTTACATTTTGAAAACGATTAAATCTGTCGCTGTCATTAGAATCTTTTGGAAATTGTCTTTCAAGCATATTTATAGGTTTAGGTTTTACTGGTCTAATACTATCTAAAGGAGGTCTTACTGGTCCACCTACTTGTATAGGCCTCGGTTGAGGTCTTCTTCCTGGAAAAGGTTCAGGCATTGGTTGTTTAAAGCCACCGCCTATACCACCGTAACTAGGGGGTTGCTGTCTAAATCCACCTCCAAATCCTCCGCCAAATCCACCGCCATACATAGGAGGTCTTTGACCATATCCGCCTCCCATACCAGGGAACATACCGCCTATACCACCGCCGAATCCAGGTCCAAAGGGACTCCCACCGCCAAACATAGGAGGCATTCTTCTGTATCCGCCACCGCCGAAACCACCGCCCATTCCTCCGCCGTAGCCACCACCGTAGCCTCCGCCAAATTGAGGAGGTCCGCTAAAAGCACCTCCATACATTAATTGCGGTCTTGGGCCAAATGGATTGTTACCAAATCCAGGTTGTTGCATACCATATCCACCACCAAACTGAGGAGGTCTTTGCATACCAAAGCCACCGCCGCCGTATGGATTACCGTACATACCACCACCAAATTGAGGTGGCTGTCCAAAACCTCCACCAAATTGAGGTTGCTGTCCGAATCCGCCTCGGCTACCGCCGTAAGGATTACCAAATCCGCCTCTATTACCAAAAGGATTAGGGAATGAGCCTAGTCCGCCTTGAGGGGGTCTTGGCATCATCATATTTCCTATTTGTTGAGGAGGTTTAGCTCTCATATCTTTAATGAGTGCAGGGCCACCATAACTTATACCCTCATCTAGTTGGTTCCTATCATCTCTACCATCGCCGTTGCTATCTTGAAAGTCCATAGTACGCATCATCATTACATCATACCTTGTAGTTCTTGACCGATTTGGTCAGGTGCTTGTTCTGACTGAGACTGTAAAACCATTTGCATTAGACTATCTATATCTTCATCGTCTAAGCCTTGTTCTTTTAAAAAAGCAACTAAGTCATCTTCAGATATACCTTCAGCTAGTAATTGCTGAACTACAGTAACAAGCTGTTGAATCATTTGCATTTCTTTTTCTGCGTTGCCAACTTCAGCCATAGCCTCTTCTTCAGACATTGCTATACCAGCAAGTTCGTCGCCTATAGCTTCCCCGCCTTCTGCCATACCTTGCGCTTTTGTATATTCTTCAAATTTTTTAATTTCTGAAGGAGCCATCGCTGGAGTCATTGACATTGGAGAAAAAAATTGTCCTATAGAACCTTTAGATTTATATTCTTTTATATTACCTTTAGTTAAACTTCTAATAGCTCTTTGATAATCGTCTTTAGCATTTAAATATTCTTTATTAAGTTGAACCATTTTTTTGCTAGGTATACTTATTGGAGCAAGATTTGGTCCTTTTCCTTGTCTTGCATTAACCAAATTTGTTTCAGCTACATCCATTTTATTTTTTAGCATTTTTATATATTCTTGAACAGAAGCTTCGCCTCCACCTGCTAATTCTACGCCTTTACCTTTTAAAATATCAGCTTGAGTAACTTGTCCATCACCTGTTAAATCTGGGAAGGAAGACTCTCCACCTTTTGCCATTTGCTGTCTCATAGCCATATCAGCAATACCGCCTTGAAGCTCTATTTTTTTCTTTTGCATTCTATCAATAGCATCTGCAATCATTTGCGCCCTTTGATTCTCACCATTCCTAACAGCTACCTCATAATCTTTCATCATATTTTTAATATCTGACTCAATAGAAAAAATTAGACCTTCTGGGCTTCTATCTTGCATTCTTGGTTCGTTGTCCATATTCATAATTTATTCCTTATCTTAAAAAAAACCTATCTCGTCCTATATCTTTTCCACCTATTCCGCCATAACTAATTGGCTTTCTAGGTTTTGTTAAGACAGGAGCTTTTGGTAAAGGTTTAGGTTCTCCATATACAATTTTTTGTCCGCCTGCATCTCTAATTTTATCTTCTATAATCTTTACCATACCAGGATTTCTAGGATTTGCTATTGGTTCTGTTAAAGGAGGTCCGCCAATATTAATTGGTAATCCATCCATATCACCTGGTCCAAAGACAGGACCATCATTTTTAGGAGGCAAGTAAGGTGGTCTTGGCGGTACAGGTGGTCTGCCAGTATCTTGGGGAGGAGGTGGAGGCGTATCTGCTGGAGGTTGTCCAGCATCTTGTAACGCAGCAATCTGCGCTTGTAAATCTGCAATTGTTTGGTCCCTTTCAGTTACTTGACCTTGATATTGAGTGCTTTGACCTGTTAATTCATCTAACTGCGCTTGATAGTCTCCAGCTTGGGCGTCAAGTGCTTGGGCTTGCGCCTCTGCAGATTCAGCTCGAATGGCATCTTGTTGAGCAATCGCCTGGTCCCTTTCGGCTATAGCAGAGTCCCTTGCGCCAGTTATATTATTTATTTCACCCTGTAAGCTATCTATTGTTCCTGTTAATTCTGCTTCTCTTTGGCCGAACTGTTCTTGTAAAGCAGTTTGCTGTTGAGTAAATTGGTCTGTTAGAGTCACTTTTTGATTCTCTAGCTCTACCAATCTTTTCTCTGACTCCTCAGCTCTAATAACATCTTGCTGGGCAAGTGCTGCTTGTAGTTCTTGAGATGTCTGGGCTATCTGTTGGTCAAGCGTAGCAATTTGTTCAGCTGCAACTTGCTCTGCCGCAGCTACAGCATCTACGCCATTCGCTTCAGCTTCAGAGACGGAAGCTTCAAGTTGAGCAGTTAGCTCCGCCCTCTGAGCATCTAAGGCAGCGATTTGTTCTTCAATAGCCTGCTGACTCATTTCATCTTGTTGTAAGAAAGCAGCTTCTAATTGTTTGGTTAAATCACTCTTGGTATTTATTAAATCATCTATATTGCCTTGCAAGCCAGAAACTCTTTCGCCAAAGAATCTTTCAGTCTCGGCAAGCTTCTGGCCAAATGTCGCTCCGAGAGTCCTAATATCTTCAAAGGGGCGAGCGTTATCTAAAACAGCGTCGCTCTCGTCTGCAGACAAAGATGGAAGACTCGGAGCAACCATATCAACTTCTGGTAGATTACGGGGCGCATATCTATCAAGGTTGAAACTAAAATCGGTTGGGTCAAAGGATGGTCTTGCAATTGGTCCTCGCGCAGAGGAACCCGCCTCGGGCAAATTTAGGAATGAATAATCTGTATCAATTGCCATACTTTTTTTCTCCAGAAAAAATTTTGCAGGCAAGTATGAATCTTTTGGAGAAGAGTTTGAGCGAAGTGTCTCAATCTTACCTGCAAAACCTTTGGGAAAATTATAACTGGAATAGGGTACCTTATACAAGTAAAAACCGAATCCTAAAAAAGCATGTGAAATTATAACTGTAATACTGTAGGTAGTAGTAGGTATATACGAGTATATATATATGGGTGTTGGGGGGTCTATTAACCGACCTTATCTCCGACATAATCCGACCTGTTTAGAGTCCCGCAGGGACAATCAACCCATGCGAGCTTAGGCGAGCCAACAGCCATACCCTCGACGCAGGAGAGGGGATAGCTCCGCGACCGACCGAACGCAGTGAGGGAGGGAGCGGAAAAATAGAGTAGGGCAGAAAAGAAATATACCCTAAAATATATAAATATAGCCCTAGATATCCCTAGATATCCCTAGATATGCCCTTAAATATGCAAATGAACTGCTCTGTAACCCGCATTCTTACAGCATTCTTCTATATATGGTTAAATATATGCGAATATTACGCAGAATATAACCGCCCCGCTCCCCTCTCGCTACAAATAGACAAAAAAAAGGGGCTTTTTAGCCCCTTTACCTCTCCCCTCCTCTATCCGATTAGATAAATAAATGTAAATATACCGATTAATAAGAAAACCTCAATCATTATTGAAAGCCTCCTTTGAGTGATAACAAGAACGACAAGCCATATTAAACTTATCCCAGTCGAAGTTAGGGTTATATCTATTACAGACATCTGCGACTGCATCTATTGTCTCTTGGGAGGCCTCAGATAGTCTGAGAGCCTCCGCAATTGCTTGAAAGTGTTGTCTAGTCATTTTTATTTGCCTCCTCTTGAAAGTGGTTATACATTTCCTCTTTAGTTCCGTATAGGTCTAGCACTTCCGCAAGTGTTAACCTCATAAGTCTGTCTCTGTTCCTAGAGTCTAAGGGTGTGCATTCGTTGTATAACTTTTCTATTGCTCTACCAACCCTACAACCCCTTGCAAAGGACATATTAAACTTATCTATTAGGTAAGTATTAAACACCCTAGGGGCTACATCTACACACTCTACAACTTCGCCAGTAGTAAAGAGAGCCACTTTAACGCGTGGCTCTCTTCTCTTTGATTCTATATCCATCTTAAAATTCCTCCTTTACTAATTGAACATCTAGCTTATAACCTGCTACTAGTTCGGTTAGTCTGTCGTCTACGCTCTGCACCTTATCAAGTAGGAATGTATCGGAATCATCTTCCACCTTGTCGGCCATATCGTCCCACCTATTGCCCCTGGACTCTAGGTCTTGAGTTAGATAATCCATATCGTCTAACTTGCTTTCCATTCCTTGTAGGTCGTATCTGTTGTCTAGGTTATTAACAACAGCATCAACCGTTCCATCTTGTAGCTGGGTTATTCTTAAATCAATCAAGCTTTCAAGCTTGTCCAGTCCTAGCCATTTTAATATTAAGTTCTTCATATCGTTTTTCTCCGTCCAGCTTAATTGCTGGTATGAGGTAATCATATAGTAAGGTGTACTCTTTGTATACATATTTATTGAAATTAATTGTATTAGTTTTCCTCTGTATCCCTTTGTATATATGGGCTTAGCCCTCCTCTGTAGGTGTCAAGTGTACTTTACATATCAATATTATTTATATATGTGTATCTAGAGATAATAATAAGGTAATATGAGTATAAGTCTTTTGGCGTTCCCGACTCCCGACAATAATCCCGACATCTATCCCGACAGGGATAGCCGTCTCCCCTCCCCTCTTGGAGAGAGTAGGGCGTATTTGCTATATAAAATTACCAAGGACTAGCAAGTCCCCTAGATGCTATTAATATCCTTATATCTTAGACCTATAGAAATAAATCAATTAAAGTGTAGACAATTTGTATACGCTGGGTTTATAATCATCTAGTCAATTAATTAAACGGAGAAAATATGACTATAGAATTAACAGATAAGAATAAAAGAGAACTAATAGAAAAAGGTGGCACATTCTTTGAAGGTGCTACTGAAGAAGAATTTAAAATCCTTTGCAGTAAAGCAAGAAAATTTTTAGACAATCATGCAAAAAATCTATTTACTAATACAGTAGATACCAACGCTATCAATAACCTATCACCCGAACAATTAAACAAAGTTGCCGATATATTGGGGGTGAAATAATGACAAAATGGCATACAACAAGAATACACAATCTAAAATATGAGATTAAATGTACTGTTAAAAGACTTGAGAACTGGGAAAAGGCGATAGCTGAAGGCTCAGAAGATGATAGTTTTGATAAAAGATTTTACAGAGAAAATAATGCTGGTAAAACCAAACAAGAACTTACAAAGTTAAACAGTAAATTAGAAAAGCTACAAGGGGTGAAATAATGACATTCAATAATAAAGAATATTTAAACAACTGTTTAAAAGATATGAGAGCAACCTTAGAGCATTTAGTTCAAGATGCAATAGACAATGATAAACCACTTGATTTACCAATAATCAAGATACAGCAAGAAAAAATACTTTCTTTTTCACAACAAATAAAAAACTTAGAGGTTAATTAAAATGCTTAAACCAAATATAAATACAATCTTAAATAATTTAAAACAAATTGAAGATAGATTCTCTAAAGAGGAATTAGCCAATACTGGTGATGACTCTATAAGGTGGAGATTTTACGATATTAGAAGCCAAATAGATTCCATTGAAGCTAAAAATGATAGATTTAGGGAAAGGCTAGAAAGTACTATTAGCAATCATTACGATTGGCTATAACCCACCCCACGCTAACAGGCCACTCTTTTGTGGCCTTTCGTGGTATTAACTAACGGAGAATAAAAACAATGATACAAACAATATATAAAAGCGACTTCACTACAGCATTTCATAAAGCTGGTAGAGGCGATAATTTCACATATGAGGGACTAATTGCCCTCTATGATTATTTAGAGGAATACGAAGACTCTACAGGCGAACAAATAGAACTTGATGTAATAGCCATATGTTGTGATTTTAATGAATATGAAGACCTTGCAGAGTTTCAAGAGGACTATGGAGAAGACTATCAAACAATTGAGCAAATAGAACACGCAACGCAAGTAATTATGATTGATGATAATTCATTCATCATACAAGCATTTTAGGATTTACTCCGTACACCTTAGCAAGTGTATAAACTGCTAATTGGGGTATGTATAAAAGTGGTAAACATTTAAATCTATACCAGTTAGACGGGCTAGTGATAGCCCAAACGATAAAGCAACAGTCTTATGAACAAAGCCCCATTTTTTACAGGAGACAACTATGACATATATAAGAATTTTTAGAACTAATATAGAGTTCGCTATCGAGGGTAATCCGACTTACTCCGACATACTAAGGTATGCCCGACAACTTAAAGTAAGGCTACCCGACCAACCCATATTTCAAATGACGACAACCCCGAATCCCGACTACTGGGAACAATTTAACAAGGAGCAAGAATAATGAAGAAATACCAAGTAAAAGTTTATAACAAGGTAGATAACAGCTACCGAATTGCTATGGAAACTAAAGACCTTGATGTAGCAGAAGACAAAATGACCAGATTATCTAATCAAGGTCATTTAGTTAAAATAGATATGAAAACAAACAAGACTCCAAAACATTTAGAAAATCTACCTAAAGACAAATTAGACACTTTAGTAGAAATATTTAAGCCAAAGCTATGATTATAGATATTTGGAATGATGTAACGATAGGTAATAAACCTTATGACATACACCATTACAGCGAGGACGGGGAGACAATGGAAGTGACTATCTACCCCGTTAAGATATTGCCTAACGGCAGGAGAGAAACAATAACCGATTATTGGGAAGATAGTTTCATATTATCTGATAAAGATTAATGGAACTCTTACTAATAATCATATTAATACTTTGTTATCTATTTGAAGATAACAATATAGACAGGAGAAGAAAATGAAGTGTGAATTATGTAATGCTACTGGGTGGATAGATACATTCAATACAGAAGACCAAGTGCAAGAGATACAGAAATGTGATGACTGCAATATATTTAAAGATGATGACCAAGCAAGACAGGAGGTAGCTAATGACAGATAAAGAAATAATAGAGGAGTTGGTTCTCATGTTAACTGTTGATTATGCAGATTTAATTTCAGAACATCACCAAGAAATAATAGAACAACGATTACAAAAAATGGGATTATAGGAGGTAGCTAATGAAAATTTTTAGAGATTATGAGCCTAGTATTTATAAATATATTTCTAAGTGGTTAGCTGAAAAGAAAGAACCTAGTGGAATTAATAAGCAACAAGAAATGTATGATATTGATAATTCTGTGAAATTATATGGTAGTCCTAAAGCAGATAAAATAGAAAAACAAATATTTGACTTATTTGGTTATGAGATTGGCATATCCGAAGGAGGAATCGACTGGCATGTGTTTTTAATAAGACCTAATGATATTAATGGTAATACCTATATATCATTTACGCCAGAAGATTTAGAAAAATGAGAAGTATTAAAGATTATAAGCCTACGCTTGAGTGTGATGAGTGCGATAAATATTTTTTAATTGAACAAAAAGATTAATCTCCCGACTTGTTCTCTATAATATTTGCTCCCGACTTATTATCAAGAGCCTTAGTCCCTAGCAATTGCTGTAGTCTTCTTTCAACCTCGTCCCGACTCATCTGGTCAATCTTACCGTGTAGGACTTCTCTTCTATCTACAATCAATCCCCCGACTTTCAATAACAATCCTTGAGCCTGGATTGCAGCGTTATAAGCCCCCGACCCCCAAGCATCATCTCTCAACTTATATAAATCTTCTACAGCCTTGTCATGTGTAAGTTCAAATTTCTTCTTAGCCTCCGACATCAATCGTTCGTATTCAGCCCTGACGTGATTATATTTCTTACCCTCATGCATATATCTCCCGACTACAATAGGATTTTTATATCCTGCTTTCTTAGCCGCTTCAGCCCATGTTAGTTGTGGGTCGTTGACTGCATTCCAGACTAATAACCTTTGACGCTTAGTTAAATGCTTTTCATCGTGATTGACATACTCGATTGGCATGTCCTCAACACCTTCTTCAAGTGTTTTCTCTACCTTAACGCTCTTTCTTATGTTGTTGTTGTTTGGCATTTAATAATCTTGCTCCTGGATATTTCTTTATAAATTTTACTATATCCTCTTGTTCTAGTAAATCTATCACATATTGAGGCAACTTATCCCTCAATTCTTTCTTCAATCTTGTTTGTTGTTTTGTCATACTCATTTTACTTTTGTCACACTTTTGTCAGAAAACCCCGACAAAACTCTAAACCCTGCAATATAGGGCTATACAGGATAATATATATTAATAAATAAGAGTATATATATAGTTTTGTCATATATTGTATTACACCCCCTCTACACTTTTATTATACGTCGAACAGTTCCGACCCTTTTGTCCTTTACACCCAAACCCTGACAAAACTGCCAAAACGCCAAAACAAGGCGCAGTAAGGCTTTCAAGCCAATAGTTTTGTCAGTCTGTATCGTCCTCTGTGACAAAACCCTCTGAAAAGAGTGATTTCTTCTTAATTCCGAAACAGTTATACAAAACCTCGTCGATAACTTCCGACCCCTCTTCTGGGGTGTCTGAATAACTTAACAACTCACATGCTCCGAAGGTAAAGATAAGACTTGCAATCTCTTTCGGTGAGACACCTCTTGCGACAAAATCTTCAAACAGAAGTTCTAACCTGTCTTTTGCTTCGGTGTAAGTAGGCTTTGGTCTTTTAGATTGAAAATCTATAATCTTTAAATGTGACATATTCAAAGTATAGCAAATAGTAGGGCTTTGTGTCGTAAACCAAGCCCCAAAGTTTATATCAAGACGACTGCGTTATAGTTTTTTATACAAGCCAAACGACTGCCTGTTCGCGATTATTCTCTATGATTATAGTATTGCGTTTCAGTATGTTCTCTCCAAGCCTGTTCCAAATGAGGTTCATGTTCTAATAACCAATTATCAGACAGCTCCCTCATCTTCTTCATGCCGTCGCAGAACTGTTTAAAGTCCTCGCAACCTTCATGCAATACTTCTTCAGCCGCAATATCGGCATCTATTAATAGTTCTTTTAATGCACCCATGTTATTCCCCCTTAGATTTATTTAGTCTGAACTCTGCATCTTCAATTGCAGAGTGACATATATTAATTAACTCACTCTCAAAACCATCAGCCTTAACTAAAAGACCGACAACTAAGTTGTGAACCAGTAAGTAAGACCCAGCCATCGGGTCCATCATTTCCATATCCTTATCAACCAGGCAATCTTTTGCGTAGTTACGCATCATGCTGACAGTTAAGTCAAAAGCTAGGTCGTTGTTGAAATCCATTTCAGATTCTTTCTTCACACTCATATTCATATTCTTCTCCATAAATAAAATAAATATACATTTAGTATAGCTATATCTGTTTACATGTCAAACAATTTAAGATACTATCTAATATTAACTTTTGGAGAAGTAAATGAATAAAGAAGAAATGAATGAGTTAGTAGATAATAGTATGGCCCTTGTCTTAGATATGACTATGCGCAACAACCAGGCTTTATCTAAGTCAGCCTTTAAACCAAAGGGTTCTACTAATTTTAATAACGACCTTATAGCTATGAAGAGACTCCAGGCCTTTGTTGAGTATATATATGCTCATCAGCCTAGTATGTTTGAAAGTGCTTATAGGTTTGCAAGTGAGTCAGTCGTAGACAATGAGTAATAAGATAAGGTTCTACCCTTTTAGGTCTTATGACGATAGGTTTGGCGTAAGGTTTATACCCTATGACGCCACTAAATTTGAGTTAAAAGCCATTACAGACAATCTTGATGCTAATGCCTTGTTTGATAAAATGAAGGCTAACTGCGAAGGATATGTACCTGCATATAATCCAGATAAAACTTATACAGAAAACTTACAAGACCTGCAAGCAAAGTTAGGCTATTGGCCTGTACCCATTACACATCAATTTGTGTATGAAGATATACCTATAGAGTATGATGATGACTGGACAGAGGAAACGTCCAAACCAAATTTTAAACACCGTTGGGAAATGGAAGAACATAAACACTCGTATTTCCCACCCAAAGATGACGAGGTTCCATTTTGATTAAATTACTAAAAAGATTAGATAGCTTTCTTGATAGAAAGTGGCGTGAAGTATGTGCCGTAATATTTTATATGCTAGATAAAAAAGTAGTAGAAGAAGATATTGACTGGCTCAACATGCAAAATAATATGGTTCAAGATAAGAACAACATCAATAAACTAAAAAATGTAACAGAAGAAAAAAAGGAGAAGAAAATATGGAAAAAATAACAGAACTAGAAGCATACCCGTTTGAAGAGCGAGGAGATGCCTTAATATATGGAGACATACCCAACGAGGTATATCACTCTGAAGTAGGAATAAGCAGTAGCACCCTGCGTAAGTTTGGTAATTCCCAGCTACATGCTGTTAATGAAGTGCAAAAGACTACAGATGCTATGAACTTTGGTACTGCTGCTCACTATATGTTAGTAGAAGGAGAGGAAGTATATAACCAAGAAGTTGCTGTGCTGATGGGTTCTCCTTATACCAAAGCCTATAAAGAAAACAAAGCAGATATGTTGGAACGATACGATTGCGTTATTAAAGAAGTAGAAGATAACCATATCAAAGGTATGAAGGCCAATATTATTGACGAGGCTGACATGTATTTACAAGCAGAAGGTAAGTTACCAGAGGCTAGTTTCTTTTGGTATGAAGATAAGATTCTTTGCAAATGTAGACCAGATTTAATATGTCCTCCTTTCAAAGATTTATACAAGCCTGGTGAGATATATGTTGTTGACTATAAAACAACTAAGTCTTGCGACCCAAAAGAATTTGCCGACTCAGTAAAGTATTGGGGTTATGACATGCAAGCCGCCTGGTATCGTAGAGGTATGGAGAAGGCTGGATATAGTGTTAAAGAGTTTGCCTTTGTTGCGCAAGAGAAGTTTCCTCCTTATGCCAGTAAGATATTTGTTATTACAGATGAGCAAATGGATAAAGCCTGGGACAGGATGCAAGTATTCTTAGATGCTTATAACAAATACTTATATGATGGTATAACCAGTATTTATAATTCAGATAGTATTGTTACTTTAGACCTGGAAGATTAATGATAAATTTTATTGAAGACTTAGTAGGTAAATTTTTAGAATGGTCTTGGAAAAGAAAGGCAGAAAAATTATTTAGGAGAAAAAAATGAATGACCCAGTAAACCCTAATCACTATAAAGACGGAGCTATAGAATGTATTGACGCTATGGAGTCCAGTATGACACCTGAAGCTTTTGCTGGTTATTGCAAAGGCAACGTAATCAAATATGTATGGCGTTATGAGAAGAAAGACCAGCTAGAAGGCTTGCTCAAAGCTCAATGGTATCTCAATAGATTAATTCAAAAAGTAGAAGAGCCGTCTATGGTTTCTTTGGAAGATATCGAGATTGAAGAAATGGCCAGCTCAAGTATAAGCCAACACCTTTAATCTTTTTTGTGGAGGTTGATGAAATACTCAGCCTCTACAACAGCTAAGGTCTTAGACCTATTCCTTTTAATAATTACTAATGGTTGATGCTTTCCGCAGTTGGCGGATGCTTGATCATAAGCCTTCCAGATGTTTAAAGACTCCTGGCACTTACACTCAATAGAATAAGGAAAGGCATCTCTTGCCTCTTTACTCATAATTACATCCTCGCCACCAGCACCCATCGATGTTGACTTAACATTCTCTGGATGTATGTCTAGAAGTTCAATAAGTTTGTCTCTCACCCATTGTTGGAGTTTGCGGCCTTTTTGTTTTGCTGATTGTGGTTTCATAATATAGTGCTAGGTTGGGTTTTTGAGAGGTATTTACGGAGTTATACGTTACCCTATAGACCCCTAGCGGAGCCTGTTATTTTATAAAGAAGGTTTAGCTGGCTTGCCAGTCTCCGCTGCAGCCATACTTGGTGGTACTTCCGCTCTAGTAGGCGGAGTAAAACCATCTCCCTTCGGAGTTCTAAAAGCAACTATCTCATTTTGTGTATCTGGATAGCTAGGATTGTCACTCTCTCTTTCAGAAAAAGTACAAACCATATTTTTGCCTTGTAAGTCTTCTGCATTTACAGGTGGAGTATCAAGTCCAACAGCAGTAAGCAAACGTTTAAAATCAGAAGCTGCGTAGCCTCTAATTAGTTCTTGCTTCTCTTTGTCTTCGTTTGTATACCAAAGGCTAAAGTATTTTCTAACAATCCAACCATTAAATTTTGGTTCGTTATGTACTTTAACTTCTAGTTTAATACTCTCATTACCAGCAGCAGATACATGTTTAGTGCATTCGCTAATAATACAATTATAATCACCTTTCGGTATATAAGAGGATGATTCCTCTCTCTCAGATTCTACGTTTGTAAAATCAATTCCATCAAAGTCAGACATTATGCTTCTCCTGTAAATCCTAACTTGTTAATAATATGTGATAGGTTAGGTTCCTCTAGGGCTTCTAACTTACCACTCCTGTCCTTAGCAATATAATTAGCGCCAAGAGTTGTTTGCAACCATCTTTCGGTTGTCTTTTTTCCTTTCTCATCTTCGGTATCAAATGTTCTCAAACATAACACTTCATCAAAGAAATAAGGAATTTGTGTAGGTAGTTTTGCTCCAACCATCATTGGTTGATAGTGCAACATACCAGTAGATTCATCTCGTACTTCTTGCTGTTTAGCAATAAAGACAACATGTATTGGAAGGTCCCTAAATCTACGCATCGTCTTAGTCATTATTTGAATGACCTCGCCATACGCTTTTCTTGGGTCTTTACTTTTCTTCAACTCGTTGCCCAGAACAATCTCTGACATTTCTGTCACGCTGTCTAAACAAACGGTATCGTAGTCTAACTTACCGCTTTCTAGTAACTGTGCAATTTCTTCTATTTCAGCTGCTTCTTTGACTTCAATAGCAGTCACGTTCGTAGCATCTTTAATAGATAGAAGTCCAGCCTCCATACTTACAACAAGGGTCTTGCCTGGAACGGTCTGACAAAGAGTTGTTTTACCAGCTCCAGAGATTCCGTAAACCAAAAGTTTAGCACCTTGCATTTCGACCAGCTCGCTAGGGCTTTTTATACGACTTATAATATCGCTCATATCATTTCTCCTAAAGATAAAATAATAGTATACAGATAAAATTTATAACTGTATACTTTTAGTTCAAAATAAATTTATTACAGAAAGCAACTATGAGCGAAGTCAATAAAAATCAATGGAAAGTGAATTATTTATACAGGCTAAAGCAGTTATGTGATAAAGATTTAGAATCTTTATATGCTAACAAACTAGAGCCAGAATACAAGGAGAGAGAAGTGAAACGTATATCTTTAAAAGATTATATTGCCTATATAGGCAACGCTGGAGCAGCAAAATTATTTGAATGCTCTGAAGCAACAGCAAAGTCCTGGAGATATGGTAGGCGTCAACCTTCTATAAAACAGGCTAAAAAGATAATCAAAGCAGCAGACGGAAAGCTGGACTTTGAATCTATCTATGGACCACTCGAAACTACTTTTGAAGAATAACAGAAGTGTTCAACGTCAAAGCAACAGCAGAAGACTCTGCGTTGGATTTAGCGCTTGCCTATGCAGAATCAGGCTTTAGTGTAGTACCTTTACTACGCCATAA